>RRYU01003711.1_pt1 | contig 13111 bp, 15 predicted proteins | sample 2162651 | NCBI WGS metagenome assembly RRYU01 (sample SAMN10267283, study PRJNA491782) | microbial mat metagenome | isolation source: biomat in the production well | place: Japan: Minami-Kanto gas field, natural gas well KTG3 | collected 2017-06 | reverse complement strand
TGTGTTTTCCTGTTTAGCAATAACCAGGGTACCGAAGAATACAAATACGCCAATCAAGGCACCTACAGCAAACAGAATCAGACCCAGATAAAAATGCGGGGCTGCTTGCATGGGTGCGTATGATGTCATCATTACACTGGAGTTACCCTGAAATACAGCAACGTTGTTTGTGATTGCACCAACCACCATTAGGATAAAGCCAAGCCATGCCCAGCGTGGGGCAGCCAGTCTGCATCGTAATAGGGTAGAAGAGGCAAAATACAAGATTGCTATTTCAAAGAAAATGATCCAGAAGATTAGGGCATCGATGCCGTGAGCGGTCAGGACCATGTAGAAGGTTTGAGCATCCAGCAGATGCACCTCTTGCCAACGGGTCAGGACTACGCCAAGGGCGAGTACGCCAGCAACCAGCAGTGCTACTGCGGCAGCTACCGCATTGGCCTTCATCAGGCTCTCTGCGGATTTGTGAAAATAGAAGCCCGAGTCAGGGCATATTCTAAACAGTGACATGGTTTTCTACTCCTTACTTAACGTAGATCTTGCCGAGCATCGTATGGTGACCGATGCCGCAATATTCGTTACAGATCACACCGTATTCACCAGCCTTATCAGGGGTGACGGTAAGTACCATTTCGTAGCCAGGTACGATCTGCAAGTTTACGTTGATAGGTTGAATTGAGAAACCGTGCTGCCAGTCCATTGAAGAGAGGTGCAGGCGATAGCTCTTGTCCTTCTCCAGCTCAAGGATTGGATACCACTGCCATAGGCGGCCCAGCATGTAGACATCACTGCCAGCAGGTGGGTGAATAATTGGCATTCCTTTCTCTTCGCCAACCTTATATTTTTTAATACCTTCTTCGACTTTAGCGCCGAATTTAGCTGGTGTGGTTTGATAGGCCTCATTTGACAGGTTCTGTTTTCCGTAGATGTGCCAGTAAGGCATCATCAGGAACATGATCAGACACCAGGTCAGTGCAAGAGCGATCCAAACAACCTCTTCACGACCGACTGGTACCTTCCACCAAATGCGGTCTGAAGGTGGTAAATATGAAGTCATAACTTAGTCTCCCTCCCTCGGGTTTTTTTTACGGTGCTATAGGTAGTGTGACGATTTCCATGATGCCCCAGATTAGGTAAAACACCGTAGGCATGGCAACGCCGATGAAGAGCAACAGGAATGGATTATCCATTAGTGATTGCATAGCAGGTATGCGCTCGCTCTGCTCACTGTCAGGATTATTTGTTGGTTCAGTCATGTGGAAAGCCCCTTAACTATGTGTGGAATAAATTCATCTTACTGCAACCGCAGCCTATATTAGGCACGCATGTTAGCGCAGCATTGATCTATGTCAATTCAGTAATACAATTTGCGTGAAATAACACAACAAACAATCATTAAACGCACTATTATGGTGCGTTTAACTGGTTCTTAAGCATACACTAAAGTACTATTTAATCTCAATACAAAGAAGGCCAATATTAACTATCTAACTGATAAGTAAGGTTAAATATTTTTTTGGCATTAAGCTGTCGTATGGCTGAGGGACGGGCAAATAAGGGAGGAGATAGCGCTGTATTAGATATACCAAAAAAGGGCGCATTTAAAAATGCAGCTGAGTGATTATTCTCAATATCTTTTTTGCTCTCGTCCAGCAGCTTGCACTGAATTGCCCTTATGAATAATATGCAGCCCGGTCCAGAACCGGTTTTTTAACATCTGGGTGCCTCAGAGGCGCTGACGGGGTTGTAAAATGTCTGAAGTAAATACTCAAAGATCTGTAGCTATATGGCTTTTGATCTGTTGTGTCGCAATATTCGGAATGGTTGTCCTGGGTGGCGTAACCAGACTAACCGGATCTGGACTGTCTATGGTTAAGTGGGAGCCAATAATCGGAGCTCTGCCACCTATGAGCCAGTTGGAGTGGGAACAGGTGTTCCAACTCTACCAGAAATCTCCAGAATTCCTATTTAAGAACTCGGGCATGGATCTTGAGGGATTCAAGGGCATATTTTGGTTCGAATATGCCCATCGTCTGCTGGGTCGCAGTATCGGGATGATATTCTTAATCCCAATGATCTACTTCTGGATCAGGAAAAAGATAGATCGGAAACTCGTGCCCAAACTGATGACAATGTTCGTTCTTGGTGGACTGCAGGGACTACTTGGCTGGTATATGGTAAAAAGTGGGCTGGTGAGTACGCCTCATGTAAGCCAGTATCGACTCACTGCTCATCTGGGGTTGGCGTTTGTAATATATGCATATATCTTCTGGGTCGCTATGGGGCTGCTGTTTCCGAACGATGGCAATAATAGGAACCAGGAAATATTAGGATTGCGCCGTTTTTCTTATCTCATCTCTGGGCTTTTGTTTATTACGGCCTTGTCTGGAGGATTTGTAGCAGGACTCAAAGCGGGTCTTGCCTACAATACCTTTCCACTCATGGGTGGAAGATGGATACCTGAGGGTATTTTGAACCTTGAGCCAGTGTGGAGGAACTTCTTTGAAGACGTTACTACGGTTCAGTTTGATCACAGAGTGCTGGCGACACTGATGTTCACATTGATTGCGCTGTTTTGGATTAAGGCGCGCAAGGTCGATCTGTCGTCTTCCTTCAGAATTGGCGTGCATCTGTTACTGCTGGTTGTTGTAATTCAGGTGGCTCTGGGCATATCCACTTTGCTTCTTTATGTCCCAACCGGATTAGCTGCCACACATCAGGGTGGAGCACTGGCCTTGTTTACGATTTCTCTATTTTTAAGTCAGCAACTGAGCCGAAGCTAGCAAGTAATATGTTTTTCGGCTTCTGGTTAGATATTTGTGGTGCATTATTAGTGGTGAATGCACAAGGCTGAAAACTCAACCCAAACGAATTCCTCTGAGCAATTCGGGAATTCTGAATCTGATGATCAGTTTCAACCAATGGGTGTAGTGATCAGGGAAACGCAACATATCTTCTGATAGCGGCGCTAGTGCTATCCATTTCCACTCTTGGACCTCCTCTGGATTGCCATGAGGTGAGATGTTTGAGCGCCCCACCAGAACATGGTCGTATTCATATTCTGTTAAACCTTTGCCTACTGAGGCCTTATAGGTTAGGCAAAAAATTTCATTCAGATCACAGTCGAACCCCATCTCTTCCTGTAATCGTCTGTGTGCAGAGATAGCGACTTGTTCTCCCGGTCGCGGGTGACTACAGCAGGTGTTGGACCAGAGTCCTGAAGAGTGGTATTTGGATTCGGCTCTTCGTTGTAGTAGTAGCTCGTCATCGTCATTGAATATAAAGATGGAAAATGCCCGATGTAGCATGCCTTGTTCATGGGCGGCCAGTTTTTCCATGCTGCCAATCTCATTCCCATGTATGTCTACAAGTGCGATATCGTTCATATGTATCTATATATCAATCTTAAATTAGTGATTGGATTATTCATTAGGGGCTAGGTGTACAGCGCTGTTGATCACCCGATTATGTTCGAAGTAGACAGTAAATTTATCATAGACCCAGCGAGTTATTGGTGGATTGCCTACTGCATCTAACTCCTCGGTGGGTGCTCCAAACATAGCGTGTACTGTTTCCATAGTCTGACCGTTAACCGGGCGTGGTAATCCGGAAGGGTCATTTGTAGGCACTTTGGAAATGGCTTCAAGCAACAGGGTGTCGGCGCTGATCGAAAATACCGCGAGTAATAGGCCTGCTGCCAGAGAGGGTCTGAGAAGTGGATTCATGATACATACGGCTCCTTTCATTAATCCTGTCCTATGAATATAACACCTGTGGATTTATCTGCGAACTACTGCCAGCGTTTGGTGGTCTCTAAAATTACAAAAAAAGCATCTAAGGTGGTAAATATTTGATCTGCTCCAAGGTATATTTTCATCGGAATATGTTTTAATGCGATCTATGTTTAAACCACTAGAACTTTTTATTGGGTTGCGCTACACCCGGGCCAAGCGCCGTAACCACTTCATATCTTTTATCTCCGTCAGTTCCATGCTGGGAATCATGCTTGGAGTAGTTGCGTTGATAGCTGTGATGTCTGTAATGAATGGATTTCATAAAGAGGTTCGCGAACGCATATTAGGCATGACTTCACATGCGACCATTATGGCCAGAGACGGATATCTGGAGGATTGGCAGCAGGTAATGGAACAGTCGAAAGCTCATCAGCGCGTGGTTGGACAGGCTCCGTTTGTCGAGGCTCAGGCCATGCTTACTAATGGTGAGAAAGTTAGTGGAGCCATATTGAGAGGGGTTCTTCCAGAGCATGAGTCCAAGGTGTCAGATGTAAATACGCACATGCGCGTGGGAGATCTAGCTCAATTACAGCCGGGAAAATTCCAGATAGTCCTGGGGCGTGAGCTGGCATCGATTCTAAATGTGGTTGTAGGGGATAAGGTTACGGTCGTAACCCCAAAGGTAAGCATGACCATCGCTGGCGCTTTGCCGCGGCTCAAGGGTTTTACAGTTGTTGGGATCTTTGAGGTTGGTATGGGTGAGTATGATCGTGGAGTTGGATTGATACATCTTAAGGACGCAGCAAAATTATTACGTATGGGAGAGGACGTAACCGGCGTCAGGCTTAAGCTGGATGACCTCTATCTTGCACCCCAAGTCTCCCACGAGCTAGCAAGTCAGCTGCAAGGGAGTTATCGCATAAGCGACTGGACCCAACAGCATCGTAATTTTTTCCGTGCACTTCGTACCGAAAAACGCATGATGGGGCTGATCCTGTTTCTGATCGTGGCGGTTGCCGCGTTTAATATTGTGTCTACCCTGGTTATGGTAGTGACGGACAAGCAAAGTGATATCGCCATACTGCGTACCCTGGGTGCTTCGCCTAAAAGCATAATGATGATATTTATTGTGCAGGGTGCTGCTATAGGTTTTGTGGGAACCATACTAGGCATCATCGGTGGTGTTGCTCTCTCTCTCAATCTAGAGGCCATCGTCAAAAAGATTGAGAAGGTATTCAGCGTGGATTTTCTCGATCCGAATATCTACTACATAAGTGAACTACCCTCCGATATGCAACTAGGCGACGTGACGCTGATCAGCGTCACGGCCTTTGTGATAACCTTGCTTGCCACCATCTATCCAGCCTGGAAGGCATCAAGGGTACAGCCCGCTGAGGCACTTCGATATGAATGACCAAACTGTATTGCAGTGCCGTGGGCTGGTAAGAACATTTGATGATGGTGCTTCGCGAGTGGAGGTGCTGAAAGGGGTGGATTTGGATATCGGTGTGGGCGAGAGAGTTGCCATAGTGGGTAGTTCTGGCTCTGGTAAGAGTACCCTGCTGCACTGTCTGGGAGGGCTTGATCTGCCAAACAGTGGCGAGATCCTGTTGTCAGGCCGCAACCTTGCCAAGATGGATGAGGTCGAACGGGGACGTCTGCGCAACAACTCCATGGGTTTTATCTACCAATTCCACCATCTTTTACCGGAATTTACTGCCCTAGAGAACACCGCAATGCCTCTGCTGATCGGAGGTGTGGATGTAGATGAGGCAAGAGCTCGCTCCAGCGACATACTGGAGCGGGTTGGCTTAAAGGGCAGAATCAGTCATAAGCCAGGGGAGCTTTCTGGAGGCGAAAGACAAAGGGCGGCAGTGGCCAGGGCCCTGATCAATAATCCGAAATGCGTGTTTGCGGATGAGCCTACCGGTAACCTGGACCGGCGGACTGCAGAGCGTGTCTATGAATTGATGTTAGAGTTGAATCAGGAACAGGGTACAAGCTTTGTAGTTGTCACTCACGATCCTGAACTAGCCAAAAGGATGGATCTGGTTATGCATCTGGAGGACGGGGTTCTGTTAGCTTAATTGCTATTATTATCGCGTTCTCTACGCTTACGCAGATTCGATACAACATGCCAGCGCCAGAAGCCACGTATAATGCTGTAGCCAAGGATGGATGCAATGATTCCGCACAACAGACTTCCCAGATACAACGGTTGCCATATTCCTGCCAAGCTGCTCGCCATCCATTCAATTGACATCTCAAATTCTAGATTCTGTGCTGGTTCACCCAGTAACCAAGTGCCTACACGGTAAGTGAAGTAGAATAACGGCGGCATGGTGACTGGGTTGCTGATCCAGACCAATGCTACCGAGATTGGAAGATTTACCCTGGTGACAATTGCTGTGGCAGCTGCCGGGATCATCTGAAAGGGCATGGGTACGAAGGCCCAGAAAATCCCAACTGCAAATGCACCGGACACAGAGCGACGGTTCATGTGCCAAAGATTGGAGTCATGCAACAGGCTACCGAACATACGCAGATACTTGTGATTGCGTACGGTTTCATGATCAGGAGTAAAACGCTTGATAAGACGTTTGGGCATTCAGATTCCAGAAAGTTTGTACAGATAACCAATTTTTTATTATTGTTGTTGAGCCTATTCAAGCATGCCAGGGAATGTTTGACTACAAATAAATCGCCAGGGGGCGGCGCTGTTTTATCTTAAACGGGGTTTATGTGGTTACAGGGACGTTCTTATTTATAACAGGTGTATTGCTCTTGCAATGGCAAACGGAATTACCGCCTCTTTGGTGGGTGATTGCACTGCCAGTCCTGCTGTATGTCTTTTATCGTTTTAAACGCCTACGTCTATTCCTTGCTCCAATACTTGGTCTGCTATGGGCGCTTATCCATGCTCATCTGGTATTGAGCCACACCCTTGACAGCAACCTGGAAGGAAAAGATCTCTATATAGAGGGAGTAATCGCATCTCTTCCAGATCAAACAATAGAGCGTGCAAGTTTCGAATTTATGGTTGAACGGCTTTACCTGAATGACACAGAGCAGTCATCACCAGGTCGAGTAAGGCTAGGCTGGTACCGGAATGCATCACAGTTGATAACAGGGGAGAGGTGGGGGCTGATAGTGCGCCTGAAGCAGCCTCACGGATTTAGCAATCCAGGTGGATTTGATTACGAGGGTTGGCTGTTTCAAAAAGATATCAGAGCTACAGGTTATGTGCGTAATAGTGAACGCAATCGTATTCTAAGTGGTTCAGACGGACCGTTTTCTATCCAGCGTTGGCGCCAGGATATTAGAGACAAAATAAACCGATTGTCCTCTGATCCAGTCGGGGCTGCTTTATTGAATGCCCTTGTCGTAGGTGATCGGTCTGGAATTAACCGCCAGCAATGGGAGATATTTACCAATACCGGAACCAATCACCTGATCGCGATTTCAGGTCTGCACATCGGGATTATCGCCGGACTGGCATTTTTTATGGCAAGAAGATCCTGGGTGCTTTCGCAAGGTCTTATCCTATGGTTGCCAGCTTCCCATGCTGCTGCAATCTGCGCCTTGATAGCAGCTAGTATCTATGCGGCCATGGCTGGATTTTCAGTTCCCACACAACGCGCCCTGATCATGCTGGTAGTGTTCACCGGTGGATATCTGTTACGGCGACCACCTAGGCCATACCGGGCACTTAGTCTGGCACTATTGCTGGTGGTTATATGGGATCCACTGGTTGTACTTTCGCCGGGATTCTGGCTCTCCTTCACAGCAGTTGCGGCCATCTTCTACGGCTTTGCTGGACGTATAAGAGCAGTAGGTTGGGTCAGGCGATGGGGTAGGGTGCAGTGGTTTGTTAGTCTGGCATTAGCGCCGGTGTTATTGGCTATGAGTCTTCATGTGTCACTGCTGGCACCGTTGATTAACCTAGTTGCAGTGCCATTATTCAGCTTTTTTGTAGTGCCGCTCTCTTTGGTATCTGTAGCGCTGATTTACCTGTTTGAACCCCTAGGAATGAAGTTATTGGAGTTCGCAGGCTGGGCGTTGATTACAGGCATGGATGGCCTGAGTTACATCAGCTCAATTCCTCTTGTTGTGTGGAGTGGCGCTCAGATGCCTTGGTGGGTATGGCCGCCATCCCTTCTTGGAGTACTTCTGCTTTTGTCACCTCAGGGTATGCCAGCCCGTTGGCTTGCACTTCTGTTCCTGGCTCCACTAATAATCGTGCGGCCTGCGTCTCCTGAGATTGGTGCTGCCAGCATAACAATATTGGATGTAGGTCAGGGTCTGAGTGTAGTTGTCCGCACACATGGCCATACTTTGCTCTATGATCTTGGCCCTAGATTTTCAGCTGAGTTTGATGCGGGCTCAGCTGTAGTAGTGCCGTATCTGCGTCAGGCAGACATAGATGTTGTGGATATGCTGATATTGAGTAACGGGGATATGGACCACGCTGGCGGGCTTTCCGGCCTGGCAGGGAAGGTGAAGATAGAATCCATTCTCAGCGGAGAACCACAGCGACTGGAGGTGGATGCGGGTTTATGTGTTGCGGGTAACGCCTGGAATTGGGATGGAGTTGATTTTAGGATACTACACCCGTCATCTCTTTCTAACGCATGGAAAGGTAACAACTCATCATGTGTACTCCAGATTGAGGTAGCAGATAGACTGGTCCTTATTCCGGGAGATATTCAAAACGAGGTCGAGACACAACTGGTTGCAGCGAACAGGGAGTTGCTGAGGGCTGATCTGGTGGTCATTCCCCATCATGGTAGCAAGTCGTCTTCAAGTGTTGATTTTATACATGCAGTATCGCCCAGCCTAGCTATTGTCTCCGCTGGCTATCACAACAGATACGGGTTTCCCCATCGAGAGGTGGTGAAGCGTTGGCTAGCGGTTGGGGCCATGGTTATGAGTACCGCCAGACTGGGGGCTATTGAGGTAAAAGTCAGTGCGGATGGCTCGATTTTGCCCTCTGTATATCAACGTTTGCAGCAGCAACGTTACTGGCATCAGCCATTTAAATTGGATAAATAGCCACATCTGTCCATTTGGCAGATAAATAGTGTCTGGCCTCTTTTGGAATAGAGCTGGAATACAGTATGATAAGCGAAAAATTAATGCCCCATAGTTTGGGACTGACCTTGTTGAAGGAAAAAATAGGATGTATGAACTGGTAATTGCAGGCGGATGGCTCATGCTACCGATTATTTTGTGTTCGGTAGTTGCTATGGCCATAATTATTGAGCGACTATGGTCCCTGCGACGCGAACGCGTAGTACCAGAAAACCTAGTGGCGCAGGTTTGGCAATTACACAAAGATCGTGCTATCACACCGGGTCATATCAGCACGATCCGTAATGGTTCACCGCTTGGACGCATCTTGGCGGCCGGAATAATCAACCGTATGCACAGTCGTATAATCATGAAAGAGGCGATTGAAGAGGTGGGGCGTCAGGTAGTGCATGAACTGGAGCGTTATCTCAACACCCTGGGTACCATTGCCTCCATATCACCGCTACTCGGCTTGCTGGGCACGGTCATAGGTATGATCAAGGTGTTTTCCGCTATCACACTAGTGGGCGTGGGTGATCCCGGGGTATTGGCCGGCGGCATCTCCGAAGCTTTGATAACTACAGCGACCGGATTGTCTGTAGCAATACCATCACTCATGTTCCATCGTTATTTTACCGGCAGGGTTGATCGGTTGGTTGTAGTAATGGAAGAAGAGGCACTGAAGATGGTTGAGGTGATGCAGGGTGAAAGGGAATCGGAGTAACATTAATGAATCTTCGTCCCCAGCGTAAGCTGTCACCAGAGCTTAATCTGACGCCACTTATCGATGTGGTGTTTCTTCTACTTATATTTTTTATGGTCTCCACCACCTTTGATAAAGAATCTCGCATAAAGGTGGAGCTGCCTCAGGCGGCGACTCAGGATGAGCGGGATAAACAGGACACCATTCTGGATATCACCATAGATGCCAAAGGGCGCTTCTATGTAAACCAGAATGAGGTGATAAATACTGAAATTACCACCCTTAAAGGAGCCATAGAAAAGGCAGTAAATGATCGGCGTGATCTACCGGTTATTATTTCGGCTGATGCCAATACTCCCCATCACGCAGTAATCAAAGTTATGGATGCTGCCAGTCAGCTCGGATTTGTAAATATGACCTTTGCGGCTCGGCAGCCAGTAGATAAAAAGTGATGCGCCTGGATTCATATTGGTGGGACCGTAATGGTATTGCTATCGCCCTGTTGCCACTCTCCTGGTTATTTTGTTCGTTAGTCTGGCTGAGGCGTACCGCCTATCGTATCAAAATCCTCCGCACTAAACGTCTGTCGGTGCCTGTCATAGTTGTTGGCAACATCACTGTTGGAGGTACGGGAAAGACGCCCCTAGTTATATGGCTGGCATCCCACCTTAAGAAGATGGGTTACAAGCCCGGCATTGTCTCCAGAGGATATGGTGGCAGCGCAAAATACTGGCCACAACAGGTTATTCCTGGCAGCGATCCCGCCGCAGTCGGGGACGAACCAGTGCTAATCGCCAGCAGGACAGGTTGTCCAGTAAGTGTTGGCCCAGACCGTGTCGCCGCAGCTATAGCAATGCAGCAGCATATTGATTGTGACGTAATCATCTCTGATGACGGTATGCAGCACTATGCTCTGGGACGGGACATCGAGATAGCAGTTATGGATAGCGACAAAAGTGTAGGCAACGGCTTTTGTCTTCCTGCTGGTCCTCTGCGCGAACGTGTCTCGCGTCTACGCAAGGTGGATATGGTGGTGTCTAACGGCACTGCTGGCCGCGGACAATTTGTGATGTTGCTAAAACAGACGGCTGTAATAAATCTTGTAGATCCCACTCAGACAAAAAGTTTGGAAGAGTTTGCTAGAGAGGCAAAGATCCACGCCGTGGCTGGTATAGGTAATCCAGAACGTTTCTTCAAACAGCTTGAGATGGCAGGATTAAACGTTGAGAGACATGAGTTTCCTGATCATCATAGTTTTGAACCAGAAGATCTGGAAATGATCGGTGATGCCCCATTGCTGATGACAGAAAAAGACGCAGTAAAATGCCAGCGTTTTGCACGGACACAATACTGGTTTGTACGGGTAGATGCCCAGTTACATGATACGTTTGCATTTAGGCTTGATAAGCTCATTAAAGGTGTAACTAATGGATAAAAAACTTTTGGATATCTTAGTTTGCCCGCTGTGTAAAGGCGGTCTTGTGTACCTGAAAGATGCGAAAGAACTAGTATGTAAGGCAGATCGACTAGCGTACCCGATCCGGGATGATATTCCGGTAATGCTAGTTGAAGAGGCGCGAACTCTGGAAGCGGATGAAGAAGTTTCCTGAGGCAATTAATATATGGACTTCAAAGTAGTCATACCAGCACGTTACGCATCCAGTAGACTGCCAGGAAAACCACTGTTGGATATTGGTGGAAAGCCAATGATTCAGCGAGTCTATGAGACCGCATGTAACTGCCAAGCTTCTGAAGTTGTAATTGCCACAGATGACCAACGTATTCTGGAAGTATCTGAGGGGTTTGGTGCCAAAGTATGTATGACGGCTACAAGTCATCGCAGTGGCACGGATCGTATTGCTGAAGTGGCTTCAAGGATGGGCTGGTCTGATAATGCCATTGTGGTCAATTTACAAGGTGATGAGCCAGCAATGCCTCCATCCCTTGTCTACCAGGTAGCCTTGGATATGGAGTCTCATGACAGAGCCGATATAACCACCCTCTCAACACCGATTCTGGATCGAGACATGTTGTTTGATCCTCATGTAGTCAAGGTTGTTACAGACGCTGAAGGTTACGCACTCTATTTCAGCCGTGCACCCATCCCCTGGCATAGAGATGAATTTCTGCATAATGACCGTCCACTGCCAACTGATATAGGTTTTGCCAGACATATCGGCCTCTACGCCTATCGGGTGGGCCACCTGGAAAAATATGTAAACTGGCTTCCATCACCACTGGAACAGGCAGAATCGCTAGAGCAGTTGCGCGTGTTGTGGCATGGAGGTTGTATCCACGTTAGCGAGGCTGAAACAGAGCCTGGTCACGGAATTGATACCGCGGATGATTTGGTTCGGGTTAGGAAAATCTATCAACAGATATAAACTTGGGATTGGGCGCAGCCTCAGCACTCAGCTGTTTGTAATAGACTGTTGAAATCTAATCTGTTTATTGGAGCTGGTTAGTAGCTTCTTTATGATCAACCAATATTAATTTGCTGGTATCAAAACCTGCTGCGTCTGCCTTTTTTGTCAGCATGTTTTTTATGTTAGCGTTTAATATTGGGTGTCTTGCAAGAATCCATAGGTATGATTTGTCGGGGCCACTTACAAGTGAATACTGGTAATCCTCTTTATCAAGTTCAAAAATAATATAAGAACCATAAAACGGTCCAAAGAATGAAACTTTCAGATAACCAGTATTTGGATCTTTGACAAAATATGCCTTGCCCTCAGCTTCTTTCCATGAGTTGTCTTTAGCTGAATAACCTCGATTTAATACTCTGACGCCACCATCTTCACGTAGACTGTATTCAGCAGTTATTCGTGATAAGCCACGTTCGAATGAGTGGTCTAGCCGTGCGATTTCATACCATTTGCCAAGATATTTTTCTAGCATAAAGTTATCTACTGGCTTTACATTTTCAGGTATTTCAACACACCCGCTTATTAATAAAGCAAACACGATTAATAGTTTTCTCATCTCAGCCTATAATTCTGTCTTGAAGTCGTATGAAATTATTTCCACGTGGAATCTTGTAATATACAGCAGTGGATCTTCTGTGTTTTAGTCGTTTACAACTATCTTTATATATATAGCCCATACTTCACGATTGGTGTAATTTGCTTGCAGGTTATTTTGTCTCTTATGCCATGAACAACACCTTGTTAAGGTTTGCTAGTAACTTATTTATTTAATTATGGTGTGAGTGGCGTTTATTCGTGCGTTTAAGCTAAACAAAAATGAAAGTAGTTATATGGATGATGTAAATAAAATACGAGTTCTCTTTTGCTGCATGGGCAATATTTGTCGTTCGCCCACGGCACATGGGGTATTTGAGAACATGGTTGAAAGAGAAGGTCTATCAGATGTGATAAAGGTGGATTCTGCCGGAACCCACGCCTACCATGTGGGGGAGCTGCCAGACCGACGCTCACAACAAACGGCCCTGTCCTACGGTGTAGATCTAAGTTATCAAAGAGCACGCCGGGCTATATCAGATGATTTTTACCGGTTCGATTACATTCTGGCTATGGATCGGGATAATTATCGCAATCTTGCTGCAATATGCCCTGATGGGATGGAGGATAGATTACACTTGTTT
>RRYU01009795.1_pt1 | contig 13116 bp, 8 predicted proteins | sample 2162651 | NCBI WGS metagenome assembly RRYU01 (sample SAMN10267283, study PRJNA491782) | microbial mat metagenome | isolation source: biomat in the production well | place: Japan: Minami-Kanto gas field, natural gas well KTG3 | collected 2017-06 | reverse complement strand
AGAATAGCGATAACAACAATAGCAATCAACACCAGAATAAGCGCATATTCGACGAGACCCTGGCCTTCTTCTTTCGCAAAGAAACTGCGTAACATATCTTTCACCTCCTTCTGTGTGGGATTTTCTTGCACCAATGTTGTTCGGTACGATGAAAGTATATGCTACTTTAGAATATACCTCAATAGTCTGATAGTCCTGATAGTTTCAGAGTACTATATCTGGTACTTTTGTCGTAAAACATGGTTCAGGTTTTACTTTAGACATAGTTTGTGGTTACTTTACCGTCTGGCTGACCTGCGTTCTAGCTTTCTGGTAGACGATACGCCTTCACTTCCCTGCCCTTACAAGATACCACTGGGTAATTCAGGATAAGCGCCTTTCTCCCACATGGCTCGTACTCCCATCATGTCGCGGAGATTGGCTGTAATGGCTTCACCTATCGGCTTATGACGCACGCGACACAGTTTGTAGGGCACACGACGACCCGAAACACATCACACGCCGCTGAGCGAGAATGAACCATTGGAGGGATCGCGTTGTGATGCCATCGGTCGCAACTGGCCTCCGTGCCGGTTTCGGCAGGTGTTTCCGGCATCAGGACACCCTGGGCAGGCACAGAGGCCTGCCCTACCCGAAAACTGTCTACACGTGAAAGATCCCTGCCTGTGGCTGATCCAGGTGGTTTGCATCAGCCATCGCACGGGCGCGATCGTATCCGTTCAGGATGGGGAGATAGACCTCGTTTTGCGTTGCACGAAACCGCATGATCTGGCATACTACCGCTATGGATGAGCCGCAACGCCCAGCTGAATTGAGCGAAGACGCCTGGCAGGCGACCCCACCCGAGGTGCGCCAGTTTATCGCCCTGCTCGTCGCCAAGCTTGCGGCCCTGGAGGCACGCCTGAACCAGACCTCCCAGAACTCGTCCAAGCCCCCGTCGTCCGATCCGCCGTCGGCACCGCCCCCGCCCACCAGAACCCCGCGCGGGAAACCCAAGACCAAAGGGGCGCAACCGGGACATCCGGACCACCAGCGCAACCTCCTGCCCATGACCGACGTGACGCAGGTCGTGCCCATCCGCCCCACCTGCTGTCCCGCCTGTCAGCACGCTCTGTCCAATGACCTGACTCCCGTCGAGCCGCCGCGGCGCCAGCAGGTCTGGGAGGTGCCGTTGGTCGTTCCAGAGGTCACCGAATACCAGTACCATACGATCGTGTGTCCGGGCTGCCAGACATGGGTACGTGCCGAGCGTCCCGACCATGTCCCCCCCGGAGCGTTTGGCCCCCATGTGGTGGCACTGATCGCCCTGCTGCACGGGCGCTACCGCATCAGCAACCGTGAGTTGGTTGACCTGCTGCATATGGTCTGGCAGCTGCCGATCAGCTTGGGCAGCGTCGTCCAGCTTCAGCACGTAGCGAGTTCCGCCCTGGCACCCGCCCAGGCCGAGGTGCAGGCGGCGATTACTGACGCCGACCATGTCCACGTCGACGAGACACGCTGGCGTGAAGGCCACCGTGCCCCCTGGCTCTGGGTGGCCGTCGGCACGGTGGCGACCCTGTTCCTGATCCAGGCGGGACGGGGGCGGCAGCAGCTGCACACGCTGCTGGGCACGACCTTTGGCGGGCGGGTCACGTCGGATCGGCTGCGGGCGTACAACAGCCTGCCGCCCGACCGGCGGCAGCTGTGCTGGGCCCACCTCGTGCGCAACCTGCGGGGCCGTGTGGAGGCGACGGGTCGCTGGCAGGCTGATGCGGCGGATCTGCTGGCGCTGGCGGAGGTCATGCTGGCCGTCTGGGGACGCTTCCGCGAGGGGCACATCGACCGCGTCCTGCTGCGGGCGATGATCCAACCCATTCAGCACGCTATGTGGGAACGGGTGGTTGTGGTTCAGCATGACCCGCATACCCTCGGCAGTCTGTGCGTGGATCTCGTCCCGCGCTGGGATGCGCTGTGGACCTTCCTGGATGTGGAGGGCATCGAGCCGACCAACAACGCCGCCGAGCGAGCGTTGCGCCCGGCCGTCCTCTGGCGCAAAGGGTGTTACGGCACCCAGAGCGACGGCGGGAGCCGCTTTGTGGAACGCATACTCACCGTGAGCGCGACCTGTCAGCAGCACACACAGCCGCTTCTCCCCTACCTGATCGCAGCCATCACCGCCATGTGGGCGCATCAGCCCGCTCCCAAACTGCTCCCGGCCGGGGGAGCCTGAACGGATACGCGCGATCTGAACAGACGTGGATCCTCCGTGCCTCCGTGTCTCCGTAGTGATGGGCTTCCCCCATTTGTGACCACGCATGCTGGCAATGTTGCCGTGGATTTTACGAGAATAACAAAATACTGGTAGCTTTCAAATAACAGGACTTACGCGGTGGTTGGATCAAACTAGAGGTTTGATCGGATGAAAGGTCTGTTTCGCCTGCCGTTCGACAGTCTCACGATGGACGGCAGCGTGGAATTGTATTTTTTCCAACATGTTTCGCCATAGGCGAAACATGTTGGAAAAAGATGGGTTTCTGCCACCCTGCCGGAGGCGATATCCGCTCGAAGAATGGACGACCGCGTACGTCCTGTCAAATAAAAAAGGCGTACCCGGAACTCCAGGTACGCCTTGAGCAATCTCATTCCACTAGTCGGATCACTGAACTTGTAGTTCATTACTGATTTTGGAGAAGACGCTGCTGATCCTATTGCCGAGTACTGTCAGAATAGCAATAACAACAATAGCAATTAACACCAGAATAAGCGCGTACTCGACGAGGCCCTGGCCTTCTTCTTTCGCAAAGAAACTACGTAACATATTTTTCACCTCCTTCCGTATGGAATTTTTATACCAATCAATATTGGTCGGTATGATGAAAGTATATAGTACTTTAGACTGGATTTCAATAGCTCAACAGTCCTAATAGTTTCAGCGTGGTGTATCTGGTACTTTAGGAGTAAGACATAGTTATCTTCTCTCTACGGTGTTGCCGAAACATGCAAAGCTTCCTGTAGCCTCCGCTCGGATTCCACCAGCACCTCAGGCGTGGCTGGGAAATATCCGACTTCCTCAATCACTTCCGGCACTACTTGCAGATAATATTGGATAAATGCCGCTACCTGCGGTTGCGCCTGGATAATTGTCGGGCTGCTGTAGATAAAAAGCGGCCGGGCCAGTGGGTAGCTGTTGTCCGAGACCGATGCGGTCGCTGGTGCAACTGCCGTGCCGCTGCCCGCATCGATAGCAACGGCTGTGAGCGTGTCTTGATTGTCTTGATAGTACGCATACCCGAAATAGCCGATTGCATAGGGGTTTTCGGCAATGCCCCGCGCTAACTCAAAGTCGTCTTCGCTCATAACAATCCCCGCCGCGTTCTGCAGCGGCTGATCATCTCCGTCGAACACTGCCTCTACAAAGTAGTCAAATGTGCCGCTATCTGTGCCCGGGCTGAACACCGCAATCGGTTCGACAGGATAGGCTGTATCGATCTCGGCCCAGGTTGTCACCTGGCCTGCGAAAATTTGGGCGAGTTGCTCAAACGACAGTGCGGTGACAAAATCATTCTGGGCGTTCACCACAACAGCCAGCGCATCTGTGCCGACCCGAAAGGGTACCGCTGGTCGTCCCACGGCGGTACATGCAGCCTGTTCCTCGTCTGTGATCGCACGGCTGGCATTCACGATATCCACATCGCCTTCGGCGCTACAGAAAACCCGAAAGCCAGCACCCGTCCCCGTAACTTTGACATCGATCTCGGCGGCTGCCCCTTCCTCCATGAATTCCTGAACAATCGTGCTGGTCAATGGAAACACCGTCGAAGAACCGGTAATCTCAATCGCGCCCGACACGCTGGATGGTTCCAGGATGGCGAGTGTATCGCCACTCTGCCCACTGCCGGGTTCTACCGTTGCCGCTGGCCCTGCTGTCTGCGATCCGCCACATGCACTCAAAACGACCATCATCAGCATGAACAGAACGCCGATACGTGCCTGCACACTGTGCATTTTCATTGTTTCTCTTCTCCTATGCCTGGATACGCCAGGCGCTGTTATGACTGATCTACTCTGCCACACTCTCCAGCTTGATCGGACGGGTACGTGGCGCGATGGTGGTGGGCAACAGCAGCGACAGCAGCCCGGCCGCCAGCACAAACACCACCGAGGCCCAGAGACAACCAACCAACCCCGATGTCTGGTACAGCCAGCCAGACAATACCGTGCCAGTTAGCCGCCCAAACGCATTGGCCATATAGTAAAAACCCACGTTCATTGCCACCTTGTTGCTATCCGTGTAAGCCAGGATCAGGTACGAATGTACGGCCGAATTGAGCGCGAAAATGCCCCCGAAGGCAATCAGGCCCAGTACTACCACCAGGGTTGGATCAACATTGCGCATCAGCGCCAGGGCTATCCCAGCCGGAAAGATTGCCAGCCCGAAAGCCAGCCAGGCCGCCGTGCGACCGTCCGGCTCGCTCCCTGGCCCCACTACGCGCTTGCGAATGATCGCGGGGGCCGACGCCTGGACGATGCCATAGCCGATCACCCAGATCGCCATAAAGCCCCCCACTTGCCAGAAGGTCCAGCCAACCACTTGGTAGAGAAATACCGGCAGACCGACCACAAACCAGACATCGCGTGAGCCAAACAGAAAGACACGCGCTGCTGCCAGAATATTTACCGCCCGATTCTTCGAGAACATCTGGCGAAACTTTGCCTTCTTATCGGCTTTGCCCAGGTCGCCCTTCATCAACACAGCGGTTGTCACCAGGGCAGTTAACACCAACCCGGCCAGGATCATCAGAGCCACCTGGAAACCTACGGTAAACAGCAGCAGCCCGCCCAGAAAGAAGCCAACGCCTTTGAGCGCATTCTTGGAACCGGTGAGAATAGCAACCCACTTATACAGCGTAGCTGGCGCATCTTCGGGTACCACCAGCTTGACCGCACTCTTGGAACTCATCTTGGTCAGGTCTTTGGCAATACCCGAAAATGCCTGAGCCATCATCACATACGGCACCACCAGCCAGGTCTGGGGCGCAAAGGCCAGCATACTCAGAGCCACCAGTTGCGTACTCAGCCCCATAAACAGGGTCGCTTTCAACCCCAGACGCGCCCCCAGGTAGCCGCCCACCAGGTTTGTAATCACGCCAAAAATCTCATAAAAGATAAACAGCATAGCTACCTGGAATGGCGTATAGCCCAGGCTGTAGAAATAAAACAGCACCAGCATACGAACCGCGCCGTCGGTAACGGTATCAGCCCAATAGGCCGCCGTCACCAGGATATAGTTACGCAGATCCGCCGCCGGGCGTGCCGATGTGGTTATATCCGTGTCTGGTGTGCCAGCATCCTGGACAGGTACTGTGTCTGGCACACCGGTGTCAGTCTGTGTCATTCGCTGTTCCTTTCGTCAGGCATGTTTCAGAATCGGCCAATTCAGCGTGACCGTTGGCGTAGGGGCGACCGGCCGGTCGCCCCTACCAGAGATGCGACGTGTTGCCCAAACGATCACGCTAGTTTGAAACATGCATTAGGCTTGATCCAACCAGACGCGCCAGTTCAACCAGGCGGTTGGCATAGCCCCACTCGTTGTCGTACCAGGCCAGAATCTTCACCTGCGTACCATCCGTCACCATAGTTGAAGGCGCATCGACAATCGCCGAACGGGGATCATCCTTGTAATCAACTGACACCAGCGGACGTTGCTCATAGCCCAGGATGCCCGCCAGAGGGCCAGCGGCAGCCGTTTTAAGCAAGGTGTTAACTTCGTCAACCGTTGTTGGGCGCGCCACCTCAAACACACAGTCAGTCAGCGAGGCGTTCAAGAGCGGCACACGTACCGCCACTCCATCAAGTTTGCCCTGGAGTTCAGGAAAGATCAGGCCAATCGCCGTAGCCGAGCCTGTGGTGGTAGGAATAAGCGACAGGCTGGCCGCTCGCGCCCGCCGCAGATCCTTATGCGGCGCATCCACAATCGTCTGTGTATTGGTCATATCGTGAATAGTTGTGATCATGCCGTGCGTAATGCCAATGCCTGCGTGAATCACCTTGACTACCGGGGCAAGACAGTTGGTAGTACACGAGGCTGCTGTCAACAAATGGTGCTGTGCCGGATCGTACCAGTGGTCATTCACCCCCATGACAATATTGAGTGCCCCCTGTTTGACCGGCGCGGCCACAATGACTTTGCGCACACCATTGCGAAAATAGGCATCCAATGTTTCGGGTGTACGAAACTTGCCCGAACACTCCAGCACCAGATCGACGCCATAGTCGGCCCAGGGAACTGCGCCGGGTTCGGTGTGACGGCTATAGCTGATGCTGGCATCAGCAATGGTCAGGGTATTGCCCTCGCCCTGCACCGTATGCGGCCAGCGCCCATGCACCGAGTCAAAGGCCAGCAAATGCGCTGCTGTGGCTGCATCACCCGGTTCGTTGATATGCCCAAACGTTAGCTCTGGCCAGCCCCAGGCTGCCCGTAGCGCCAGCCGGCCCATCCGCCCAAAGCCGTTGATACCAACACGAACTGTCATGGAGGTAAATCCTTTTAATCAAATTGTATTGATACAAATTATATTGATATTATATGCAGGAGGCAATGAAGTGTCAAGGAGAGATGTAGCTGTACCTATTCATGATGGGGAAAAGCGATTCACCACGGAGACACGGAGGATATCTTTATTCTGGTGCCGCCTATGCCGTAACCGGTTGGGGCACACGGTGAGATGATCAGCGGAGGCTCCCGCGATCATGAACAGGTACGCATAGCGGCTTGCTGGGGGGCGGCACAAGGAGTCCTCGCTGAATTTGCAATGGAGATTCCTCCCTGCGCCGCTACTGGGGGTTGGCGTCCAGGGGATACAATCCGGCGGCTCTGGTCGGAATGACATGGATCGCGTTGAACACCGTGCCCCAGCGCACCCCAACCTTGTCATGCCAAGCAGCGTAAATCTACTTTTTACTTTCGTCTTTTGCCAAAGATGGCAACATCGTCAGCAGGCCTGTCACACGACGCTGCAACTCATCACGGGCGGCGCGAAACACGGCGATCTGCTCATCGGGGCTACTGGTAGCTGGCACAGGGTCGGGAATACTCCAGTGCAATTGCACCGCCGCATCAAGGCAGGGCTGACACGCTTCACGCGCCAGGTCACACACCGTAATCACCACCCCAGGTACAATATCGTCCAGGGCCGCAACTTCTTTGGCGCGCTGCGTGCTGATATCAACCCCGGCCTCGGCCATTACTTGCACTGCCAGCGGATGCACGGGGGCCGGTTGTGTGCCCGCACTCCACACCGGCACGCGCCCGCCACTCAGGTGACGCAGCCAGCCTTCGGCCATTTGCGAGCGGGCGCTGTTGGCGGTGCAGAGGAAAATCACCGGCACGGCTGGCAGATCAGCGGGTGGCAGCGGGTTCGTCAATTGCAAGCTTGCCCCAATCTGCTGATAGGCCGCCTGCAACGCAGATGCCACCAGTCCATAATAGGTCGCACGGGCATCAGCGTCACTCCGCCGCACCTGCACCAGGCCAGCCTGACGCAACAGGTTCAGATGATACGATACCAGATTCTGCGACAGACCGGTACGGGCGACCAGTTCACCCACCTGCCGGTCGCTCAGGCGCAGGTCGTGGATCAGCCGCCAGCGCGTATCGTCGGCCAACAACTTGAGCATCTGCAACGGTTCAGTCACGGTTCATTGCTCCGGTGATAATTGCATGCATAGGTTTCTGCATGAATTATACATGGATGTACCTGTTCAGGGTTGGGAGACGCGATTCACCACGGAGGCACGGAGGACATCTCGCTCTGCTGCTGCCCCTGCCGTCGCTGGCTGGGTCGCGTTGTGCGCTGATCTGCGCGCGCTCCCGCGATCGTGAACAGGTACTCCGTGAGAGATAAGCTCGTATCAATCTTGCCGCTGGCTCTTGCATACTTATGAGTGGGCATGCGCCGCGATAGCCCCCCAAAAAACGTGTGTGCCAGCTATAATTGAACAGCATGAACACCAGTTTGCGTCTGCGCATTGGAATGATCGCTGGTACATACTGTTTTTTAGCTGGTTGCGGGGAGGTTCTATGGTTAATGGGCTGATGTTTCTCGGATGTTTTCTGGTGAGCATATCGCTGGTTGTGGTTGGTATCCTGCTGCTTGGGATGCGCATTGGCACGCAGCGCCAGAAGCGGCAGCAGCAGTTGGCAACCCGCATCGAGGGACTATCGCACGTCGGTCTGCTGGCGGCTTTTGCCCGGCAGATCGATGACTGGGTGGCGCAGGGGCGCTTAACCCAGGAGGTATCTGCGAACCTCCGCGAGCTGATTGAGCAGGATCGGGGCGCTGCCACAACCAGATATGCTGCCCCAGTGCCTGCTTCTGCAGCGGGAACTTTGGTGGCGACTGAACCAGTAGCAGCGCCTATGGCTACCTCGGCGACTGCGCCAGCCACCGCAACGCTGCCCCAACATATACCGCCCGGCACACGCATACGCGCAACTCTGGGGGCGCTCTACACCCGGCGCACGCTGCTCTACCTGGGGGCCTTTTTGCTGGTGATGTCGGCTTTGACAATGGTGATTTTCAACTGGGCCAGTTTTCCACCGATTGTCCAGTTTGGTCTGCTGGCGGGTGTCACCGGGGTACTGTGGTTGACCGGCGACTGGCTGGTGCGCAAAACCGATTTGCAGCAGGCAGGTGCTAATCTGCGCGTGGTGGCGGCACTGCTGGTGCCACTGGTAGCGCTGGCACTGGCGCGACCAGGCCTGCTCGATCTGGCGCCGCGCCAGGCCTGGCTGCTGTGTGCAATAGTCAGCAGCGCCGTGTATCTGCCCGCGGCCTGGCTGATCCGACGTTCGTTCTACAGTGGCGCTGGGGCTGTGGCGCTGGCTAATGCGCTGCTAGCCGCACTGACGATGCTTCCGAACCAGTGGCTGCTGCCGGTGGCAGCGCTGCTGCTAACCGGGTATCTGCTGTTGATTCCCTGGCTGCGTCGGACTGCTGCCGAGTTGGTAAGCGGTGTTTTCTGGATTGCCCATGTTGCTTTGCCAGTCACACTATTCACTGCTGCGCTGCTGTGGCTAAGTGGCCTGGTCACGGATATGTCACCGGCACTGACATGCTGGATCGGGGCGAGTTTCTATGTGGCAGCGGCGATCATTGATCGCCAGCCCCGCTGGATCTGGCCTGCTGCCGCTTTGCCGCCCGTTGCTCTGATCACGACGCTAGTGGTCTGGCAGACCGATCTGTATGTGTATGCCACGGCACTGGCCTGGATGGCGCTGGTATACCTGATTGTGGCACTACTGCTTGAACGTGAGTATCGTGCTTATAGCATGCCCGCATATGTGGGCAGCCTGGTTCTGGTGCTCCTGGCCGGTCTGGGCAGCTTCGAGAATGAACAGACCGCACGCCTGGTTTTGCCTCCCCTTATCCTGTGTGGTGTAACGACGGTGGTGGCACTACAGCATGGTGCCCTGAGCAGACTGCGGCCCAACCTGCGCACAGCGGTCGCTCTGGGGGCCTTTGCAGGCATTGCCGTGCTACTACCGGTCTGGCTGGGTCTGCTGCTCGACCTCTCTACGCTTGCGGATACCGATATCGCGCTGATGTTGCTGCCACTGGCCGGACTCTACTATGCCGGGGCACGCTGGTGGCCCGGCCAACTGCGCCCCGGGTTTGATCTGACGTTGCAGATTGTCGCGACGCTGCTGGCCCTGGCGATGGGTAGCCAGGCGCTGATCGACCCGGATACGCGCATGCTTGCTGCCGGATTGCTGACTATCACCTGGATCGGTCAGGCACTGCTGCGCCCACAGCCCGAGTGGGCGGGGATGGCCCTGGCCAGTACTCTGCTGACGGGGCATATGTGGTTATCCCTGGTTGAAGGCATCATCTGGCTCAGGGCACTGATCGGGCTAAACCTGGGATATACCCTGGTGTATGCACTCGGTGGCAGCATGCTGCGGCATACCCGCTGGCGCTACTGGACCGCGCCGGCGCTGGGTTGGTCGGGGTTGACAGCGCTGCTGATCCTGTTCCTGGTGGCACTCGACCTGGGTTCATCGGCAGAACTATCGCCTCTGGCGCTGCAGGTGGGTGCGCTGCTGGCCCTGGCTGGGCTAAGTGCCATCCTGGGCATACTCTGGCGGCGCAGTTGGTCGGGGTATGCAACGGCGCTGCTGGTGATTGCCGGTACGCTGCTGGCAGCCACGGACGGCTTTTTTACCGCCTGGCAGCCGGACCTGGCCGACTACGCCTCGGTGATGAGTTTCCTGGCGCTGGCGCTGTGGTTGCTTGGCCAGGGCCTGCGCCGCCTGAGCCTGCCATTTGCCTATCCCTACCAGGTAGCAGGGCTGGCGCTGGTAGTGTTTGCGCCATTACCGGCCACGGGTGTGTCGCCACAAATGACCTTTGCCTGGGGCATGATCGCCGTGCTATACGCATTGACAACCTGGCGCAATAACCTGGCGTGGGCGCTGGTGCCCGCGTTTGTGGCGCTCGATCTGACTATGCTGCATGCCATGGCCTGGCTGTTCCCGGGTGGCAGGCCAGCGGGTGCCGCCCTGATCCTGCTGGTGGCAACCTGGTTTCAGGCGATCTGGGGTCTTGCCGCAGGAAGGCTGGCGCTGCCAGAGATGCAGCGCCGACCGGCATACCTGGCGGCGCTACTCTCAGCGGTTGGAACGCTGCTGCTGGCATCTGGCGATAACATGATCTTCTGTGTGGCGGCTGGCTTGCTGGCGCTGCTGGCCGCGATTGTAGCCAGCCTTGAGCGTAACGCAGGTGTGGCATGGGGCGCACTGGCGCTGGCACTGGTAGCTGCCTTCCGCGCCCGCCTGACGCTTGTTCCCGGTCTGGATTTCACCTGGACTCTGGCCTGGATACAGATTGATCTGCTGATAATTGCCCTGCTGGGCTGGCTTGTCGAGGTGAAGACCCCCTGGCCGGAGCTGGGTGCGGTCTGGCGGCGGCCCACGACTAGCGGGCCGGTGGTGGTGGGTGGGGCAGCCGTACTCGTGCTGGCTCTGCGATTGACTGGTCTGGCGGTGCCATTGCCGCCACTGACTTTTAGCCTGGCAACCCTGGCACTTCTCCTGGCCACAGTTTCGGTACGTGAACGGCAGATCTGGTATGCATATGCTGCGGGAGCCTGTATTGTGGGGGCTGCTGCCTGCCAGTTGTTCGACTGGGGCCTGCGCGAACTACAATGGTATGTCATTCCGGCTGGAGTCTATCTGCTGGCGCTGGCGGCAGGCTTGCGACGCTTCCAGGGCCAGGCGCGAGCATCCCAGGTGGTGGAAGCGGGGGCGGTTCTGTTAATCCTGGGAACCAGCCTGGGACAATCGTTGCAAGCTGGTGGCAATGACTGGTTTGGGTATGCGCTCTGGCTGTGTGGCGAGTCGCTGTTGATGCTTGGCTATGGTGTACTCTTGCGACTACGGGTGCCGTTTATCGGCGGTATTGCCTTTTTTGTGCTGGGGGTGCTCTGGATGAGCGCCAACGCTCTGAAGGTAACCAACCAGTGGATCGTGTTTGGCATCCTGGGGTTGCTCATGGTTGCGGCCTATGTGCTGCTTGAACGACAGCAAGAACGGCTGCGGCGTATGGGTAGGGCATGGATCGCCGAGTTGCAGCAGTGGCAATAGAATACAGGGGGACACCATCAGTATGAAAATGGCGTGTCGGGGCGAAAGATATTATGAGCGCGAATAAGTGATGAGGCAAGGAGGGCGACCGACTGGTCGCTCCGACCCATCTCTGCGTTCCTCTGCGCCTTCTGCGGTGAGATGGCATGCCTCTGTTCACATCAGTTCGCTATGCGCCAGGGCGCACACGGTCGGGATGAAAATGGCCGGTACGGTCGCCATATATGGCGACCGTACATCCCTATGTTCACATTAGTCCCCCGAAGTAGCCAGGCGGCCCGCCTCGCTAAATTCGCCCGGATTGGCATAGCGAAACACCGCTGCTGCGGCCGCGCCACCCAGCAGATTGGCAATCAGGAAGATCCAGATATTCGCTACGCTCGATAGCCCCATCACCGTGATGCCCACGGCAACTGCCGGGTTAAATGCGCCACCCGATACGGCCCCAACCGCATATGCGCCTGTCAGCACCGTGAAGCCAATCGCCAGGCCATAGAATGAGTTTCCGCTGGTGCCAGTTGCTGTTGCCACATTCAACACAACATAGCACAGCGCAAAGGTAAACAAAAACTCGGCAATCAGCGCCCGCAGCGCATCCGGTGTAGCCACCGTCACCACCGGGTTGCCCTTCATGTAAATGACCAGTGCCCCGGCTATCGCCCCCGCTAGAATCTGCGCCACCCAGTAGGTCAGCATTTCATTTAGCGTAGACTTGCCGCGCAAATATACCGCCAGACTAACAGCAGGATTATAGTGCCCGCCGGAGATATGCCCACCTGCAAAAATCATGATCATCAGCGCCGAGCCAATCGCCAGCGGAGCCATCGCCCCGGCTGCGCCCGGCTCGATCACCGTCATGCCAATCGTGAAGACCAGAAAGAACGCGCCAATAAACTCGATCACTGGTTTAATCATACAATATCCTCCCTCTATACTCTACTGTGTGTCGCTATCTGTCCTGTAAACTCAGCATATCGGCAAGACGTCTTACACAGATCAGCCAGCGGGGCAAGCTACGACTGTCCATATGGCCAGGCACTGATTGGCCCATGGTTCAGGCTCTGTTTGTCCACCTGCCGCTACGTTCCGCTGGTTGGAAAGCTTATTGTATGAAGTGTGACAGGCTGACACGTTCGTCATTACCATGCCACAACCACCAGCAAGGGAAGGGATTATTGTTGTATGCTCGAAGGCCGTTACACCGTGCAACCCGAAGATGAGCAAGATGGCCTGGAGGGGATCGCCCAGAAAATATACGGTAGCTCCAGCCGTTGGATCAGGCTTTTTGAGGCCAACCTCTGTACCATCGGCAACAATCCGAGCGTGATCAAGGCCGGACAACTCCTTATCGCTCCGGGAATACAAAACCAGGACAGAACGACGGAGCCAGCATTTCTCTATATTGTTCAGCCACGCGATCTTCACGACGGACTGGCTGGCATTGCGCAGCGTCTGTATAGCGACCGCGAACGCTGGCGGCTGATCTACGCCAT
>RRYU01005767.1_pt1 | contig 13121 bp, 12 predicted proteins | sample 2162651 | NCBI WGS metagenome assembly RRYU01 (sample SAMN10267283, study PRJNA491782) | microbial mat metagenome | isolation source: biomat in the production well | place: Japan: Minami-Kanto gas field, natural gas well KTG3 | collected 2017-06 | reverse complement strand
GGGGGGGGCTAAAATTATCACCATGGATTGAAAATCACTGACAGTCCCGCGTCGGCGATGCGGCCCCTGGAACCGCCGAAAATAGGAGGACCACTTATGCCCAGCCCCCATGACCCCCGCCAGAATCACCTGCTCGCCGCCTTGCCGGAGGAGGAGGGCGCGCACCTCCTGCCCCATTTGGAACGGGTCCCGATGCCCTTGGGTGAGGCGGTTTGCGAGTCCGGCATTCCGATGCGCCATGTCTATTTTCCCACCACCTGCATCGTGTCCCTGCTCTACGTCATGGAGGATGGGGCATCGGCCGAGATCGCGGTGGTGGGCAACGAGGGCATCGTTGGCGTTTCCCTCTTCATGGGCGGTGAGACCACCACCAGCCGGGCGGTGGTGCAAAGCGCCGGCCACGCCTACCGGCTGAAGAGTCAATTGCTCAAGGACGCATTCTTTCGCGCCGGCCCCATGCAGCGCCTGTTGCTGCGCTACACCCAGGCCCTACTGACCCAGATGGCGCAGACGGCGGTGTGCAACCGGCACCATTCGGTGGACCAGCAGCTGTGCCGCTGGCTGCTGCTGAGCCTGGACCGCCTGCCCTCGAACGAACTGGCCATGACCCAGGAGCTGATCGCCAACATGCTCGGGGTACGCCGCGAGGGCGTCACCGAGGCGGCCGGGACGTTGCAACGCGCCGGGTTGATCCGCTACCGCCGCGGCCACATCACCGTGCTGGACCGGCCGGGACTGGAAGCGCGCGTGTGCGAATGCTACTCGGTCGTGAAGCGGGAGTTCGACCGCCTGTTGCCGGATACGGACATGCGCTAAAGCGGCCGGCCAGAGGCCTTGCGGGGCTCCCCATCCATGTGCGGCGGGAGCCTGCCTGCGTTTCCCGCCAACCCCTGCGGTCGCGGTTGGCAAGCCGAACCCCGGGGCCCTATGCGTACGTCAATGCGATCCGGGTCCGCATCGGGGGGCGTCCCCGGCGCGGCCGGCTAGCTGAAACGAACGTCGCCGAACAGCCCCAGCAATCCGAACACGATCAGGTAGGCCGCGACGATATAGTTCAGCAGCCGCGGCATGACCAGGATCAGAATGCCCGCGATCAGCGATACCAGGGGGGCCAGACTCCAGGTGATATGCATGTCGGTGTCCTCATTGTGGGTGGCGAATGGAATAGCTCTCAAGATATCCCCCGGCAGTGAAACCTTCTGTACGGAAGGACACATTGTGCCCCGGTTGCCTGGGCCGCTCTAGGTGCGTCACCGCACAGACCGTACCACATCGTTGATATAGCTTCGGGCTGGTATCCGGCACTGTGCATTGCCTCCCGGTTGAGGTGGCCGCCCAGCGATGGAACTGGCGCAGCATGCCGACGCACCAGTGGCCGGCCGGCTTCGGAACGACAAGCTAAACGGAAAGGAACATCAACATGTACCTTGTACAACGTTATCTACTCGCACTAATGATCGCGACCGTATCGATGCTATCGGTGGGTGCTGCGAATCTGGCAACCGCGGCAACTGCCGAAGATCTGGATAGGGATTCCCTGCAGGCATTGCAGACGCTCTATCACGCCGAACCTCTGGTCAAGACACTTTCGGGCACCGCCAAGGCCGTGCTGGTCTTCCCGAATATTGTCAAGGCCGGCCTCGTGTTCGGCGGCAGCTATGGGGAAGGCGTGTTGCTGGAGAGCTCGCAGGTCATCGAATACTACAACACTGTCACCGGATCCTGGGGCCTGCAAGTCGGCGCCCAATCCTACGGACCGGAGTGTCGCTACCTCGTTAAAGATTTTGGGACATCCCAGTCCCCAAAATCGACTCGCCAACGCGACAGCCTTTAGTGCCCCGGTTCGCCCTGCGGTCAGTGCTGGACTCGACTAACACACGCCGAGTCCAACACCGCCCACAAATGGCTTGACGGCGTGTCGGATGTCCTTACAGATTTTCTTCGCGGCTACGGGATACATACCCCTTCGCCACTACGAAAATCCGCACGGACTCTACGCCTACCGCGGACTACCGGCCCTCGCTCCGCTCTCCCTGGCCGGCAGCGTATGCCGTATTCCTGATGACAGACAAGGCTGTGGACTATCTCAAGACGTCCAGGGGGTGGGAACTCGGCGTAGGACCTACGGTGGTTGCGATTGACGAAGGGGCGGCTAAGAATCTTTCGACGTCATCGCTGAAGGACGACGCCTATGCCTTTATCTTCAGTCAGCAGGGATTGATGGCCGGAGTGAGCATCGAGGGAACAAAAATCTCCATAATCAATCGTTAAGGCAAATCAGGACGGACGCACTGTGCGTCCGTCTGATCAGAATGGCTTCTTGCCGGGTCCGGCGAGAAACCAGATAACGAGGCCGATCAGAGGCAGCAGAATCACGGCCAAGGCCCAGATCAACTTCTCAACATCTCTCGCCCCACTTTGCAGGATCATCACGACGGCATAGATATCCGCGATCAGGATGATGAGGCCGCCAATTCCCGTGAATTCCATAGTCTTCTCCGATTCAAGTCTTGCGCCAGCGCCGCTGGCGTGGTTTTGCCCCGCAACACCCTGCACAGCCGTTCATACAGCGGCCAGGTAGAAATGCACACCACCACCGCGAACAAGATGGCGGGAATGAAAGGGAGCGGGTCCCGGTACAGCAGCCGACGACGATGCCGATCGCCGCCAGCTGCGCGAATTGCCGCAGACTTTTCTCCGTGGGCATTGCGCTCCTCGCCTTGATCGATTACTCCTTATCGAGCTTCGCCGCTTCCTGGATGCTGTCACCGGCTTTTTCGATTTGCTCTCCGGCCTTCTCCACTCCCTGGTCTACTCTCTTGCCGGCCTGTTCCATCGGGCCTTCCTGCTTCTCGCAGCCGGGGAGTGCGACAAACAATGCACTCATGGCCAGGACTGTACTGATGGTTTGGATGAGTTTCATGATTCATATCCTCTTGCTGAATGTGATGAGTCTGGGGGTGATGCATTGGCAAGTCACGCCGGGCAAACCCCTCTCTTCGCCAAGATCGCGCAGCAGATATTGCAGGCTTCTATTGGCCCGATCTTACGGAGAACACCTTTCGCCGTCTGTCTGCTAACGTACGGAGTCAGCAACCAAACGGTGTGCAACTGTGCCGCTGGCTGCCGATGACAGGGGAGTGGGCGCACTCGGACGCCTGGCCTTCATGCTGAGCGTGCGCCGCGTCGGCGTCACCACGAGGCAGCCGCTGCACTGGAGGATGGCGGACTGATCCGCTATCGCCGCGGGGATGTGAAGATTCTTAACCGCGTCGGCCTGGAGGCCGCCGCCTGTGGGTGTTACGCGGCCGACCGGGGGTGCCGGCGGACCCGCGAGCGGACTGCCGCCGGACGAAAATACAGCATATAAGTACTATTCCCGGGAGGGCAACATGACAGAGCCTCATCAACAACCAGTGCTTACCGAAATCGAAATTACGCGCCAAGCCCTGGAAAAGGGAAAGCACAAGCGTATACGCAAGCTGCTGCGAGGCATGCATCCCGCCAAGGTGGCCAGCCTGCTGGAATCCATCGAGTCCGGGCAACGCAGCGCGCTGTGGCAGCAGGTCGACGATGACGCCGAGCAAAAAGTCCTCGTGCATGTGAGTGAAGAACTGCGGGCATTCTTCCGGCAGGACAGGGAGCGCGCGGAAGAGGCTCCGGCGACCCACACTGAACTGGCCCGGCTGCGCGATGCCCTGAAGTTGGGAAAACTCAAGCGTGTACGGCGAATGCTGCAGCGGATTCACCCCGCCAAGGCAGCGGGGTTGCTAGAGTCCGTGCCGCCCGGTGAGCGCTCCACAGCCTGGAATATGGTGGAGAGCGAGGAGGCAGGCCGCATACTCGTGCACCTTCACGAAGAAGTGCGCACCCGCCTCGCGCTGGAGATGGATCCGGAAGATCTGAGCGCCGCCGCCCGAGGCATGAAGCTGGATGACCTTGTCGATCTGATTCAAGACCTGCCTGAGGAAAACGGTCAGGACCTGCTCCGCGCCATGGATCTGCATGCACGCGAGCAGTTGGAATCCATGCTCACCTACCCGGAGGATTCCGCTGGCGGTCTCATGAACACCGACCAGGTTGCAGTGCGTGAGGACCTAGTCCTGGGGTCCGTGCTGCGTTATCTGCGCCTCCTGAATGACTTGGCCGACAATACCGACATGCTAATGGTGGTGGACCGCAACAATCAGTACCAGGGAGTGCTGCGCTTGCGGCGACTGTTGACCAGCCGCCCGCAACAACGTGTCAAGGAGGTGATGGAACATGCCTTCGAGCCCATACCGGCGGATATGCAAAGCCGGGAAGTGGTGCGCCGCTTCGAGGACCTGGACCTGATCTCCTCGCCGGTGGTAGACGCCGATGGCCGCCTGCTCGGTCGCATCACGGTAGATGATGTCATGGATGTCATTCGAGAGGAATCCGAGCGCTCGCTGATGCATTCGGCCGGTCTGGACGAAAAGGTCGATATGTTCGCACCGGTACTGACCAGCGCCCGACGTCGGGCGCTTTGGCTGGGCATCAACCTGGTGACCGCCTTTATGGCCGCCTGGGTCATCGGCTTGTTTGAGAGCACCCTGGAGAAGGTGGTCGCGTTGGCAGTGCTGATGCCCATCGTTGCGAGTATGGGAGGCATTGCCGGCAGCCAGACCCTTACGCTGGTAATCCGTGGCCTGGCGCTGGGCCATCTGCAACGGGGCAATGCCCCTGTCCTGTTATGGAAGGAGTTCGGCATTGGTGCGCTCAACGGACTGATCTGGGCATTGGTGGTGGCAGCACTCGCCATCCTCTGGTTCGAAAGCTGGCAGATCGGCGGCATCATCGCCGCGGCCATCCTGCTCAACATGCTATGCGCCGCCCTGGCCGGTGTGGCGATACCCCTGGTGTTGCACGAACTGGACATAGACCCAGCCCTGGCTGGCGGCGTTATCTTGACCACCGTCACCGATGTGGTGGGATTCTTTGCCTTTCTCGGCCTTGCGACACTGATTTTGCTCTAGAAGGGGCCGCGCCGGCATGCCGGGTGGGGAAATTAGAAAGTGTGCATGACCGTGCCGGTACTGGTAGTTTCGGGATCAGGGATCGGGGATCAGGGATTCAGAGCTGCGCACAGCCGAGATACCCCGGTCGGGTAGTTCTGCCGCATCGCATGAAAGCCATCATCTTTTTAATCTCATGGCCGATGATGCCGCCAACGGTACCGAGCACGCTGCCGCCAGTAAGAATGGCACCTCCGGCGGCGCCCACTCCCGCACCGATAGCGGTGTTTTTGTCTTGACCGGACATGCCGGCACATCCGCCCAAGCCTGCCAGCAGCATCGCTGCGCCCACAGTGCCGAGTGTAAGTGTTCGTAACGTTCTCATGCTGATTCGGTTGTTCATTAGCTTTCCTTCTTGGATGGGCTTGGAAGTGGCGCATCGGCAATCCGTGCCGGACAACCACTTGTCCTCGCCACGCACATGTTGCCTTCGAGCAACTCTGCCTAGCGCGGTGCGGGCATTTCACCGCGAACTTGATCGCAGCCCTGCACTGCAAGGGGTTTGCAGGACAAGTACCTATCAAAAGAAGATCGGGACTTTGTGCAAGGGGCGAAAAATAAGGGGTTTTAGCTGGAACCGATCCCCGGGGAGGCGGGAAAGTACAGGCTTTCTGAAAACGTTACCTCGCAAGCTACATAAAATATTCTTATTAGCCGGCGCCTTTTTGGGGTATTTTCGTGCCGGTACCGGTCATCATCAACGGAAAAACCGCCAAAACCATAGAACTGGCTTATTTCTCCACAACGTGGACTATACTTGAATGAGTACCCGGAATTATATGGGTATTCAGCCAATCCCCCCCTCAGCCAATCCCCCCGTAGTTGGAACCAGACCGTTCTTTCCACCTCTCGGGTATACCAAAGAAAGAGCGAAAAATGGCAACGCAAAAAGAGAATTTAGTTACCCACAACCAGAGCGTGGAGCAGGCCTTTGCGCAGATTTTGCGAACTAATCTGGCCACGACCAAGGCCTCGGAACCGGTTGTGCTCGCTGGCGAAGATCCTGAAGGAATTCACCAGATGCGGGTCAGTCTCCGGCGCATGAGTTCGGCACTGGCCGTCTTCCGGTCAGTGATTCCCCGCAAGATAACACGCGCGTTTTTCAAGGAGATGCGGTGGGCGGCCAAGACCCTCGATCGCGCCCGGGACCTGGATGTCTATATTACCGAGAACCTCCTTTTTAAGAACACGAAACAGGAGGGCAAGATGCGCAAACTTGCCATGAAGCATCGAGAGAGGGCATATGATCAGGTAACGGACTTTGTCCATGGAAAGCGCTACACGAAGCTCGGTGATGAGCTCCACCACTGGCTTGAGACCCAGGGATGGCGTGTGGATCTCTCGGACGAACAGAGGGAGGTCCTGGAGGGCAACATCACCCCCTTCTCGTCCGAGGTACTGGACCGCCAGCGAATTCACGTCGTGGAAGACGGTAGGAATATCGAGAGCTTGGAGAGCGAGTCGCTGCATCAATTGCGCATTGATTGCAAGAAGCTTCGTTATACGGCCGAATTCTTTGCCCCACTCTATGGAGATCTGATGAAGGATTTTGTCGGTCATCTCCAGCGGCTGCAGGATCTGCTCGGGACACTGCACGACACGGCGGTGATGCCAGGCCTGCAGAAAGACCTGCTAAAGGGCAAGAAGAATCGAAATCTCAAACGCTATGCCCGCAGACTAGTCAACGAGCACGGCAAACAGGCGAAGGCGAGTAGGGATGAATTGAATAAGAGTTGGGGCGCATTCTCCAACGCTGAATGTCCCTGGATGGTCGCAACAGTGTCTCTGCCGTGATCCCCCGCGGGCAAGCGGATCTTTCTATACAGCAATCTAAAACGTTCTCCCCCAGATTAGCCGCCCCCCTCGCTCACCGTGCAGGGGGGCCGGATGCGTTATCAGCGCAAGACCCCGTACGGCGACGACACCACCCACATGTAGTTCGATCCGCTCGATTTTATCGCCAGATTCACGGCCCTGGCCCCTAGCAGAGAGCAGACTTCGACAACCATTGGAACAAAGCGGGATGTGTTCTGCGATTTAAATCGAGAAAACCTGGTGAAATATGCAGAGTGCTGACACAGCCGTGGAAAGCTGGCAACCTCTTCTCAGCGTATCCGACCACCTCTCATTGCGCGCAATCGGGTGTCGAGCTCCTCGATGCGTTCGAGCAGATCGAGTGCGAGAGCGGCACCGGCCAGGTTGACCCCGAGGTCTCGCTGCAGATGCAGCGTGATGCGGGTGCGCCGCAGGCTGCTGGCGGGGAAGCACCAGTGGCGGCCGCGCCTGCCGGCGGGCTCCAGTATCCCCTGCTCCACCAAGTCCTCGATGAGCTCGGCCTCGACGGCAAAGCAGCGACACAGTTCGGCCAGGGTGAGCGTAGTTTGTTCGTCGATCAGCTCGGCGGGTGGCGCCGATGGGTGGTTTTTGTTCATGGGATCAGGATACCCCCATTGTCGCGCGCGGGTTGAACCCGAGCTGGTCTTCCATTTGCTTATACATCGTCTTGGCAACGTCGCTGTCCGCCGGCGGCAAGGCCACCTGCAGAATCACATACAGGTCGCCGGGCTGCTTGCCGGTCAGGCCGCGGCCCTTGAGTCGCAGCTTGCGCCCCTGCATGGAGTTGGCCGGAATCTTGATGTCGACGACCCCGGTCGGGGTCGGCGCCTGGATGCCGGCGCCGAGCGCAGCCTCCCAGGGTGTGATCGGCAAATCGAGGTAGATGTCCACGCCTTGGACGCTGTAAAGCGGGTGGTCGCGGAATTCCACCTCCAGATACAGGTCACCCGACTCGGCGCCCTCGAATCCGGGGCCTCCCTGGCCGGCGAGGCGGATCTGTTGGCCGGGACGGATTCCCTTGGGAATGCGCACGCTCAATGTACGCTCGCGGGTGGTGACATGCCCATCTTCGGTCAGCTCCGGCACCCGCAGGGAGATGGAGCGTGTTGCACCGCCGAAGTTATCTTCGATGTCGATCAACACCCGGGCATGATGGTCTTCCCCGCGGATGCGGAAGGTCCTTCGACCCCCGGTACCACTGGGGTGCGCGTGGCCACGCCCGAACAACTCCTCGAAGAAACTGCTGTGTACGCCAGCGTCGGCCGCGGTGTAACCGCCGCCGCGGAACTCGAATCCGGCATCCCAGTCCGGTGGCGGACGGAAGTCCTGTCCAGCCTTCCACTCTTTGCCAAGCTGATCGTAGGCCGCGCGCTTTTCCGGGTCTTTGAGCACCTCATAGGCCTCGCCAGCCTCCTTGAAATGCGCTTCGGCATCGGGCTCCTTGCTCACGTCCGGGTGATATTTCCTGGCGAGCTTGCGATGGGCGCGCTTTATCTGGTCCTGAGTGGCATCGCGCTCAACACCCATGATCTTGTAATAGTCTTTGTATTCCATCAGACACCACCGCTGTGCACACCAACCCTGGGCGCGTGCCGCTATCCCACATCATCCGGCTATTTTGTCAGGGATAATGCGCTCAGAACCCATGCTCCACACTAACCGTTCTATGTCGTGCAGTCTGTGCGATATCGTACAGACTGCACATTCATGCGGCGTATCACGTAATTCAAGATTCCACCGTGCTCTAAATATGCCACTTCATCTTCGGTATCCATGCAGGAGATCGCGCCGGCTGTCTGTCTTGACCCGTCTGGACGCACAATCTCCAGCCCGCACTGCCGTCCTGGTTTGTCCGACGATGCAATTTAAGTGTTGGGGCATTGTTGTTGCGGCGGGTATGGATCGCTTGGGAGAGCCTGAATCTGTTGGACTAAACTATTTATAGGGGTGGCCATGCTGGGGAGCTTCGTCGTTCTTGGTCTCTGGCAACCCTTTTCCACCACTTGACCCGGTGGTACTGGAAAAAGTGAGTGCGCCAATAGTGATCCGCGACATATAGTCATGCATTATATTTAAGTATTTAGTTAATTTATAAAAAAGGAATATAATATGATTTCCTGTATTGCCAAACGGACCCTGTCCGCTCTACTGATGGGCGTGGCGTTCGTCGCCTCTGCATCCGATGCCCAAAAACTGGAGACGGCCCAGGCAGAGTTGCGCCAGCTGCCCCGGGAGTTTCGGCTGGATGGCACAGTGGAAGCAGTGAACCGCACCACCGTTTCTGCCCAGACCAGCGGCCAAATACAGGAGATTCTGTACGACGTGGACGACTACGTGGAAAAAGGTGCGCTACTGGTGGTACTGAAGGACACCGAGCACCAAGCCCATGCGAGCAGGGCGGCGGCTGACTTAAAGGCGGCCGTCGCCTTGCTCCAAGATGCCGAAGACGAGTACAAACGCACCAAGTGAACCGCTCCCAAGAAGCTAGTGGCGGAGTCTGCCATGGACAAGACCACCTCGGCTCTGAAGAGCGCCAGGGCGCGCTTTGAGGCGGCCCAGGCTGGTTTGGCCCAGGCCCGGGAGCAGTTGGAATACACCCGCATTCGTGCCCCCTTCGCCGGCATCGTCACCGAGCGCCTGGTACAGCGGGGCGAAAGCGCCCAGCCCGGCCAGCGGGTCATGAGCGGCATCTCCCTGGAGCAACTGCGGGTCACTGTGGACGTACCCCAGAGTGTGGTGCCCCGGGTGCGCGAGTTCGGCCAGGCGCGGGTGCAGCGCCAGGACGGCGGCTGGGTGGCAGCACAGAAAATCACCGTGTTCCCCATCGCCGACCACGGATCCAACACATTCAAGGTGCGACTCGACCTACCGGAGGGTACCACCAAGCTGTTCCCCGGCATGTTCATCAAGACCTCCTTCGTCACCGGCACAAAGGAGGATTTGGTGGTGCCGGACCGAGCCGTGGTGTACCGCTCCGAGGTCACCGGGGTATATGTGGTGGTGGAGGACGGCCGGGTTCGCTTCCGTCACGTGCGCATCGGCCATCGCAGTCCCGACGGCTATGTGTTGGTGCTGGCGGGGCTCATGCCTGGCGAGCGGGTTGCCCTTGACCCCATCGCCGCCGGTGTGGAATTGAAGCGCCAGCGCGCGGAGTGGGGCCATGAGTAAGCTGGGTATTTCCGGGCGTATCGCCGAGCGTTTCCAGTCCACCCAGATCACCCCACTGCTGGCCCTGCTGGGGCTGCTGCTGGGCCTGTTCGCGGTGCTGGTGACCCCGCGCGAGGAGGAGCCCCAGATCAACGTCACCTTCGCCAACGTGTTTATCCCCTTCCCTGGCGCCTCGGCCGCCGAGGTGGAGCATCTGGTGGCGGGGCCGGCGGAGCAGGTGTTGTCCGAGATCGACGGCATCAAGCACGTCTACTCCACCGCCCGGCCAGGCATGGCCGTGATCACGGTGCAGTTCAAGGTGGGCGAGAACCGGGAGGACGCCATCGTGCGGCTGTTCTCCAAGGTCTATTCCAACCAGGACTGGCTGCCGCCCAACCTGGGCGTGGGCCAGCCCATCATCAAGCCCAAGGGCATCGACGACGTGCCCATCGTCTCTGTCACCCTGTGGTCCGAGGACCCGACCACCGGCGCCTACGAGTTGGGGCAGGTGGCCCACGCCATCGAGTCGGAGCTCAAGCGTGTCCCCGGCACCCGTGACATCTACACCATCGGCGCCCCCCGGCGGGTGATGAGTGTGCTGCTGGACCCCCAGGCCCTGGCCGGCTACGGAGTGGACCTGTCGGACCTGCGTACCGCCCTGCAGGCGGCCAACCACATCCGCGACAACCTGAGTGTCACCGCAGAGAACAACGAGTTCCTGGTCCAGGCAGGGACCTTCCTCACCAGCGCCGAGGAGATTGGTGAACTGGTGGTGGGGGTGCATGAGGGGCGTCCAGTGTTCCTGCGCGACGTGGCGCGGATCAAGGAGGGACCGGACCAGCCGCAGCAGTATGTGTGGCTCGGTACCGGCCCCCAGGCGGTAAGCAAGGGGCTGACGGTGTCCGGCACCTTCCCGGCCGTCACCCTGGCGGTGGCCAAGAAAGCCGGCACCAACGCGGTGGAGATAGCTCACCGGGTGGTGGAACGCTTCGAGCAGTTGCGCGGCACCTTCATCCCGGACGGGGTCCAGGTCACGGTCACCCGCAACTACGGCGATACCGCTGACCAGAAGGCCAAGAAGCTGATCACCAAACTGCTCTTCGCTACCGCCTCGGTAGTAGTGCTGGTACTGCTGGCCCTGGGCTGGCGCGAGGCCATCATCGTGGGCGCCGCGGTGGTGGTGACCCTGGCCATCACCCTGTTCGCCTCCTGGGCCTGGGGCTTCACCCTCAACCGGGTCTCCCTGTTCGCGCTCATCTTCTCCATCGGTATCCTGGTGGACGACGCCATCGTGGTGGTGGAGAACATCCACCGCCACCTGGCCCTGGGGGCCAATAACCTGCTGGAGGCCATCCCCAAGGCGGTGGACGAGGTGGGCGGACCCACCATCCTGGCCACCTTCACGGTCATCGCCGCCCTGCTGCCCATGGCCTTCGTGAGCGGGCTCATGGGGCCCTATATGAGTCCCATCCCCATCAACGCCTCCATGGGCATGCTCATCTCCCTGGCGGTGGCCTTCGTGTTCACTCCTTGGCTGACCAACCACATGCTGGGCAAGGTGGCCCATCTCCACGCCCAGGGAGACAGGGAGGGCGGCCACCAGTCCGGCGGGCTGTACCGTTTCTTCAGCCGCATCATGCTGCCCCTCCTGGGTGGTAATGGCCGGCGCAACCGCTGGTTTCTGCTGGGCGGCATCCTGCTGCTGATCGCGGGCTCCATCTCGCTCACGCTCACTCAGTCGGTGGTGCTCAAGATGCTGCCCTTCGACAACAAATCCGAGTTTCAGGTGGTGCTGGACATGCCCGAGGGCACCAGCCTGGAGCGCACCACCCGGGTGCTGGACGAGATGGCGGAGCACCTGGCCATGCTGCCGGAGGTGAGCGATTACCAAGTGTATTCGGGTACTGCCGCCCCCATCAGCTTCAACGGCCTGGTGCGACAATACTACCTGAGGGAAGGTGCCAACCTGGGCGACATCCAGGTCAACCTGGTGGATCAGCACCAGCGCAGCCGCAAAAGCCACGAAATCGCGCTCGCGGTGCGTGAGCCAGTGCAGGCCATCGCCCTGCGCTACGGCGGCAACGCTAAGATCGTGGAGGTCCCCCCGGGGCCGCCGGTGATGTCGCCCCTGGTGGCGGAGGTCTACGGCATCAACTACCTGGGCCAGATCGAGACGGCGCGCAAGGTGCGTGCAGTGATGGAGTCCACCGCGGACATCGTGGACGTGGACGACTCGGTGGAGTTCCCCTCCTGGAAGAGCATTCTGCAGGTGGACCGCGCCAAAGCAACGCGCCTGGGCGTGTCCCAGAGCGCGGTGGCCGAGGCCCTGGCTACGGTGATGGACGGCGAGGACATGAGCTTCATCCACGGCCAGACAGTGAAATACGCGGTGCCCATCCGGGTCAAGTACGCCGAGGAGGACAAGTCCGAGCTGGAGCAGGTACTGTCCTTGCATGCGCGCGCCCAGGGCGGCGCCCTGGTACCCCTGTCGGAGATCGTGCAGGTGATCAGCAGCCAGCGCAGCCACTCCATCCAGCACAAGGATCTGCTGCCGGTGGTCTACGTAACCGGCGATATGGCCGGCAAGACCGACAGCCCCCTGTACGGCATGTTCGACATCTTTGATACGCTGCAAGAGCAGGGCACTCAGCAATGGTTGCTGGCCCAGCCGGACAACCCCTACGAGTACAGTGTCAAGTGGGACGGCGAGTGGCAGGTCACCTACGAGACCTTCCGCGACATGGGGCTGGCCTACTCGGTGGGCCTACTGCTCATCTACCTGCTGGTGGTGGCCCAGTTCCGCAGCTACCTGGTGCCGCTGGTGATCATGGCCCCCATCCCCCTGACCATCATCGGCATCCTGCCGGGCCACGCCATCGTCGGCGCTCAGTTCACCGCCACCTCCATGATCGGCATGATCGCGCTTGCCGGCATCATCGTGCGCAATTCCATCCTGCTGGTGGACTTCATCAACCAGCAGGTTCGCGAGGGCATGGACTTTGTCGAGGCTGTCATCAACTCGGCGGTGGTGCGCGCCAAGCCCATTACCCTGACAGGACTGGCGGCCATGGCCGGGGCCTTCTTCATCCTGGACGACCCCAT
>RRYU01000991.1_pt1 | contig 13121 bp, 9 predicted proteins | sample 2162651 | NCBI WGS metagenome assembly RRYU01 (sample SAMN10267283, study PRJNA491782) | microbial mat metagenome | isolation source: biomat in the production well | place: Japan: Minami-Kanto gas field, natural gas well KTG3 | collected 2017-06 | reverse complement strand
CAGATCTTCACCGATGTGGATGGGGTTTACACCACCGATCCGCGGGTTGAGCCTAAGGCGCGTAGACTGGATCGCATCACTTTCGAGGAAATGCTCGAGATGGCTAGTCTTGGATCTAAGGTTTTGCAGATTCGCGCTGTCGAGTTTGCTGGTAAATACAATGTACCGCTGCGGGTCCTCTCGAGTTTCGAGGAAGGTGGTGGCACCCTAATAAGTTTTGAGGACGATGGTATGGAAGAGGCAAAGATTTCCGGTATCGCATTCAACCGTGATGAGGCCAAGTTGACTATTCTGGGAGTGCCTGATCAGCCAGGTGTAGCTCACGAGATCCTAGGCCCGGTTGCAGCTGCTAACATAGAAGTAGATATGATCGTCCAGAACATAGCTGAAGACGACACTACCGATTTCACCTTCACTGTTCATCGCAACGACTATCAAAAGGCGCTTGAGATACTCGAGTCCAATTCAGATAGGCTGAAGGCGAGAGAGGTAAAAGGAGATAACGCCATAGTAAAATTGTCACTGGTTGGAGTTGGCATGCGCTCTCACGCCGGTATTGCCAGCACCATGTTTGAGACTCTGGCCAAGGAAGGAATAAATATTCGTATGATCTCCACCTCGGAGATAAAGATCTCAGTGGTTGTGGATGAAAAATATCTTGAGCTTGGAGTAAGAGCGCTGCACGAGGCGTTTGAGCTTTCTGGGGAACCGGTTTCCTGATTGGTAATATGTTTCCCAAAACTAGATGTACGCCATAATGCAATTGGTAAAAAAACCAAGTTTTATGGCAATTTAAGTCAAAATGCCTTTTTAATTGGGTATTCTACTGTTAAAATTTGCATACCCTTAACCCATTGGATAAATGTGGATTAAGAGCTTGGTTGGCCGTAGGGATGAAAATCGGGAATAACTCAAGGAAGAGTACAGATACCCGATATCTTAACTACGACTGGAAACGGGAAACAGGGAGACAGGAATATGTTGATATTAACTCGCCGAGTTGGCGAAACTTTGATGATCGGTGATGAGGTTACAGTGACCGTGCTTGGTGTAAAAGGAAACCAGGTCCGGATTGGTGTAAATGCCCCGCGCGATGTGTCGGTGCACCGTGAAGAAATTTACGAGCGCATCAAGGCAGAGCAGGCAGAACAAGCATCCGGAGAATAGGATACTTGTAAGGCAGTGGATCTCTCAGTACGAGAGACCACTGCTTTTTCTTTGGTATAAAATGTCGATATTCTCTTGTAACTAATCCAACTACTGATAGAATTGCAGCGGCCGATCCGAGGTAACTGGAACGGCCCGATAGTTAGATATTGGAGAGCTGGCCGAGCGGCTGAAGGCGCTCCCCTGCTAAGGGAGTATGGGGTTTATAGCTCCATCGAGGGTTCGAATCCCTCGCTCTCCGCCATAATCAAAGAGCAGTTTCTAGTGAAACTGCCTTGCAGTTGACAACGACGGGCAAAATCATCAGAATTCGCCCTCCAAAGAAATGAGCGCCCGTAGCTCAGCTGGATAGAGTACCTGGCTACGAACCAGGTGGTCGGAGGTTCGAATCCTTCCGGGCGCGCCATATAAACAAAAACCCGTCCTTGTGACGGGTTTTTGTTTATGTATTGTCTAGAAATATTCTAAGCTCCGACATCAAAGAGTTGGTTCGACAAGGGCCGAAGGACCGCAGAACGAGCGTAGCGAGTAATCCTTCCGGGCGCGCCATATTTAACTAATAAAATCAGCTTGTTATGTGTTTTGGCGCTAGCCGGCTTTCTTTTTATCAGCGTCAGTGGGGGATCAACTACAGACCGACTGCGCTGCGTCTAACTATTCCTTCTGGATAGCCGCCTCTTCATGAAGAACATTTTCCTCCATATATCTCGCCCATAAAGGGCATGGATGATTACCGCTCCAACATGGATTACCAGATAGGCGGGCACCATGATTTCCCCCATCTCATGAATCTCCTTGATAAAATGCATGAAGCTACCTGCACGCTTGCCGGGCTCGAGGAAGAAGAAAATAAGGCTGCCAGTCACGGCCATCCATGTAAAGATGATAAGTCCTGCCGCATTGATTAGTCCGGCAATCCCCTGATGAGCAGGGCGATTTGGTTTTCTGTATAGAAAAACAGACATTAGCCCTTCACGTGCGAGGCGGAGCCTCTCCTTCGTGTAGGGAACCCAGTTTAAAAAACGAGCAGTTTGCGTCCCGATTAGACCGTAGATAATCCGCAGGAGGATAGATAGGGAAAGTCCCATTCCGAGCCACTTGTGCAGGGTATAGCCGGAATATTCTAGCTTTTTATAGTCGTCTGCGCCGTCTCCGGTAAAATAGGCTGTCAGCGCAAAGACCATGATGCCAAGATGAATCACCTTGGTTGGGATATCTATTTTTCCCTTTTTAAACACAGCCTTTTTCTTATCCATTGAACCATCCACTGTATTTAATATTTGCGTATTGTCATTCATTTTTACATCGCTGGGCCAAGTTTCTGAACCAATTTTAATTCCCGAAGCTTAAACCAAGCTGAAATCATCTGAGTAGCTACCAATTTGCTGGATTCTTAAATAGTTACGTTAAATTTTGCAATATCATCTAGGTGTCTAGAGGTGGGTGAAATTATGCTAACTTAATGTTTATTCAGAATAATCCAGCCTATTTGTGACCGGGCTCAGATCTGGTCTGTGGAGAATATTTTCGTAATTGGCGCTGAAAGTAATATACTGGCCCCAGTTTAACTTTGCGGTTCTGTCGTATGATGCTCTGCACTATCCACATGTTTTTTTAGGTCAATCTACTGTTGCATTCGATTACTCTTTTTTTCTCGCGGCTAATACAGCCACTTAAACAGTTCGGCATGTTTGCCATAATAGCCGCACTGTTTCTACTTTTAAGCCGTGTTTGTTTGATGTTGTGGCAGTCAGACCGTGTAAGCGCCGTCGATGGTGTGTGGGCGATTCTGGGTTATGGCGTACGAATAGATCTGGTGCTGATAAGTGTATTGGCAGGCATACCAGCAGTATTAACTCTTCTGATATCAGGTGTTCCATTTTTAAATTCCGCCTGGAATTGCTTGAGCCGTATTTGGCTGACCTTTGGTCTTTGGCTGATCGTGTTCATGGAGATATCTACACCACCATTTATTATTGAGTACGACCTACGCCCCAATTATCTGTTTGCCGAGTACTCGATCTACCCGCGTGAGGTTTTTTCTATGCTCTGGAGTGGGCATAGAGCAGAGATTATTTTTGCCGCAGTTATTAGCGTGGCTACGTTGTACATTGGTTGGCGTGTCTTCGGGCGTTATAGCAGTGTCAGATCTTCTCAGCCGCGTTGGTATGAACGTCCGATTGGGGCTGTTGTTTTGCTGTTTCTGGTTTTACTCGCGGCGCGTTCCACGCTTCAGCATCGACCAATAAACCCTAGCTATACAGCGTTTTCAAAAGATCCTCTAATGAATGGGCTGACGCTTAATTCGACTTACTCCATGCTTTTCTCCGTCTATAGCATGAAAGACGAGGTAAGCTCAGTCGGTGTTTATCCGTCACTGAGCGATGATGTGGTTGTGGCGGAAATTCGTAAGGCTATGGGTATTCCAGATCAGCAGTTCACCTCAGAACTATTGCCGTCACTTCATAGACAGTCTCCAACTCAGCATCCGGCTCGACCAAAGAATCTGGTTATTATTCTGGAAGAGAGTTTGGGTGCCCGCTATGTTGGCAGTCTCGGGGGGATGCCACTCACACCAGAGTTCGACAAGCTGGCTAAACAGGGATGGTTATTTGAACAACTCTACTCGACTGGTACGCGTTCGATCAGAGGAATCGAGGCGGTTATAACCGGATTTGTTCCTACCCCGGCTCGCAGTGTTGTCAAGTTGCCGAAGGCGCAGCAAAACTTTTTTACTATTGCACAACTGCTTAGAAAAAAAGGTTACGACACTAGTTTTATATATGGTGGCGAAGGTCATTTTGACAATATGAGCAGCTTTTTTCTGGGCAATGGATTTGACCGGGTTATTGATGAACGTGACTATAAGTCTCCTGTCTTTGCTGCTACTTGGGGCGTGTCTGATGAGGATCTGTTTAATAAGGCTCATCAGACGTATGAAGAGCTACAGAAACAGAATAAACCATTTTTCAGCCTGGTCTTTAGCTCCTCAAACCATGACCCTTTTGAATATCCAGAAGGTAGGATCGAGCAATATGATCAGCCAGCACAGACGGTTCATAACGCAATAAAATACGCAGACTATGCCGTTGGAAAATTTATCCGTATGGCAAAGGATTCTGATTATTGGAAAGACACCCTGTTTTTGATTATTGCCGATCATGATGCCCGTGTGGGTGGCACCGACTTGGTACCGATCGACAACTTCCGTATTCCTGGATTAATCCTTGGGGACGGGATTAATCCTTTGCGAGACAAGCGCATAGTAAGTCAGATAGATATGGCACCGACGCTTCTATCACTGATAGGTTTGGATACAGAGCATCCAATGATTGGCCATGATCTGACTCGTCTTCCTATGGACTACACTGGCCGCGCCATCATGCAGTATGATCGCAACCAAGCATACATGCGAGGTGACCGAGTGGTTGTCCTGCAGCCAAATAAGAAACCTGTTCAGTTCCGTTACAACGGTACGGGAAAACTGAGCAAAGATAGTCTAGACAAAGAGTTGGCACGAGAGGCTATTGCTCATCCGCTTTGGGGTAGCATGGCCTATAGTCAGCAGCTATACAGGCTAGCTAATCCCAAAAAATAGTCGGCTACGAACCTCTGGCTTTATAGTTAAATCCAACCAGGTAATCTTCAATCAGAACAAAACTCAGCGGCCCCGACAGCGGCACTCTGAGAGTGCCACTGTTGCGCTATTTTAAATTCTATCTAGGCACCAGACAATTCGGAGGTGCAGTTGGGACAACGGGTTGCCTTGATTGGAATGGTAGACAAGCAGTAAGAACACTCTTTTGTGGTTGATTCTTTCTCTGGCGCTTCTTCTTCGCGTTTTAGATTATTCAGTCCCTTGATGAGCATAAATACCGCAAAGGCGACAATAAGAAAACTGATGACGCTATTCATGAATACGCCATAACTCATCGTTACTGCCCCAGCTTCCTGGGCCATGGCGAGAGTAGCATAAGGCCCTGCGGTTGCTCCTTCTTTGAGAGTGATGAAGAGGTTGGAAAAATCAACGCCGCCGAGAAGCAATCCAATGGGAGGCATTAGTACATCTGTCACTAGGCTTTTTACTATGGTTCCAAAAGCGCCGCCAATGATAATACCTACCGCCATGTCAACCACGTTTCCTCGCATGGCAAACTCTTTGAATTCTTTGAGCATAGTCCTGTCCTCTTTATTATTTGTTGATAATCACTTCATTACTTTAGGTGAGTTGCATCTTGTATTCTAGTCTGTTCACTGTAGTTAAGTTATTGGTAAATATAGTATTTGGATAGAATCAACGCATATATTGCACATGACGTACGCGTGTCTACTGGCACACGCTGAAAGAATAGGAATTAATATCGCGGTTGGCAAGATTGGAATCAAAACCATTTTTTAAAAAGTTCTGGATAAACCTTTCGCGGATTCATAGAGACGTAATTTTAATAAATCTTGACCTAGGTTCTGGCAAAAAGGCATCTATGGATCGGAGGCGGTATCATTGATAATTGTCAGATTATGGTCTATATCTGAATCTGTGGGAGAGATGTCTGGTTACCGATAATAAATAGTTAATACCGGTGATTAACATAACAGTATTGAGTCGTCTGTCTTGATCGAGGCGGGCAGTGTGATATTTCGAACCACGTACTCATAATCAATAGAATCTAAGGAGAAGATCATGTCTGTAGCACGCGTTACCGAGATCATTGCCGTGTCCCCCAAGAGTTTTGACGATGCCATTCAAAAAGGCGTCAAGCGTTCAGCAAAAACACTGAAAAATGTAAAGTCCGCGTGGGTAAAAGACCAATCCGTCGATATTAAGGGAGGCAAGATAACCGCGTATAAGGTGATATTGGGAGTCACATTTGTGCTGGAATCATGACAGCTTAAGTTGTCATGATATTTGAATAATCAAAACGTATTTATTAGGCAATTAAAACAATCGTGGACAGACTCAGTACTTGCTGGGTTTGTTCGGTGTGGGCCTTTGAAAAATCTAATATGATAATAATCAAATAGATATATCGGTATTGTTGCTTTGCCAAAAGCTAATTGTCTTCAAGGCAGTCTCGAGCATTCCGAAAGAGTATTATCCAAGCTATTTCAAAGCAGACGTTAGTCGTTGTTCATGCTAGGTTGGTGGATTGTGGCTAAATATCCTCACGGTGGATGTAGAAAGATACCTATGGGCGCGTATATATTGTCCACATGTAAACTATCGTGTCGTCGTGTTAATCGAGTATGTGTGGATGAAACTCCTTTGTTACCGCATCGCAAAATATGCGTATTCTCACGATAAATTCCATAAATTGTACAAATAGTGGTTTAATTCTTGAGTCAATAACAAGTATCTGATCTGAATCATGTATGCTGCGAAGATGTACTCTGTAAAGTATGTAGGCTTTATCGGGTATTTATGGTACGGATATAAATATTCATAAAATAGATGTTAAAAAGCAGAAATCGGCAAGCGTACGGGTAACGTGGGATTAAACGCCTTTGCGCGCCTAAATATAGAATAAGACCAATATATAATTGTCTTCTTTGCTGCCGATTTAGATAAGTTTTGGCCCACTTGATTTAGTTGAATTCTAAATTCTCATGTAGCCTTTTCGTGGATGGAGCTTTTACTAAGGGAATCTTGATTATGAATAGCAATAAGATTGCAACATTTGGACAACGGATACTCATGTATTTATGGCATAAATGCATCTTGGTATTCCAAGTATCGTAGGGCGGATTAATCTATAAGATGAACGCCTTCCATACCAGTCCAATTATGACCGTCAGAAACCTCGTCGACGTATACTCAAATATGAGAGTTCAGGCTCTAGAGAGCTAGTTGAGCAGCATTTGAGCGTAAAGGGATGCAAAGTTTGGACGCCGCACAAAAACTTCTTCTTCTGATAGTTCATCTATTCCGCATGGAAAATGCAGAGTGCGCAGTAAAATCATTTGTTGACGTAATAAATGTACTGAACCTGGGTGTCGAGCTTCGGTATGAGGATAACGCCAAAAAACCAGATTCGGAATACATAAAGTTAAATACGGTAGATGATCATTATGGAAATCTGATAGTAACAGAAGGTTCATTGGATTACCTGTCAGATGACAACAATTTCATTATCAACAACAGTGCAAAAATACTTGCGGTTGTCCTTGAATATCATGCAAATCGAGAAAAACTAAAATTAGACAGAAAACGGCTACAGAAAATAATTGCACTAAAGGCAGCAGAAGACTGTAGAAATCAGGAAATGTCACAGGTGGGCAGTTGGAGCTACAGAGTTTCGACTGGAGATATTGAGTGGTCGAGTATGACCTATGAAATATTCGGCATCAAACCACGATCAACAAAAATAACGAAAAAACTCTTTTTTTCACACATACACCCCGATGACAGGAATCTAGTGAAACAATTCATCAGGGATGCACTTAAGTGTCGGCAGGGTGAGAAAACGGAAAACTTGGAATTCAGAGTTGTTAATTCGGAAACAAAGATTAAATATGCTTCCGCCTTCGCACAGCAGGTGATTGATAAGAATGGTTGTTTGACACGAATATTTGGAACACTGCAGGACGTAACAACAAGAAAGCAGGCCGAGCTTGCGTTACAGAACAGTCACAATCTACTCCGTTCAATATTTGATGCAGCTCCAATGTGGATCACTGCATTCGATCTTAATGGAAACTATTTGGCAGCTAATAAATACTTTGAAGAGGCGTGCAACATACCGCAAGATAACGTGGTTGGTATGGAGATCAGTGACGTACTCCCAGCATCTTTCCTCGAACGCCATATGGATTTTATTCAAAGATGCATGAGTGATGAGGTTGTAAAACTTAACGATCAACTCATGGAATACGAGTTTGACGGCATCAGGCATATTGCAGGTAACTATGCTCCACTCAAGGATGATCAGGATAATATAATTGGAGTAGTAGGTGCGCTAAACGATGTATCTGATCTAGTGCAAGCCCGTACCGAACTACAGGAAACTGAAGCTGAGTTGGGTAAACGAGTGGATGCCTTGAATCTTTATGCAGAGGTTTTTGAACACACTGCAGAAGGGATAATAATTACCGATGCAGAAGAGTGTATTCTAGAAGTAAACCATGCAACGGAAGAGATTCTTGGTTTTACCAGAGAAGAGCTGCTGGGTAAAACTCCTGGGATATGGAAATCACTGAAGCAAGAAAATGCGTGTTACAAAGAGATGTGGGATTCCATAAACAGCAACGGCGAGTGGCACGGAGAACTCTGGAACAGGCGCAAGGACGGTACGGAATTTCCAGCCAGAATCACCATTAACATAATAAAGGATAAGGAAGGAAACCCCGTTAATTATATTTCCATTTTTTCCGATATAACTAACCTAAAAAAATCTCAGGAGAGGCTGGATTACCTGGCGCACCATGACCCTCTTACTGAGCTGCCAAACCGACTGCTATTCAACGCGCGTTTGGAGCATGCCTTAAAGCACGCATCGCGTAAAAACTCTAAGCTGGCTCTCCTGTTTCTTGATCTGGATAGGTTTAAGTTAATTAACGATGGTTGTGGGCACAAGGTTGGTGATGAATTGCTTAAGGCTGTTGGTGAGCGACTTGCAGGAACTGTTCGTATGGATGATGCAGTCGCAAGAATTGGCGGTGACGAATTCACAATGCTGGTCGAAGAGATAGAGGATTCGACAGATGCATCATTGGTGGCTGAAAAGGTATTAAATGCATTTATTCAACCGTTTAAAATTTTGGGAAAAGAGTACTCTATAGGTACAAGTATAGGGATAAGTATTTTTCCAGATGACGCTGATACTCCGGATGGACTTATACAAAATGCAGACATTGCAATGTACCGGGCCAAGGATGCAGGAAGAAATGGCTATGCCTTTTATAGTGATGATATGGCATCTGTTGCTTTTGAGCGCGTGCTTTTGGAAGCAAGTATTAAAAGGGCGTTGGAACAGGATGAGTTTGTACTGAATTTTCAACCGCAGATAGAGATCCAGAGCGGAAAGATTGTTGGACTTGAGGTGCTGCTTCGTTGGGAACATCCGGATATGGGAACTCTTGGTCCAACACGTTTTATCCAGCCTGCTGAAGATTCTGGAATGATAAAGCAACTGAGTCAGTGGGTTCTGCACAAGGCAATGACACAAGGAAAACTATGGATGGATCAAGGTCTTTATAATCAGCACATATGTTTGAATGTCTCGGCTGTTGACTTGGATGATAGTGAATATGAACAGAAGATAGCAAGGCTTCTGGAAGAGACTGGATTCCCCGCATCCAGCCTGGAGCTTGAGGTAAAGGAATCTGCTTTTTTGAATAGTTCGGGTCGGGCGGCAGGAACGCTGGAACGACTGAAAAACCGCGGTGTGAGTATTGCAATTGATAATTTTGGAATGGGCTACTCGTCGCTCTCATATCTAAAGAGACTACCGATTGATAAGCTGAAGATTGATAGATCATTTATCCGGGAAATTCCTGGGGAGAAAAGCAATTTCGACATGGTTAACGCAGTGATTAGTCTTGCCTCCAGTCTTGGGCTTAGAGTAACAGCCGAGGGAGTCGAGACTGAAAGCCAAAAAGAGTTTCTTATGGATAATGGATATTGTGCCGGCCAGGGATTTTATTTTGCCAGACCTATGTCAAAGGATGATATTGAGCGCAGGTTTGATGCGTAACTGCTGCAATCTGAAATGAATACGTAGTTCTGCACATATCTATTTTCAATCACACTGTCGTTTGTCTGGGGACATGAATTGGAGAAGCAATGATCGAAGCGATAGACAGTCAATACCTAGTGTCTTTTGATGGTTCGTTCAAGCAGCGAGAATTGCCAACTTCTCCCCCAGAAGATGCCAAGGGGAAAAAGAAGCTTAGGCGTGAGCTAGGCAATTTGGTAGAGCAGATACAGCAACTACAACAGGTTTTTTATGCCCATGACCATCACTCCATATTGTTAGTATTTCAGGCCATGGATGCAGCAGGCAAGGACGGAACTATAAGAGCGGTTATGAGTGGTGTAAATCCAGCCGGCTGCCAGGTATTCTCATTTAAACAGCCCAGCGCCACCGAGTTAGACCATGATTTTCTGTGGCGGACTTCACTTTGTCTGCCGGAGCGCGGGCGTATAGGCATATTCAATCGTAGTTATTATGAAGAGGTATTAGTTGTAAGAGTGCATCCAGAGTATTTGGGCGCACAGAAACTTCCAGATCATGTGCGCGGCGATGAGATATGGGAGCAGAGATTGTCCTCTATCCGAGAGCATGAATTACATCTGGCCAGAAATGGCACTATCATTCTTAAATTCTGGCTGAATGTTTCAAAAGAGGAACAGAGGCAACGATTTCTTTCGCGTCTGGATGAGCCGGAGAAAAACTGGAAGTTCTCTGCAGGTGATGTACGTGAACGTGGTTTTTGGGATGACTATATGCATGCATATGAACAGGCCCTTTCTGCAACATCACGACCCTGGGCTCCCTGGTATGCAATACCGGCGGATAACAAGGCTTATATGCGGGTATGTGTTGCTGAGACAATCGTCAGAACTATGCAGAGCCTGAATCTCAAATATCCAGAAGTGTCATCTGCAGAGCGAGCGAAATTCGACGAGATGCGAGCATTGCTCGAGTCCGAATAAGGAGTTGGTTTGACGGCACAGTTAGGTGGGAATACCAATCTCTAGTTGGTTACTTGCAATCCCAGTTTTTTTCTCACCTTAATATTTTCTATCAACTCGTCTAGCACTCCCATGGTTATTGGGGAGCGGTAAAACTTTATATTGAATCCGCGCATATCGCTTACATAAGAAGAGACCGTCTCTCGAAATTCATCTTGTGTGATTCTATCAGGCGTTTTGGATATATAGTTTATTTTTCCTAGAACCCGCAACATTTCATGCATTGTATCTTGGGTAATAGATTTTTCGAATATGCCATTAACTGCCGAGTTATTCATAGGCACAATCAACACGCGTCCATCGATATCAGTTAGGCTGCCGATACCTATTCCTTCGCATAGTACCTCATAGCCTTGGTTAATAAGATAAACCGGCGAACCGTTACGGTTACTTTTGATCTGCGTATCAGTTAGCAGCGGGTCTTCTAAAAATGCACAGTATATGTGGTTGGGTTTTAGCTCCCATTTGCTACAAACTGTACCGTCGTGCCATTTTAGTACCTTTCCAAAGTTGATTGTTTTTGGTTCTTTATTATGTAGGTCTAGCATCGAAATAATTGGTGCGGCGATATAACTGGCACGGCGGCTATCAACCAGTGTGAATGTCCCGTGGGGTTTTATATTGGCGTGGTTTGTCTTCGGTAGAGTGTCAGGGGGTAGCGAGAACAGATTTGCACTGTAGATGAGGGTTAGCGACACAAGAAACCACAATGGTATATTACGCCATTTACCCTGCCTCATGGTCTTACACCAAAGGCCCTGAATAGTTTTGGCAAAAGGGTTTTATCCTTTATCCCTTGCGACCGTTGCATTGCTATTCTCCGGCAAAAATAAATGTTTTTATGACCGGTGCAAAGGATAACATATGAGATAGTCACTCAGGCAAGGACGCTTCATCAAATATGTCAATTGGATGTGATGCAGAGGGCTACTCGGATTCTATAAGTTCCCTTATGACAAATCCGGAGAGTAATAGCCCAAACAATCCTGGCATGTAGGAGATGGTTCCATTCACTGCTCGTGGACGGCCCAGGATATCGCCGTCAATGGGTTGGTGAGGCAGCCCCTTTATTGGAATTTCATCTGAAAATACCACCGGGTAGTTTAGGGATGCTCCGAGCTTTCTTAACTGTCCGCGCATTTCTCTGGCTAGAGGACAGACCTCTGTTTTTTTTAGTGTGGAGATCCTGGCTCTGGACACGTTTAATCTACCGCCAGCGCCCATGGCTGATGCAACTAACACTTCCTGCTTCTGGCATTCGGTCACTAGTGCCGCTTTGCAGGCGATACTATCGATACAGTCGAGTAGATAATCTATGGGTTTTTCCGCCAATAGCTCATCCGTGTTATCAGGGTTGATGAAGTGGTTTTTAACCTCCAGTTGCAGATTCGGATTAATATCTAACAGACGCTTTGCCATAACCTCCGTCTTAGCCATGCCTATGGTTGATTGCAGCGCTGGCAGCTGACGATTGCAGTTGGAGGGAGCTACCTTGTCGTGGTCCACTATGGTTATCTTGCCAACACCGGCGCGAGCTATGGCCTCTGCGGCGTAGCCTCCAACACCTCCTAGGCCCACAATCATGACGTGTTTTTTTGCCAGCTTGGCAATACCTTCCTGGCCGATTAGAATCTCGGTCCTCTCTTGGTTAAAGCTCATATCTTGATACCAAATAGTCTAATAGCGTTTGCGCTGGTTTGGGCCGAGATGATATCTGAAGACTGGTCTCGTATCTCGCTCATCTGTTTCAGGATAAGCGGCAAGTAGGATGGTTCGTTCCTCTGGCCTCGGTGTTGGCTGTCCGGTTGGTCCGGTGAATCACTCTCCAACATAATGGACTCCAGTGGTAGTTCTGCCACAAGCTTGTGCAGACGTTTTGCGTTGGGATAGGTTATAGGGCCGCCAAAGCTCATGAGAAACCCCATTTTTATGAGGCGCTCTGCTTGCTGAAGGCTTCCGGAGTAGCTGTGCAATACGCCTCGTATATTTTCAAAGTTGTTTAGGCTGTTTATTACCTCTTCCACTGCATGACGAGCATGGATGATGATCGGTAGATTAAACTCTATGGCGATATTCAGCTGTGCTTCGAACAACTCTAGTTGTCTATCTTTGTCCGGTTCTTGAATGTAGAAATCCAGACCGCATTCGCCTACGGCCACTGGCTGCTCCCGTTTGATCCAGTCTCTTAGGGTTTGCAGGTCAGCGTCCTTATGTTCATGGCAGAACATGGGATGCAGGCCATAAGATGGGTATAGGCCGGGAT
>RRYU01022739.1_pt1 | contig 13150 bp, 5 predicted proteins | sample 2162651 | NCBI WGS metagenome assembly RRYU01 (sample SAMN10267283, study PRJNA491782) | microbial mat metagenome | isolation source: biomat in the production well | place: Japan: Minami-Kanto gas field, natural gas well KTG3 | collected 2017-06 | reverse complement strand
CCCCCTGATCGACAGATACCTGCCATTGCTGTCAGCCCGGCTCAAGCGACCCATCCCTGAAATTTCGCCGGCAGCGATGCAGAAGCTCACACAGCATCCCTGGCCCGGGAATGTCCGCGAACTGGTGAACGTTCTGGAAAAAAACCTGATCCTCAATCGTGAACCGGTCATTTCTGTGGAGAATCTGGTGCTCTCCGAAAGGCCGATGCCGGCAACGAAAGCCGAGGATCTGTCGCTCAAGAAGGCTGTCGAGCAACTGGAGCGGGATTATATCGCTCGGGCCCTGGAGGAAACGGAAGGCAACCGTACCCGGGCAGCGAAACTTCTCGAGATCAGCCTGCGTTCGTTGCTCTACAAGATCAAGGATTACGGCCTGGACTAAAGCAGGTTGGCCGGCGTGAGGCATGCTCACCACGCAAAAACCTGCGCGCGAACTATGCAAAAATTGCACACTCACTGGCACCACTTAAGCCGTTTCTTCTGAAGTGTTTCCTGATATCAAGCTGTTGGCGAGTTTTGTAAGGAAATTCAGCTTGGTATGTGTTTTGCTCCAGTTCATCGGTGACGATAGCTTTGAATGACGGAGGCGAAGATGGACAAGCAATGGTCAGCACAATCCGGATTTACCATGACCGAATTACTGGTGGCTATAGTGATTTTGGCTATCGGCCTGCTCGGTTTGGCCGAATTGCAGGTTTCGGCGATCAAGACCAATGCCCAGAGCGATTCGATCAGCGTGGCAGATGCTCTGGCTCAAAAGGTCGTTGAAGAAATCGCGGCAATGTCTGCCGAGGATGCCCTGTTCGAGTCGAATACCGCTTCACCGCAGACCTGGAGCGGCAGCCCCTTTACCATTGACGGGGCTGGAGTCTACAACGTGACTTATGAGGTGGAGGCCGACTATGAAACGGTGGATGGCCTGTCACGGGTCACGATTTATGTGGCCAGTGCGGATGCAGTCTCCAGCGTCCTCGGCAAGCGGGTGCGTAGTGTGCAGGCAGTTACTTTCAAACGGTCCTTCTAGGAGTCTGGAATGATAAGCAGCGTGTGGATATTTCGGAGTCGCCTCGATGGTCAACGGGGGTTCTCGCTGGTAGAGATGCTAATGGTCATGGCGATCTTCAGTGTGGTCATGATGGCTGTGGTCAGCCTGTTTATCCCGGTGGTGCGTTCGACCTCGGTGCAAACCGAACTCAGTGACGTCCAGGCCAATATGCGTCTGGCGATGAACCGCATGACCCAGGATCTGCTCACTGCCGGATTCCTGGTGAGTCCTGAATTTGATGCCGGCGGAACGCAGTCGGCCGGCCAGGTCTTCTGGGAGGCGGGTGATAACGAGGAACCCGATTACCTGATCCTTCGCACCCGGGCGGTGGGCGATGCTTTTGCACGGGTGGTCGCTTCAGTGATCTCCGGCGGCGATCTCTGGGTCGGCCTGAGCGATGCCGACATGGCTCTGAGTTTCCCGCCCGGTTCCAGCGTTCGCCTGTTTGACCCGATGATGGCCAGAGAGGTCCTGACTGCAACCAGCTATGATGAAACCGTTGCCTCCGAATATGATGATTATGTCTATACGATTGTCAGCAACGATCAGACCATGGCAATCGATGGAACAACTTATCCGGTTTTGCAGATCGATGGCCCCGCGACGGTGGTCAATACGGAAACCGTGGTCCTCAGGGTCCGGGATGCCAGCCAGCCACCGATGCAGACGATCCGTTACCAGGTTGCTGATGGCGCTCTGCACCGGATTGTCAACGGCGCGACGCAGGTTCTGGCGCGGAACATCGACACCGTGCAGTTCGCCTATGAAACCTCGCCCAGGGATGCCATCAAGCGGGTCGATGTCACCCTGACCCGGCAGACCGAAGCCCGCGGCAACGATGCTCTGGCGAGCGCCAAGGAGCGGATGTTACGGACCTCCGTAACCCTTCGGAATGTTTACTGAAAAGGAGAGAAGACTGATGACAGGCTTTCAAGCGGGACAGCGCCGTGGTGAACAGGGGATGGCTTTGATCATGGCGATCGGCTTCCTGGCGATCCTGAGCATTCTCGGCGCCCTGGTGTTGCAGACAGCGACTCGTGATGTCGGTTCTTCGGGATCGAAGAGCCTTGAAAAGCAGGTGTTTTACGCTGCGGACCGGACCGTCGAATACTCCATGACCCGCGGGCTGCTGCTGAACATGCCGACCGATGGCGAGGTCGATCTCATGAACGATCACGTGGAGGACGACCCCACGAAAAAACAGCATCATCAGGTGATCGCGAGTCCGGACAGCAAACTCAGCTCCGGCAAGGTTTACGACCTGGGTCCGAACGATATGCCCGCCAATCTTGCTGAATTGTTCGGCGAGGATTTCGGGGCCAACTACTATCATGTCGAGGCGAAGGCGGAAACCCTCAAAACCGGTGCGGGCGGCGCCCCGCTGGCAAAATCCAATGTCAATGCGAGTATCGTCCGTCTGTTCAAGCGGGACGACGACACCATATTCCGCACCACGCGAGGAGGTTGATCATGTTCCGATCCCAGTGGATCCTGTTGTGCGCCGCGGCCTGCCTGCTCGGCAGTCCCGCTTTCGGTTCCTCTCTGCCTCCGGACGACTATCTCGGTGACGCCGCAATTTATGTCGGTGCGCCCAGCGAGCGGCCGACCCCGAATATCCTGCTGCTGGTCGATACCAGTCAGGCGACCATGGGGCGGGCCGTGGGTACCGGCTACGATGCGACGCAGAGCTATACAAGTCCTCTCGGCTTTATAAACGATCAGATTTATTACGGAGACAACGCCGGCCAGTTCAGCCCCTCCAAAACTCAAGGAAGCGTTACGATTGCCACGATCACCTGTACGGCGACCTACCAGGTCACCGACCCGGTCACGGGCATCACTGTGAGCAAAACTGTCGACCCGGGGGACACCCTGGCAACCTATGGGACTTACTCCGGCGCCGGCTCCGACAAATTCCCCAACCTGGATACTTCGGGCGGTTGTGCCACGGCACCCAAGGGCGTGGTTTATGCGACCGGCAACTATTTAAATTACCTCAACTCTTCAGCGGTCTCCGATACGGAGGCGGTGATTATCCAGCACGAATACCTTTACGTTAAGAACCCGGCCCAGAGCTGGATGGTCACCGAGAATTTTATTCTGACCAGCGATCTGCCGAATGCGGCGGCGGATGCCGAACCCGGCAAGGGAGCCAACTGGACCCTCTACTGGAACCGGACCGACCTCGCGCCGACCTGGCCCGATGCCGACAATGACGGCAACTGGGATGGCGGCGATGGCTGGACATTGGGGACCAGTTACGAATTGCCGGCCACCGCCGAGGCGCGCACCCAGCGTGAATCCTTTTACGAAGCCCTGGTGCCGGTCATCAAGGGGGCAAGTACCAGCGTCAATTTCGGTTTGATGACCTACAACACCAACAACCAGGGTGGTGAGCTGATCACCCATATCACCGAGTTCGGCGACGATCCCAGCGCCCTGATCGCCGCCCTGCCGACGGTCGCCGCAGACGGCACGCTGGTCGGCCCCGGCTTGATCGCCTCCGGCCCGAACCGTCCGCAGTCGGAGGCGCTTTACGATGCCGGCTACTATTTCATGGCCAACAACGGCCTGTTCACGCCGACCTACGTCAAGAAAGACGGCTCCAGCCCCAGCAAGCAGGCGATCAACCTGACTGCGGCCGATCAGGTTCCCGCCGATGTCTTGAATATCTGTGGCTACAACCACATCATCCTGCTGACCAACGGCCTGCCCAACCAGGATACCGGGACGCCCGACCTCGGCGACTGGGACCAGGATGAATATGGCGATGAATCGGTCTACGGGGCCGGTGCCCATTACCTTGACGATGTCGCCTACTACCTGCACAACGTGGTCGACCTGAACGGTGACGGCCAGCCGGGCGATGTCACGGTGCATACGATTCTTGCTTTTCAGACCGAAGACGAGTTGATCAAGAACACCGCTGAAGATGGCGGCGGCCTGTTTTACAATGTGTTCGATACCAACGGCCTGACCAAGGCGCTGCAGGAGTTGCTGGCCAACATCGTCAGCGAATCGGACACGGCTTTCGTTGCGCCGGTCGTGCCGGCAAGTACCACTAACCGGACGATCAGCAGCAACAAGGTCTATCTGGGTCTCTTTAAACCCCAGACCAACGCACCCTGGCACGGCAACCTGAAGAAATACAAGGTCAGCGCCGATAACGAACTGCTCGATGTCCATGGCAACCGCGCGACCGACCAGGATGGCGATTTCATCTACTCCCAGTCGTTCTGGGGGACCGGTACTGTTGATGGTTCTACCAAGATCATCGGCGCCGAAGGTCCGCGCAACCTGGTCCCGGATACCTACAGCCCGGATGACCCGTCGTCGGTGGTCGATCCCTATGGCGGTGATGGCGGCATCGTCGACGCCGGCGGTGTCGGCGGCACTTTGCAGGCGCGCGACCTGGCCAGCGATCCGCGGGCTATCTATACCTACCTGACCTCATCGAACAGTGGGGTCGGCTCCGCCAACAGTGACTTGACCGTACCCCAGAACCAGCTTGCGACCACGAATGCCAACATCCTCCACGATACGACACTCGATGTTGCCAGTAGTACTGATAAAGACAAATTGATCAATTACCTGCATGGCTACGCTGCATACAGCACGGTCTCCGGCGCCAAGCGCAGCTGGATTCTCGGCGACATCCTCCACTCCAAACCGCTGGTGTTCAACTACACGTCGTACAGCGACAGCGTTGAAAACACCTGCAGCGATTTTTCCGACCTGACGGCGGCTTTCAACTCGACGGTCATCTTCGTCGGCGCCAATGACGGCATGCTGCACGCTTTCCGGGATTGCGATGGCAGGGAACTCTGGGCCTTCATCCCGCCCAGCCTGCTCCCCGACCTGAAAAACCTGCCGGCGACCGGTCACGAATACTACGTTGACGCGCCCGCTTCGGCCTACGTCCACGATTTCGACAATGACGGCGTGATCGAACCGGCCGACGGCGATGCGGTGGTCTTGGTCTTCGGCCTGCGCCGCGGTGGCGGCAATGCCTTTCTGACGGCGTCGGACCCGCGCGGGTCCTACATCGCCCTCGATGTCACCGACCCGGTCAGCCCGAAATTCCTGTGGGAAATCGACAGCGCCACCTCAGCGGATTTCGGCGAACTTGGCCAGACCTGGAGCCAGCCGCGCCTGCACAAGATCATGGACGGCACTACCGAAAAGGTGGTCATGTTCGTCGGCGCCGGCTACGACAATAACGAAGACCGGCGCTGGGGGGATACCCAGAGCTTTCCCGTCTCGACGGTCACCAGCCCGGTCGATCCGGACACCGATACCGACACTTCGGCACCGACCGACGACGGCAACGTCGGGGATGCCAACGCCGGGGTCACTTCGGCCGGCGGGGGTTCGCAACTGAATCCCAAGGGGCGCGGCCTGTACATGGTTGAAGTGGCCTCGCTCAGCAAGGACGGCAACGGCGACTACACGCCGAGCTTCGCCAACACCGGGGACTTTATCTGGAAGTATACCTATAGCGAAAACAACAATATGACCTTCTCCATCCCCATGGATCTGGCCGTGCTCGACTGGGATGGCGACGGCTTTGCCGACCGCGTGTATGCCGGCGATACCGGCGGGCAAATGTGGCGCTTCGACCTGCCGATCGACAAGACCAACGTTGCCTGGAATGGCGATACCAGCCAATGGAGCGGCAAGATCATTTTCAAGGCCAACCCCGGTTACACGGGGGCTGTCTCGTCCGATGGCAGCGTCACTTCCTCCCCTGACAACACCAATGGCCGCAAGATCTTCTATCGGCCTTCCGTCGCCCGTTACGGCAACGCCGCCGCGCTCTATTTCGGTTCGGGCGATCGCGCCCATCCCCTCAACCTGGCGGTCAAGGATCGCATGTACATGCTGTTTGACCGCGGCCAGGATTATGCAACCACGCCGATCACCGAAGTCAACCTGATCGATGTTACCGACAATACGCTGCAGGAAAGCACCGACACCACCCAGGTGACCGGCCTGCTGACCGAATTGTATGATGCCACCAACTATGGTTGGTATATCCGTCTCGAAAACAACGGCGAAAAGATGCTGGCGCCGCCCGTAGTTTTCTTCGGACAGGTGTTTTATACTACCTACGCGCCCATCGTCGGCGCGATCAGCGACTGTGAAGTCGGCAATCTCGGCGTGTCGAGACTCTATCATCTGGATTTCAGGACAGGTGAAGCGGTGTTCAATTATGACCTGACCAACGACGGGGATTCGACCGGTGAAAATGCCCGGGCGCAAGGGCCGGATGGAGTGGTTTTGAAGAAGACCGACCGGGTCCGGACCCTTGGTGAAGGTATCCCGTCCGGTATCGTCCCCCTGATCGATGCCAGCGGCAAGGTCACCATGATGATCAGCGCCAGTAACCGGGTCGGCACCTACCAGGCGCCGGATGCGAAACTGATCACGCCGGTCTACTGGATGCAATGGAACGAATAGGCAGCTGTCTTGGTTGAATCGGCCCGGCGGATAGCACATACTATCGGCCGGGCCGGTTATTGCGCTGACCGATTGCCGGAAAGGAAACCACCCATGGGATTTATGTTCAGGTCTGCAGTCTTCTGCCTGTGTCTGCTTGGTCTGGTAGCCTGTGGGCAGGAACCCGAACCGAAGGCGAAAGACCCGGACTGGGACCGCTTGACCGCCGTCAGGGATGAGCCGGGCGGCACGGCGGCAACCACCGTGCCAACGCCGGTCGCACGGACCGCAGCGGGTGGAGTGAGTCTGCAGATTTTGCCGGAGAACCCGACGGTTCTAGACTGCCTCAGCATGATGGTCGAGGGTGTTCCGGGGCGTTCCGCATTGCAGTGGACAGTCAATGGCCAACCGCTGCCCGGTGAGGGCGGGCGGCGACTGTGCAGCGACCATTTCCAGCGCGGCGACCGGGTGATGGCGGCCGTCGGCAACCGCGATGCCGGGGCCAGCATGACGGTCACTATCGGCAACGCGCCTCCCCGGGTGGTTGACATCTCGGCAACCCCTGACCAGGTGTTTGCCGGCCGGCCGCTGACCGTTTCCCCCGTGGCGGAAGATGCCGACGGCGACGAGGTGGATTTCCGCTATCAGTGGCTGATCAACGGCGAGCAGGACACGTTTCTGAACGCGGCGACCTTGCCGGGAGACGCGTTTACCAAGGGTGACACGATCCAGGTGTTGATCACCCCCACCGACGGGCTGGATGATGGCGAAGTCTATCAAAGCTATGCCATGACCATCCCCAATGCGCCGCCCAGCATCACTTCGGACCCGGCGCAAAGTTTCGAAGCTTACGAATATACCTACCAGGTCGAGGCCGCCGACCCTGATGATCCGGTATTGACCTACAGCCTCAACGACCCTCCGCCAGGCATGACGATCGACGCCACAGGTCTGGTCCGCTGGCCGCTCGCCGCAGCGGCTCCGGGCGAATACCGGATCTCCATCGTCGTCACCGATCCAGACGGCGAAATGGTGACCCAGGAATTTCCATTGACCCTTGAAAAGAACCTGCCGGCCACCGAGCCATAGGTAAGGGGCGCGACACCCCGAAAGGTCCCACCCCGCATCGGCGGGATCAGTTCCCGCGGCAGCAGAAAACCGCGTCTGCGATTTTCTGCTGCGTCCCGTTTTATATCAGTTGCAATCCCCTGCGAAGTTACCTAAAAAAGAATTGAGGGTGGAGCCAACGTCATCCGACACCTCCCTCCTCACGTCTTACTTATGCTTATTTATTGGTAACTATTCAGCGATCATACTCAACGGCAGACCACTCGCTTAAGTGCTGAATAGTTCCATTTATTGATTGCAATGCTCCGGAGGGGTCCATGTCTGTTCTGCTGCATATCCGTGGCGGTCGTCTGCCTGTTTTCCTGGTTTTCGTTGTCCTGCTTTGCGCCGGCCTGCTGCCACAGCAGGCTGGTGCGTTCAGCGCCGAAGCCCTTGGCGATTACGCAGGAGTTGCGGTCATGCAGGTCTCCGGCGATTACGCTGCCCTGATCGATGGCCAGGTGAACCACGCTCCGCGGCAGGCGATCGCCCGCGAATTTTACCGGACACATGGCGACGACTACGATTTCCTGGTGATCTTTACCAATTTTGATTTTCAGCTGCCGGAGGCCAATGCGGTCGCTTTTTTTACGCCGATCCGTAATGAGGTGCAGGGCATCGGGCTGGAGCTGTTCGATCACACTGCCGACTATTCTTCCGACGGGGCCGGCCTGGCGCGCCTGCAGGGGATCATCGACATGGCCAACCTGGGCAATTATGTGGTCGATCCCGGCCATCCGGGGTTCGAGACCACCCTCAAGACGCTGGCCCATGAGATGGGTCACCGCTGGGGAGCTTATGTGCCCTTCCTCGATGAGTCCGGGCACGCCAGCAACGCCCTGCTCGGCATTGGCGACGCGCACTGGAGTTATCTGCTGAATTCCGCAGGATCAACTCTGTATGGCAACAACTGGCGGGACAACGGCGATGGCACCTTCACTTCCCTGCCGCCGGAACAGGGTCAGGAGAATAGTTTTGTAGGCAGGATCTTCAGTCCCCTCGACCTTTACCTGATGGGCTTGAAGCCGCCACCGCAAGTGCCACCCCTGACCCTGATCGAGAATCCGGCTATCGAACGCAGTCAACTGCCGAGCGTGGGTGAAACCATCGTCGGTACGCCCCGAATAATCGACATTGCGCAGGTGATTGCCGCTGCCGGGGAACGGATTCCGGCTGCTGGAGAATCTGCCGCGGAATGGCGGATCGGCTATATTTATGCGGTCATTCCAGGCACCTGGGCGGACGATGCTGAAGATGCCCCGGCTGATATCGCCGGGATTGCCGAGGTCCGCAACGAGTGGTCCCGGCGCTTCAGCATCCTCACGGATGGCGCTGGGCTGCTGCACACCGATCTCCCGGTTGCGGAAAGTCCGGCAACCAATCCCGGCGTGACGGTGCCGATGACCGCGGTCGCATTGGCGCCGAGCATCTCCGCCGGGGTGTCCTGGCTGGTTGAACAGCAGGACCCGGAAGGTTTCTGGCGCGACCGTTCGGGCAGCGCGGTTTGCGCCACCGCCACAGCGATAAACGCTTTGCGCACGTTTTCAGAAGCGGCACTTAATACCCAGGCCGGGGTTGTCTGGCTGGCGGAGCAGACTGTGACGAACCATGATTTTATGGCGCGACAGATCGTCGGACTTGACGGGGTCGGTTTCGAACAACTGGCTGCCAGGCAGAATGCCGACGGTGGCTGGGGGCCTGCGGCCGGCTATCCGAGCAACCCGCTGGACAGTGCGCTGGCGCTGCAGGCTCTCACGGCGGCCGGAATGCGGTCGGGGGAGGTTGTGGCCGCTGCGGTCGATTACCTGACCGCAAGTCGTAACGAGGATGGTGGTTGGGGTGTCACCAAGGGCCCGGGCCTGGTTCAGCCGACGGCCCATGCGCTGACTGCCATGAATGCGGTGCAAAACACCTACCCGCTAGATCCGTTGTTGACGGAAGGTTTAGCCTGGCTGGCCGCCCGGCAGAACGTCGACGGCGGTTTCGGTAACAGCCCGAGCACGGTCTATGACACGGCTGTTGCCCTGACCGCGTTCAAGCTGGCCGGTGGCGAACAGTCGATCATTGACCGTGCCGTCAGCTACCTGTTGATGACCCAGGCGGAAACCGGCAGCTGGTTCGAGAGTACTTTCCAGACATCCTTGGCCGTGCGGGCCCTGTATGCTGCACAAATCGCTACAGACCTGAAAATCGACAACCAGGATCTGACGGTGACACCGCTGCCGCTGACCGCAGTTCCCGGCGAGGTCACCCTTGCCGCCCGCGTCTGGAATCTGGGAGAAGCTGACCTGTCCCAGGTCAGGGTTACGCTCTACCCGGAGACAGGTTGGGATCAGCCTGCCCTGCAGGAACAGTTGCTGGATATCCCGGGGCATTCTGCAGGGCTTGTCACCTTTACCTTTCCTGTCGAGGAGGCCGGAGACTTCACCTATGCGGTGCGTGTCGAGCCGGAAAACGGCATCACTGAAATCAGCGCCGACAATAATCTTGCCAGCATCACGTTTTATGCGGGGCCGCCTCCGCCGAGCATCGGTTTTGAAAAGGCCGGTTCGAGCGGCACGGAAGCTTTGACGAGCGTCGCAGTGGCGGTTTCCCTGAGTCACCCCTGGCACGAGGCGGTCAGCGTGGATTTCGTCGTGGCCGACGGCGGAACGGCTGCTGCTGGCAGCGATTACCTTTCGGAGCAGGGCACGCTGGTCATTCCGGCCGGGGAACTCAATGGTTCGATCCGTTTGACGGTAATCAATGACCAAATCGAGGAAGATGCCGAAACGGTGCAGATTCAGCTGAGCAATCCGCAGTATGCCGTCCTGGACCGGAACTTGTTCATCTACACGATTCTCGATGATGATCTGCTGCCCGTCGTTGCTGTTCAGTCGCCGGTAGAGGGCGAAACCTACCTGCGGCGCACATTGCCGCTGAACTTCACGACCAACATGCCCTCCGACCAGGTTACGGTTGCTGTGGATGGCAACATGTTGGCCGCAGTAAACGGCACCTTGCTTGGTCCACTTTCTTATGGAACGCACAGGGTCCGGATTACAGCCGTTAATGCCAACGGGGCAACGGCCGGCGCCGAGGTGGTTTTTTTCGTTGATGATACGGGCCTCCCTCCGGACATGGTATGGAATGTCGGTGGACACAATTATGGAAAGTTCGAAGTGGGGCAAGAGGGTGGTTACTATGGCGTGATTGGCGCCAATCCAGCTTTCTACAGCAACACCTGGTTCGCCAAGTATGACCAGTCTTGGGTGGAACAGTGGCAGCTGGAAGGCTATGTCGCCGATTTCGTAATGCAACAGGAGAGGATTTATCTGCTCAGGGAGAAATTCGCGGGGAGTTTTTATATCGAGATCTATGAGCCGGGCGGCCGCCTGCTTTGGGAGAAGCCCAGCCCGCTCGCCGGAGGAAAAATCGTGGTCGACGAGGCGGGCAATATTATCGTGGCCGGTCACGTGTCCGTCGATATGAAAAACAAGCCCTCACAGCGCGATCTTGTGACGTACAAATTTGACCCTCATGGTCTTTACCTGGGTATGCGGCAGTTCGGCAGCGCTTTGGATGAAACGTTTGTCGATCTGGCCGTTGACGCTGCCGGTACGATTTACCTGACAGGCAACACCACCGGGTCGGTCGGGACCGACCCGGCTGACAGCTATGCGGGCGGGGAGGATGTTTTCGTAGCGAGAATTTCCGGGGACCTCGAAGAGTTGACGGTCAGGCAGTTCGGTACCAGCTTTGACGATAAGGTTCAGGAACTCCGCATCGACAGCCGCAACAATGTGTATCTGGCTGCCGAGACCCGGGGCGGCTTTAATGGCATCCTGCCGATCCACGGCAGCGACGCCGTGCTGATTACGCTGGATGAACAGTTTGTCGTGACCGGCATCAGGCAGGAGCCTGCGATCAACCGAAGCGTCCAGCTGTTCATCGACCATCAGGATACCGTCTATCTGGCCGGCGCGTATGGTGAAGACCGGGTCGGCTATCATGATTCCTTTGTGGTTAAAATTATCAAATACCCGGTGGCCGGCGATCCGGAATGGGTGCTTCCAGCTTTTAGTGAATACTACGATCAATCTGCTCACGAACTGTATGTGGATCCCTTCGGCAGCATTTATCTGGCAGGTTTTTACCTCTATCCGAACACTGCGACAGGTTACTGGGAGAACCGCTACTTCCTGAGGAAATTCGGCACCGGCATCGAAGATACGCCACCACCCATTTTAACCCTGGCCCTTCCTGAAGAAGAATTCGACAGGACGACAATGACGCTCCAAGGGACCCGGGAAAGTGGGACCACCGTGACCGTTACAACGGACTCGCCGGCAGTCGTCGGTCCGGTCGCTTATCCCACGGCAAGCCGCTGGAGCAGCGACGTCGCCGGAATGACTGCCGGAGAGCATCTGTTCACGATTGCCGTAAGCGGCCCTGACGGCCGGCAGCGCGAAATCAGCATGGCCCGCCGAGTCGCTGAGCCGGCCGGCTATCAGCTGGCGTGGCTTTCTCAGTATGGCAGCGCCGGTGATGACGACAATACGGCTCTGGCTCTTGATGGGTCGCAGCTGAGGCTGTTCGGGCATACGCGCGGCGTCTGGGGGACGGACCTGGTTCAAGCGACCGACGATCTTCTTATGCTCACGGCAGCGATGGATGGAGATCTGGCCCAGGCGCCATGGCAGCAGGATATGGGTAACGTCAACAGTTATGATGTTTCCATTGACGCTGTCCAGGATTCCGCCGGCAACAACTATCTCCTTTGGCGAAATCCTTACGGCGGGTTCGTGACCAAGTTCAACAACACCGGCAATGAACTCTGGCGGCAGGCTATCGATGCCAAGCAGCAGAATTATCCGACGGCGATCGCTGCCGACCAGGATGGCAATGTCTACGTCTGCGGCTATACGCAGGTTTCACTGCTGAGACAGCCCTTTGGCGGGGCCACGGACTATTTCGTCATTAAATTTGACTCCCAGGGCAATCGTCAGTGGTTGCGCCTGTCAGGTGAAGCGGAAGAGCTCTCTGCGAGTGATCTTGCCGTCGGGGTTGACGGCAGCATCTGGGTGGTCGGCAGGAAGGTGGATCTTTTTGGCCATGGCTTACCGCTGTTGTTCAAACTGGATAGCTCCGGAATGCCAGTCAGTGAAACCGTGGTCGACCGGCATGATGGGATCGCGCAATCGGTTGCGACCGACACGGACGGCAGCGTCTATGTTGCCGGCACGGCCGATTTCATGCGCGGTTCCGCACAAGATCCGTTCCTGGTCAAATTCGATTCATCACCCCGCCTGCTCTGGCAGACGGATCTGGTGCAGGATCGGAGCGACCGGGTTGAGGCCCTGCACATCACGGCCGAGGGCCAGGCCGTCGTTGCGGGCAGTCGCTACAGCACGGGAACCGTGTATCCGGACGGCCAGCTGTTCATGGTTGGCGCGACCGGTCAACCATTGTTAAGTCATACCTTTGCTGCCAATCTCGATAAAAATGAAACCTGTCGGGCCGTGACCTCCGATGATGACGGAAATCTTTATGTCAGTGGCTGGACCTTGGGTTCGCTTG
>RRYU01000388.1_pt1 | contig 13176 bp, 12 predicted proteins | sample 2162651 | NCBI WGS metagenome assembly RRYU01 (sample SAMN10267283, study PRJNA491782) | microbial mat metagenome | isolation source: biomat in the production well | place: Japan: Minami-Kanto gas field, natural gas well KTG3 | collected 2017-06 | reverse complement strand
GGTGCTGATGCTGCGCAAGCGCAGCATCAGCACCAAAAAATAATCCTCCTCAGCCTTGCCCTGGGCGCGCTGGCCGTCACCAACTCGTGGGACTTCCCCACCTATGCGTTGCTCACGGGGATGGTGCTAGTGGGTGGGGCATGGCGGCGCAAGGCGGGCTGGAGGGGCATGCTAGTGGCCGGGGGCACCGCGATCATGATCGCGGTGGGTGGGATGCTGCTCTACGCCCCCTTCTTTGATCGCTACTTCGCCTTTGTACGCGGCATCGGCTGGGTAGGTTGGAATGCCGGAACCAGCCTCCTCGACTACCTGCTCGTCTTGGGTATCCCCATGGCCATCCTGCTCCCCGCGCTGCTCGTAGCGACGTGGCGCAGCCTCAGCCTCCCCACAAGTTTTAGCCGTTGGCTGAGCTTGTCGAAGCCAACGGCTGCCCAACAAAGCCATTCCTTGGAATGTTCTCCACAGACTGATGGTTGGCTTCGACAGGCTCAGCCAACGCCACCGCCAACGGCTGCCCAACGCCCCATGCCCGTACTGCTACGCGGCATCCTGATCGCCCTGGGGCTGATCATGCTCGTGATCGCCCTCCTACGCCCCGATCTAGGGCTGCGCCTAGCACTCCTTATGCTGCTCATCTGTAGCAGCGCCGTGCTGCTCCGGCGGACGATTCGCAGCGGCATCTGGTACGCGCTACTCCTGGCATGGCTGGGCTGGGCGGTCTCACTAGGAGTGGAACTGATCTACATCCGCGACCACCTGGATGGTGGCGATTGGCAGCGCATGAACACCGTCTTCAAGTTCGGCATGCAGACCTGGGTGCTGCTGGCATTAGCGGCAGCCGCGAGCCTCCCCAACGCGATGCGGGCTATGCGCCGATGGGGCGGCGGCTATGCCCAGAGGGCCGCACTGATCGGGCTAACCGGGTTAGGGCTGTTGGCTCTGGCCTACCCGGTGGCGGCCATCCCCTCACGGGTTGCCAACCGCTTCCCGGTGCAGAGCGGGCCAACCCTGGATGGACTCGCCTTCATGCGCGAGGCCGGTTTTGTGTATGACTGCCGCGCCTATGGCGGATGTGAGACGGGCGCTGATCAGGTCACGGTCGATCTACGGGGCGACGCGGCGGCGATAGCGTGGCTCAACCGCGAGATCCGTGGCACCCCAATAGTAGTGCAATCCAACCTCTGGTTCTACCGCGCCTACGGGATACGCATCGCCGCCAACACCGGCCTCCCCACCGTGATCAGTGCGCTGCACGCGAACGAACAGCGCGACCCCAGCTTAACCGGGCAGCGCGACGCGGCATTGAGCAACTTCTACACCACCACCAGCATTGATGATGCCCTGCGCTTCTTGGCCACCTACCGCGTCAACTACATCTACATTGGGGGCGTAGAGCGCGCCTTCTACCCGCAGGAAGGACTAGCCAAATTTGAACAACTCGAAGGCAGCTACCTGAATCGCATCTACGATGCCGAGGGCGTAGTCATCTACCGCGTGACCGGCATCCCGCAGAGCTACGCCTACCCGACCCCGGTGAGTCGCCCAGTAGCACCGGCGCAACCCGACACCAACAGCCCGGACATTGCCGGGTTAGAGCGTGCCCTCGCCGACAATCCCACCGACGGCCCGACCGCCTTTGGGCTTGCAGTTGCCTACCGTAACCTAGGGCGTTTAGAAGAAGCGGTACGAATCCTCAGTCCGGCCGTCCAAGCCAACCCCAACGATACCGGCCTGCACCACCTTTATGGCGACATCCTGGCGGAACTGGGGCGCTACAGCGAGGCAGAAGACATCTATACCGCAGCGGCGCAGGCCAACCCCACCGCCGAGAACTGGAACAAACTAGGCACCGCGCTCCTAGGGTGGGGCGAGGTAGACAAAGCGGAGATGGCCTTATTCCAGGCAATCAGCATCAACCCCGATCTTGCCGACCCGCACTACTTCCTGGGCCTCGTCTTTGTGCAGCGCCAGGAGCGTGATCTGGCCCTCTCGGAGCTACTCGTCTACCTAGAGTTAGCCCCGGACGGGCAGTGGGTGAATCAGGCAGTGCAGATCATTACCGATCTCCAGTATGAGGTTGAGGAGTAGGGGGGGATGATAGGTTTGAGATAATAAAAATCTCCCCTTAGCCTAGTAAAGATACAACCTAGGTATAGAAATTTCTTCAAAATGTATTATACTTATGCCAAGCCATAATTGATGTCTACACGTAGTCATCCATGGCTGCAAGGCAGTGAGTTTACACATAAGCACATAGGAGAGGCTCCATGACGGAACAAGAAGATGATTTCTTTGAAGGGAAGAGACCATGGTCTATCATCAAGGATGAAGTTCTGAGTTCCTATATGCCTCCCTATATAGCAAAAGTAAACCGATTAGGTCGTCAAATTTTACTTATTGATGGTTTTGCAGGCCCAGGGATATTTGATGATGGCTCATTCGGGTCACCATTGATTATGTGTAAGGCGGCTGAAAAATATGCACCGGGTAACTATCGTGCAATTTTCATTAATAAAAAGGAAAAATACCACAAAAAACTAGAAGTTTCTCTTAGAGACAATGGTTTTTTGGATTCTTCTAAGTTAATTCATGGAGATACAACTGAAATACTGCCTTCATTACCAAATTCATTACGCGATCAAACAGTTTTTCTCTACTTAGATCCATTTGGACCAACAGGTTGTCCATTTGATTTGATAGAACCATTCTTAAGAAGAGGAAATAAATACAGTACCGAAATTGTTATTATGATGCACATGCCAATTGCTCATCGTTTGGCATCACGTAATGCTATTGAGGCCGGTAGAGAAGGCGATTCAACAATTCAGAAATATCATCAAACTCTGACCCGTATCTTTGGAGGTGATTATTGGAAACCAATAATGCTTTCTTCTAGACTTACCGCAAAAGAAAGGGAATATCAATTGATTAGTGCATATCGCAACAAATTGACTGAATACTTACCCTATACAGGTTTCTGTCCAGTGCGAGAAGGTGAAAACGACCGAATCAAATACTTTATAGTTTTTGCGTCACGACATTTAGATGCGATGTTGTTAATGAATGATGCAATGTTTAAGGCTTACTTCAAGAGAATGCATGAAGATACGTATACAGGTACTCTATTTGAAAATAATGACTGGAAAGATTATCCATCAAAAAAAGGGTTGCAAGAAATTATTATTAGGCAAGTAAATTTACAGCCTGGAATAATCAGACAAAAATTATGGACTGAGATAGTTCGCCAGCATTTTATGAGATACCAAGAATCTGATTTCCGGTCAGTGGTACAAGAACTTGTAGATAAGGGGAGTCTGATTTGCCCAACCAAACGTAAAACCAAACGACTAAACGATGATTGTGAACTCCACCCTGTAGATGAATAGTTGATTATCTGAATTTATGCAACTATACTGGCTTCGAGGATAGGATATTCATCCCAAGTCCGACCATCCAATTCTCGCCCTTGTGCTTTGGGTATACGTCCGCCCCATTGCTTAAAGAAAAACGACACACCTTGTATTTGGCACATATCCCGAAGTTCGCGTACCCAGGTAGGGTCGCATGGCCGGAACCCTGCCCCACTTTCACCACCAACAATCATCCAGTGAATGTCTGTTAAATCCAACCCTTTTAGAGAACCTAATAAAGGTTCAGCACTTATGAACCGTACTTGCGTAGGTATATCTCGCAAATGATCAACTCTCCATGTATACTCCAATGTTTCAACAGATACACCCATCCAAATATGAGGAGGCCAGGGTAATTTATGTGCTATTTTTACTAGGCGATTACTCCTTTTTGTCAGTATCTGAAACACATGATGGTCAGCGCGTTTCATTACATCAAATACTTGTTCTATATATTCATCGGGAATATCTTTGTGAAATAGATCTGACATAGAGTTAACAAAGATGCGGCGCGGTTTCTTCCAAGAGAGAGGCAGATCTAGTCGTTGTGGCCACAATCGTAAATCAAAACCCTGTTCATAAGGATGTCCTGGAACTCCCCGAAAACGTTCAGCGAAGGTTCGAGCATAACAGTGATCGCAACCAGGAGAGACTTCTGTGCAGCCTGTGACTGGATTCCAAGTCGCATTAGTCCATTCAATTGAAGACTTGTCAGACATTACCGTATCCCTTTTACGATAAAGAAAAAGAACTTATATTCTATAGTACCACGACTGTCAAATCTAAACCAGTGAAAATTAATTCATCTATGCTATTATAACTAAAAAACAACAAAAAGAAATATTTTACACCATACATTGCAATCTCTCCACCATCACCGCGCTGTAGGCAAAAACGAGACCTGGAGCACCCATGGCACCCACAGGCAACCGAATGCACAAGGCACTTAAGCGGCATCTCGTACCTGCACTTGTGCAGCTTGGGTTCACCGGCACAGCATCCAACTTTCAGCGGCTGCTACCAGAAGCGCAAGATCTCCTGACTATTCAGTACCACAAGGATGGCGGTTCCTTCATCCTAGAATGTGGTCGCCGTGAGCGTGGCCCGCTCCATACCAGTTGGGGTAGCATCGTGCCCGAAGAAACATTGGAGGTACGCTACCTCCCTGTGATGCAGAGAGCACGACTACAGGAGCTAGACACCATAAGCGATGACCTGTTTGCCGGTTTCTGCTTTCGCGATTTCGGCGAGGACGTGGATAGGTATGATCAACTTGCTAAACGTGTCGCTGGGCTGTTGCCTCAGATTGATGTTTGGCTCTCAACTGGGGTAAAAGGGCCGCATATTCATATGTTCAATCAGGAATAACGCATGGCAACACATGCTAGGAGAAATGTGAACAGTTGCGATGTTGTTTCCCCAAGTGTAAACCACCACCCGCCTAAAGGCAGGGGCTTTGCTCTGGCGCGACAGGCGAACCTGCCTCCGAGCAGTATGGCACGTTTACAGGTGCCCTGTCGGGCGAACCCGACAGCGATGACAGATGCACGGGCATCTGACATGGATACACATATACAACTATTTACAGTTGGCGTATGCCACCAACCACTCCCAGCGCCGCAACACCTCCGCCATTGGCAACGCCACCTCCGGCCCAGTATCCTCGATCCAAAGCGACGCCACCGCTGCCCCCATACAGCCGGCGCGGTAGAGATCATCGGGATCTGCCAGATAGGCATGGATAAACCCCGCCATGTACGTATCACCCGCCCCGGTTGGATCGCGTACATCCGTCGGATAGGCCGGGATAACCAGTTGGCGCTGGCCATCATCAATGAACGAACCCGCCTCAGCCATGGTGACAATCGCAATCCCACAGCCCAACGCCCGCAACGCCCGCGCCGCTACCGCAGCATCCCGGCGCGGATCAATCCCGGTTAAGACCCGCGTCTCCACCTCGTTGGCCTTGATCACCCGGCATAAACGCGCCACCTGCGCCATCTCTGCCGGACAGTAGTGCTCGATCCGCCCATCCGTACCGATACGCCGCAACATTCCCTGCGGATCGAGCATGATCGGCGCATCAGTCTGTGAACGGATCGCTTCCCATAATGCTAGTGGTGTCTCCTGTAAGATCGGGCCAATCATGATCAGATCAGCTACAGAAGAATCCATCGGCACATGCGTAATTGGATCGGCAATGCCCAACACGTCCAATGTCCGATCACCGCGTTGATCATAGATCAACCGAAAACCACCCGTTTGGGGAGCAGGCTGCATCCAAGCCTGCACCCCAAAGCGTTCCATATCTGTCACAAACTGTGCATGAAAATCAGCACCAACCCGACCAACCAGCCCGGACTGATGACCCAAGCGGGTTAGTGCGAGGCATGCATTGGTCGAACAGCCCGAAAGAACCCGTCCTGGTGTCGAGAGATGCGGAGTACGGATCTCATCATAGACCGGGTTACCAAATGCGAGAATCGTGCTCATTGTTGTCACACAAAAGACAAGCCTAGCCAGCGATCCTACAACTCATCCTCACCACCCAAACGCTCATAGATCTGTTGTAGTTGATCATCGGTATAGAGCGTAATGGTGAGTTTGATCGTCCCCCCAGAGCGCACGATCTGTACCGGTGTCCCCAAGAGCGCCTCGAAGATCCGGCGCGTCTCCGCGTCCTGGGCACGAGACTCAGGGGTAGAACGGGGCAGATCGGCATCATCCGCACCATCCGTATCCTCCCCACGGGAAGGCCGCACCCCCTCAGAGTTCGGGCGGGGTGCTTCGCGTTGTACGGGCGCAACACCACCCAGGAGAACCTTGCGGTCTCGTACCTGCGAGATCGCAGCCTCGATACTCACCCCCTCAGCCACCAACCCACAGAATCGCTCCGTCTCACGCCCACTGAGACCAACCGAGAGCGACATCTCCAAGACTCGTGCCTGTTGAGCCACATCATCAATCCGCAAGAGCGCCTGGGCCTGCGCCAGCGTGATCGTCCCCTGCAACAGCGCATAGCGCACATCCGGCGCAATCTTGCGCTGGAACGCAATATCCGCAATTCGCTCCGTATCACGCACACTCAAGTCGCGGCGCAGAATGAGATCTAGCATCACCGCCTGAGTCGCATCATCCTCAAAGCGTAGCAGAATACGCCCATGGCCCGCCGAGATCGTATTGTCTAGCAGAGCCTGCTGTGCCGGTACGCTCAGCTTAATCAGGCGGCGCATATTCACCACCGCCACGCGGCTCTTCCCCACCCGCTTGGCAATCTCATCATCAGAGAGGCCAAAATCATCCTTGAGCGTCTGGTACGCCTGCCCCTCTTCGAGTGGGTTCAGATCCGAACGCTGGACATTCTCGACCAGCGCCAACTCAAGCAACTGCTGGGGCGTAGTGCTGCTCTTCACCAAGGCTGGGATTTCTAACAACCCCGCCTTACGCGCCGCCCGCCAACGCCGTTCACCCGCGATCAACTCAAAATTGTCCGTCCCATCCTCACAGACAATAATCGGTTGGATCACCCCATGCTCACGGATCGAAGCCGCCAACTCATCAAGCGCATGCTCATCAAAGCGTGTCCGGGGCTGACTGCGATTCTCCCGAATACGGTCAATCGAAATCATACGCACCGTCTGCGTCTCCGCAACGGTATTCCCGATCAACGCATCAAGACCACTGCCAAGACCACGTCTGCGACTCATAGAGCCTCCCGCTGCAATACTTCATCGGCCAGGGCCGCGTATGCCTGGGCGCTACGACCCGTAGGATCGTATTCTGCAATTAATTTACCGTAGCTGGGAGCCTCAGAGATGCGCACACTACGAGGAATCAGAGTACGACAGATCAGACGCGGGAAGTATCGCTGTACCTCCTCAACAACCTGCTGGGCCAAATTGGTGCGCCCATCGTACATCGTCATCACCACCCCGATAATCCGGAGCGTGGGGTTCAGGCTATCGCGGACACGGTCGAGCGTTCCCTTAAGCTGGGTCAGACCCTCAAGCGCCAAATACTCACACTGTAACGGAATCAACACACTACGCGCCGCACTCAACGCATTCAGTGTCAGCAAGCCCAGGGAGGGCGGGCAATCAATAATGATATGATCATAACGCGGAGCCACCTGCTGCAACGCCGCTGTCAGCCGATGCTCACGCTGTTCAGCATTCACCAACTCCACCGCTGCGCCGGCCAGATCCTCATCAGCAGGAACCAGATCAAACCGCTCGCGCCCAGTCGCCATGATCGCCTCAGTCGGATCTGCCGTCTGCATCAGCAGATCGTAGGTCGTTGTCGCAAGATGCCGCTTGGCAATCCCCAGGCTTGTCGTTGCATTCCCCTGAGGATCAATATCAACCAACAAGACCCGCTGACCACGCCGAACCATCTCACCCGCCAGATTGACGGCGGTGGTCGTCTTACCCACCCCACCCTTCTGGTTAGCAATAGCAAGAATAGGCACACGTCGAGTCTGAGAAGCTGATTTCTGCATACGATCCGCTCAACTAGATCTACGGGGGAAAGCCGATCACACCAGCAGTGTCACAGGAGCATTGTAACAGATCAGGGCAACACACTCATTGGATTGATCGCCCTACCATTCACCAGTACCGTAAAATGCAGGTGAACACCCGTGGAGTAACCCCCACCGGCACGATCATACGTACTCCCCATCCCCCCCAGGTACTGCCCCACCGCCACCTCATCCCCGGCGGCCACCGCCGGCTGCGCCACCAGATGCCCATAGATCGTCTCGACCCCACCAGGATGACGGATCTTCACACAGTACCCATAGCCACGACACCACCCCGCCTCACGCACCCACCCCGCCCGTGCCGCCACAATCGGTGTCCAAGCGCGGTTCGCAATATCAATCCCATTATGAAAACCGCCCCAGCGCGGCCCAAATGGCGACGTGAGCGTGCCACGGGCTGGCCAGACCCAACGCGGTGGTGGGGGTGGGAAATCGTTCGTCTCTGGGAGTGCAGCAACCTGCGCAGGGTCTAGGAGTAGAAGATCGGAACGTATCCACGCCGAACGCCCCGCCATCTCCACCTTGAGCCAATCCTCGTGCCTAGCCCGCAACGCCACCTGACGCCCCCGATCCAACGAGAAGAGGCGATCATAGGCAGTACCAGGCCCCTGACGCAAGTTAGCCTCATCTACCTGTACCACACCGGCTGGCTCCGGGCCAGCTTGCGCCAACCGATCCAACAGACTCGCATCCAGTGGCAACTCGCCACCAGGCACAAAGATCTCCATCCCGGACACAAGATCCTGGGCATCACGTAAATGGTTGGGGTCAAAGGTCAGAAATGCCTCCGGAGCTACCCCCATCCGCTCCGCCACCGACGCCACATCATCACCGGGGCGCACCACATACACCACCCCGGAGACCCGTGGGATACGTAGCGGCTGCCCAAGCATCAGCGCATCACCCCGTTCTAGCCCGTTCGCCCAGACCAACGTCGCAACGCTCACCCCATACCGCACCGCCAGATCCCCCAGCGTCTCACCATCAGCCAAGAGATGCACCGTGCGAAACGCATCCGTCACCGCAAGAGGCTGGCTAATAGCCGGAACGAGCGGATCGGTCGCCGCCTGAGGAGGCGCAACATAGCGCAACATCGTCCCACCCACCACCTGGCCAGTCGGGAGCGGAACATGGGGAAACGAGACATCAGCGGGAACATCCGAATGTGCGTGGAGCAACCAACGCGACCAGTGTGCCCGCACCTCACCCACAGTGATCAGCAGCACCAACGCCACCAACCAAAGATGATGCACATAGAACATCCATGGAAGCGCCACATGCCCCGAAGAGGGAGGAGCAACCACCGGCACATGGGCAGCACGCCCCGTTTGTACCAGATCGAGCGCCACACGCGCCAACAACACCCGCTGACGCCAGCGATGATGGGGAAACAAACCAAACTGGAGAGGCACAAGCCGTGGGTGCATAGGATCATCAGACAAACACCGGACACCAACATACGAGTAGTTGGCGCAGGTGAGGATACACCCGCCCCAATGGTTTGTCAATCGTACCAAGATTTAGCGCATTGGGACGCACTATTCACACCCCAGCAAGCACCATTATCGTAACGTCTAACACCTTGACGGACATGGAAACATCGTGCTAAGATACCATATATTCCCATAGCGGTCGTCCCCTCACTCCATGAAAGGCCGGCAGATGATCCGTGTAGTTGTAGACAGCATCCGCGTCAGTCTCCTAACGCAGAATCGCGTTGTCGTACTGCGCGAGACGGATAGTACGCGCTATCTGCCGATATGGATTGGTCCATTTGAGGCGGAGGCAATTGCGATGGCCATCCAAGGCCACGAGCCAGTCCGCCCACTCACCCACGATCTGCTCAAGTCACTGATTGATGACCTAGGTGGGCAAATACGCCACATCTTCGTGAATGATATTCGTGATAGCACCTTCTATGCCCGTATCGTGATCGAGCAAGAAGGACGCACCCTCGAAGTAGATGCCCGCCCTAGCGATGCGGTTGCCCTCGCGGTACGCACCGAAGCTCCCATCTATGTCGAAAGCCATGTGATCGAACAAGCTGGGATCTACTTCGATGAGGACGAAGCAACCAGCTCCGAAACTGCCCCCACCAGCCCAGAGGGCGAACCCGGTAATGAACCGGAGGTCAATGATGAGTCGATGTCCATCATCCGCGACTTCATCAATACGCTTGACCTCGACAACCCAGAAAAGGGGGGTACAACCTCCTGATCTGTACGCCAACAATACAATCAACAAGAAGCGGCGCGACCACAAAAGGGGGCGCCGCTTCTCTTTTCAGAATTGCCCGCTCATGACATAAATTGTGGATAAGTACCGTTCATTTGTGGATAACTTGCACCAATTGTGGATAAGTTATGCAAAAACTGGTGGACGAGCATGGGAAAACCATGAGCAACATGGGAAAAACCGCCCGCTCATGGGGAACATGGGGAGAGTGTTCCCATGGTTATCCCCACGTGATTCATGCCACAGCAAGAACACATGAGGGCGTTTCTCCACATCTTCCACATGCCTACTACATGTACGGGATTCCTCTCTCTCTTTTCAACATGAGAGAATCTCATGAATCATAACGTGGCACATTTGCCACAACGCCGCCGCATCGTGTATAATGCGCCACGGCACTGAAGAACGGCAGACACTTGCTGAACCCCGCCAGGGCCGAGAGGCAGCAACGGTAGGTGAGTTCCTCTGGGTGTTTGGAGGTGCCATTTCCAAGAATCACAACGGCCGGTGATGCACTGCATCACCAGCCGTTTTTTTGTTGGTAGTGTAACGTTTATGCCGATTCTGCTAATTGCCGTGGCCCAAATCCAAAGGGCAACAGATCCTGCGGCGCAACGATCCGTTCAGCACCTTCCACATTGAGCAATAAGATGATCGCTGTAGGAGCGAGTTCGGCAATCACCTGGCGACACGCCCCACACGGACTGGCCACATCAAGCGTTGGCGTCACCACCGCTAACGCCACAATCTCGCGCTCATTCGCAGCATAGGCACTATAGAGCGCCACCCGTTCTGCACACATCGTCATTGGGTAGGCAGCATTCTCGATATTACCCCCCAGGAAGATTCTCCCGCTGGCGCTCAACACCGCTGCCCCCACCAAAAAGCGCGAATAGGGCGCGTATGCCCGTTGACGAGCCTCCAGAGCCGCTGTGCGTAGGGTCACGTAGTCAAGTTGGCTCATACAACTCCCCCTCCTTCATCTCACCCTGCTCCGCAGATGGAGGCTCTTCCTGCGTTGTTGTGCGACGCACGATGCGCAACTTCTGTGGGCGAATCCCCTTCACCGACAAGACTGTCAGTGTCGCCTCTTCAAACTGCAACTCGTCGCCCACCCGTGGTATGCGCCCCAATTGTTCATACACCAAGCCACCAATGCGATCCGCACTATCCGATGCGAGTTTCAGATCGGCTAGGTAGTTCACGTCATCAATGGCTACGCGACCATCCACAATATAGACTCCATGATCCATAGGTTGAATGGACGGGTCTTCAGTATCATACTCATCTTGGATTTCGCCCACAATCTGCTCGATCAGATCCTCAATTGTCGCCAAGCCCGCTGTATTCCCATACTCATCAACGATGATCGCCATATGCACCTTGCGCTGCTGGAGATCCTCTAGCAACGCATTGACGCGCATGGTTTCGGGGACAAAGTGGGCAGGACGGAGCAGGCTATTGATTGGCATATGGCGCTGTCCGTCACGGAGGGCAGGAATGAGATCCTTCGCATACAGAATACCCACGATCTGATTGACCGTCTCGTTGTAGACGGGAATGCGCGAGTGGCCGGCACTAATCACCACATCAAGTGCGTGTTCGAGCGGCGTATCAATCTCTAGCGCAACAATATCTACGCGGGGCACCATAATTTCGCGCAGCAGCGTATTGCCGAAGGCGATCACCCCTTCGATCATCTCGCGCTCGTCATGCTCGATCACACCCTCTTCTTCACCCACATTCACCAGCAACCGCAACTCCTCTTCCGTAACCAAGGGCGAAGGGTAGGAGCTATGGCCACTGACAAGACGGAAGAGCGGCGCAGTGATCAGATTCACCAGCGCGATCATCGGCCAGAGGATCTGGCCCAGCAGACGTAGCGGGCGCGCCAGGGTCATGACCGTCGCATCAGGGTTGCGCACCGCGAGCGCCTTCGGTAGTGCCTCACTCATGATCAGCACCGCCAGCACCAGCAGCGCCAGATCGAGCGCCTGCTGCCAAGGAGGAAGACCCATCGTCAGGAGCAGGGTAAAGACCGTCGCGGTAATAAGGATGGTCGTATTGAGGAAAATGATCGTGGACTTAAAGTGGTAGGGGTCATCAATCAAGCGCGAGACGGCACGGCGGGTACGCGGGGCACCCTCGGAGAGCAACTGGTTGAGGCGATGCCGACTAATCGCGGTGAACGAGGCATCAACTGCTGAGGTGAAAGCCAACATCAAAAGACACAGCCCAACACCGATCAGCAGCAAACTAGGTTCCGGATCCTCCAACAAGGTATAACACTCCTAGCACTACAACAAGGCTTCAGGGTATTAGGAGATACGTCTACAAATAAGACCTGAAACCCCGTCACTGAAGGCTCAGCCACCATGCCAACGGCCCCAAGATGAAGATGTGCGCAGCAGCGCAACATCGGCATCGGGGCCGCAAGAGGCAACTGAGGGCGCTCGGTTACGAGAAGAGCGCACTTAACGACAGATCCTTATGGATACGCATAATCGCCTCCGCAAAGAGCGGAGCCACACTAATCGTCCGGATACGGGCGGCATCACGATCCCCAACCTGCGGGATCGTATTGGTGACAATCGTCTCCATCAGATTGGAGCCACCGATAATCGGTACCGCATCTGCGGCAAAGACCCCGTGGGTTGCACATGCATATACACTGCGCGCCCCACGTTCGAGGAGGGCATTCGTCGCCTCTACCAACGTCCCACCGGTAGAGATCATATCATCCACGATGATCGCTGTTTTGCCCTCAACATCGCCCACCATCTCCAGTACCTCAGCCACATCGGGTTCTGGGCGCTGCTTGGCAATAATCGCCAAGCCCGCCCCGATGCGCTCGCGGAACCGATTCGCCCGCCCCACCCCTCCCGTATCGGGGGAAACCACCACCGGGTTGGGCAGGTTCAGGCTACGGATATAGTCGGCGAGCTGCTGGGCAGCCTGCAAATGATCCACCGGAATATCAAAAAAGCCCTC
>RRYU01018231.1_pt1 | contig 13196 bp, 12 predicted proteins | sample 2162651 | NCBI WGS metagenome assembly RRYU01 (sample SAMN10267283, study PRJNA491782) | microbial mat metagenome | isolation source: biomat in the production well | place: Japan: Minami-Kanto gas field, natural gas well KTG3 | collected 2017-06 | reverse complement strand
TCGTGATCGCTAATATTCTACCGCTACAAAAAGTACAAAACTTCAGCCATGACAATCAGCCCATCGATATGATTAAGTTCCTGGCGTATGTCCGCGCGTGCAGCTTTACCGATGGGGTGGAGTTTACAGTTGAGCTGGTGTATTAAGCATGCTTACCGTATCCCACCGCATAAAACTTTTACGGACGGACAGGTCAGTACATGATGTCTAGCGTATGATCCTGCCTATCTGAAGCAGTCGGTTGTCTGCCTCAAGCGCATACATTGGAACAGTTCCACAGTGAATCCAACAAGTGACAAGCGATATTCTCAGTGTGCCAGATCGCACCTAAGGTGTTAGTTGATATTCATATGCTCAGCCATTGACTCAAGCATCGAGAAAATTGTGTGTGGCCCCCATGCTGGACTGGACAGACCGGTTCTACCGTTATTTCCTGCGCCTGATCAGCCGCCACACCCTGCTGTACACCGAAATGCTCACCACCGGAGCCCTCATTCACGGTGACCGGGAACGTTTTCTACGCTTCGATCCCATCGAACACCCGGTGGCTCTACAGTTGGGAGGCAGTAAACCCGCAGACCTGGCCTCCTGCGCCCGCATGGGCGAGAAATGGGGCTATAACGAGATAAATCTCAATGTGGGCTGTCCGTCTGACCGGGTGCAATCGGGCAGCTTCGGCGCCTGCCTGATGGCACAGCCGCATCTGGTCGCCGATTGCGTAGGGGCCATGGTGGATATGGTATCCATTCCGGTGACGGTGAAGCATCGTATCGGCATCGACGAGCGTGACAGTTACGGAGAACTATGTGACTTCGTGGGCACGGTGGCCGGAGCCGGCTGCGGTGTATTCATCGTGCATGCGCGCAAGGCCTGGCTCAAGGGTCTGAGCCCCAAGGAGAACCGGGAGATCCCGCCACTGCGATATGAGGTGGTGCAAAGGCTCCGGCAGGATTTCCCCGGACTGGAGTTCGTGATCAATGGAGGCATAGAATCCCTGGAACAGGCACAGGCCATGTTGGAAGCCTTCAGCGGGGTGATGATAGGCCGCGCCGTCTACCACAATCCCTGGATGCTTGCTGAGGCGGACGCACGTTTATTCGGCACCACGGGACCGGTGCGGACGGCCCATCAGGTGCTGGAAGACTATCTGCCCTTCGTGGAAAAAGAGCTCAGCGCGGGCGTTTATTTGACCCATATCAGCCGCCACTTGCTGGGCCTGTTCCAGGGCCGCCCGGGGGCCCGCGCCTGGCGTAGATATCTGAGCGAAAACGCCCACCTGCCGGGCGCGGATGCCGACGTCATTCGCCGTGCATCGGCCCTGGTCCCGAGCGAGACTGCATCCGGCCGACATGCAAAACCGCTCCCCTGCCCTGGATAGCGGCCTGCCGCAGAACTGCGGCCCTGAACCTGCCGGCCGCGGCATGCCCATCCCTCACCTGACCGGAAGCACCTGAATGGACTGGCTGCCAATCGCCCTGATCTGCGCCTTCAGCCTCGCCTCGGCCGATGCCGCCAGCAAGGCCTGGCTACAGGGCTACTCCGCCTGGGAACTGGTCCTGGTGCGTTTTTCCCTGGGCGGGGCCCTCTTGGCCCCTGCGCTGTGGTTCTTTCCGCTGGGCGGTCCCGAGCCTGTGTTCTGGGCCTGGATAGCGGGCCTGGCGCCGCTGGAAATCCTGGCCATGCTGTTGTACGTAAAGGCCATACGTGACCACCCACTCTCGCTCACCATGCCCTACCTGGCCTTCACTCCCGTCTTCGTGGTGCTCACTGGTTGGCTGGTGCTGGGAGAAACGGTGGACTTCTACGGCCTGATCGGCATCATGCTGGTCATGGCGGGCGGATGGCTGCTGAACCTGGCCCATGCCAGCCTGCAGGACTGGCGCACCTGGTTCGACCCTCTAAAGGCCATCCTGTATGAACCGGGTTCCCGCCTGATGCTCATGGTTGCCGCGATCTACAGTCTGACCTCGGTGATGGGCAAAAGCGCCGTGCAATACACCACGCCGGAGGCCATGGGGGCATTTTATTACCTGGCCATAGGCCTGCTCACGGCCATTGCGGCCGCCCTGCGGGACCCCGCCCTGCTTCGCAACAGCGTGCGCAGGCCCGCCGCGTCCTTTGCCGTGGCGGGCATGACGGCACTCATGGTATTCACCCATTTCATTGCCATCAGCATGGTCGAGGTGGCTTATATGATCTCGGTGAAACGCACCAGCCTGCTGTTCGGCATGGTCTTCGGTGCCATCTGGTTCCGCGAGGGCGGACTGATCACGCGACTGCCGGCGGGTGTCCTGATGGTTTCCGGCGTTTACCTCATCCTCAGCTGAATGCGCACCCGCTCCAGGGTGGAAATGTTCAGAAAACCCAGGTCCACCGGTTTTTTGATCTTGAAGGCATGCTCTCACACTTGCCGGATGTGGGCGACCGGGCAATATCCCACTAAAACACACAGTCAATCTTGATTTGTATATCTATATTTATTAATATTCGCACATCTTACTATATGACCCTATCAACTACTCTAATCCTTCGAGGAAACCCATCATGTCGATAGAACGTATCGTTCTGGCCTTCGCGGGTGTTGCCATTCTGTTGTCCCTGGCCCTTTCTCAATATCACAATGCGAACTGGTTGTGGTTCACCGGCTTCGTCGGATTCAACCTGCTGCAATCGGCCTTCACCGGCTTCTGCCCCCTGGCACTGGTGCTGAAAAAGATGGGCCGCGATACCGGAAACGCCTTCTGATCCCTTCATTCAATCAAGTCAAATGAAAAAACCCGCCGATATGGCGGGCTTTTTCATGGCGTACCGATGCCAGTCAAGGATGCCGGGGATCAGACGATTTTGCTCAGACCCAGCATTCTCAAATCATCCAGTTTTCCTTGCAGCAGGGTCTGCAAACCGTCCAGTAGACCCTTACCGAGTCCAGCGGGCTCGGCTGCCGCAAGCATGGCCGGATGCTCCGTTTCAGCGATGGCGACGGACCCGGCGTCCAGGATCTCCGCCGTTCCATCGATAATGCGTCTGGCCAGATCATCGGAAATGTCCCGGTACTGCCCTGGCGACAAGTCGCGGGCCGATTCCAGGTCCGCCACCTGCCCACTGGGATCGTAACCCACCCGCACCGCATCGGGAAATGCGCTGGCGGCCAGTGAATTCATTCCTGCACCCGTGCCCGGGTCGATCAAACGATCATTCATATAGGGGTCCACGGCCCGGACCAGTTGCACCGCAGCCTGGGCGTTGTTACCCGGCAGGGCCCGGTTCAACCACTGCAAACGACCGCTGTCGAAATACTCATCGGGCAGCGCCTCCCGCAGTATCTGGTATTTCTCCGCCACCGAACCGTCCCCATTCACCACGGAACGCACATAGGTATCCAAGGCCTCCCTGGTACCCTCTGTATCCTTGATCCAGGCCTCATTGGACAGATCCGGAAGCGCGGCCGCCCCCAGGCTCTTGTTGTTCTCGGTCAACCAGGCCTCCACCTGAGATTGCGTCACACCGAGTCCGGCCGCAACCTCGCCAGAGGTATAGGCACCCTGCTTGGCCACTTCGTATACCTGAAGACGCCCGGCCTGAGTGCTGATGGCCGCAGTTTTAACGGCCTGGGTGGAATTCATCACTTCGGCGAATATATCGCCTGCCTCCTGTTTGTCCTTGCGATCATTGAGACCGGCAGACAAAACGGATTGGATGGCTTGGTTTTCAACTTTGGCGAACATTGGGAAACCCTCGGGTTGGCTTACATTGCGGCACAACTGCACAGCCGTCCGCAAACAATGAAATGCAATACCAGTGCCAACCCCCCTACTCCAAGCATTCAAGCCGGTCCGCAGCGGTGGTTTCAGTCCCATTAGCTTGGTAAACGGCCATATTCTGCCGTTCTGACGGCAAGAGATTTGCCCACCTCAATACCGGATGCAATCCAGTTGACAGCCTTCACTGCGCGCCTTAGCTTGGTTTGATCAATCCGCACCAGGATGCCCCTACCTTGACTCAGCCACACCCAGAAAAATTCCACCTGCCCCCCCGGGAACTGATCGACGAGGCACTGGATTACGCCCTGTCCCAGGGTCTGCTCATGCGTACCGCCGACGCCCGCCTGACCCACGCCCCGCTCACACTGTACCCCAGCGATTTCCCAAAGGCGGCCTTTGAGCAGGCCTGGGCTCTGGCGGACGACTTCAATCGACTGCTCAGCGCCATGGCCAGGAATCATGAGTTCCTGGCTCAGGTCAGCGCCCCTATCGCCGCGGCGGACCCATTCACCGGCCGTTTGTTCGACACCTATGGTGCGGCCCGTGAACAAGGCCCCGGACAAGCTCTGGCCTTGGGACTGTTCCGGTCCGACTATCTGCTGCAGGCCGGGGCAGGCAGCGGCCCGGTCCTGCGCCAGGTGGAAATCAATGCCATCGCCTCGGCCTTCGGTGCGCTGGGCAGCCGGGTAACGCACATGCACCGCTACCTGGCTGAGCGATTCGGGATCCACAGAGCGGCCGACCTGCCGGAAAACAATGCGGAGCAAGGCCTGGCGGATGCCATGGCGACGGCCTGGCGGCATTACGACCAAGCCGGGGCCGCCGTGCTGTTTGTCGTGCAGCCGGGGGAGCGCAATGTATTCGACCAGCGCTATCTGGAGCACAGGCTGTGGAACGATCATGGCATCCGGGTGCTGCGCCGTTCCCTGGCCCAGATTCATGCCCAGGGCCGACTCGATCAGCGCAGCGGGGCATTGCTGCTGGAAGACACGGAAATCGCCCTGGTCTATTTCCGTGCAGGCTATACGCCGGACGACTACCCGGGGGAGGCCCAGTGGTCCGCCCGCGGATTGATCGAACGCTCCACGGCAGTGAAATGTCCCAGCCTGGCCTTGCAGTTATGTGGTACCAAGAAGATGCAGCAGACCCTGGCCATACCCGGCGTACTGGAAGACATTCTGCCGGACAGGGAGCGGATTGCCCGGATTCGCCACTGCTTCGCCGGATTGTCGGCCCTGGATTCAATGGAAGCGGTCGAGCTGGCATTGCAATCACCCGATGACTTCGTGCTCAAACCACAACGCGAGGGCGGCGGCAACAATCTCTATGCGCAGGCCATGGTGCAGGCCCTGCGCAATATGCGGGACGAGGAAAGAGACGGCTGGATACTCATGGAACGCATCCATCCACCCACCTCTGAAAACACCTTGCTACGTGACGGCATGGCACCACGCCATACCCGGGTGGTGAGTGAGCTGGGCATATTCGCCGCCTGCCTGTGCCGCGATGGGGATTTGTTGGAGAACCGTGCCCTGGGCCACCTGCTGAGAACCAAACCGGCGCAGGCGGATGAGGGTGGCGTCGCAGCCGGGGTGGCGGTACTGGACAGCCCGCGCCTGGTTTGACGCATAGGCCTCAGCATTAAACCTAGAAGTTGCATGCCGACCATCAGTCCTGCACCGGAGTGGCCCACAGGTCATGTTCACCTGCCGCGGTGATATCCACCTCGATGAAATCCCCCGGATCCAGTTCCCAGGCCCCGTGAACGATAACACTGCCGTCGATCTCCGGTGCATCGGCGGGACTGCGCGCAATCACCTGTTCGTCCTGAACCTCGTCCACCAGCACGATCATGCGCCGGCCCACCCGCGCCTGTAGCCGTTCGCGACTGATTGCCTCCTGCACCTCCATGAAACGGGCAAGACGCTGCTGTTTGAGCTGCTCGGGCACCGGATCGGGCAGCCGGTTGGCGGACGCCCCCTGTACCGGCGAATAGGCAAAACAGCCCACCCGGTCCAGGCGCGCCTCGCGCAGGAAATCCAGCAATTCCTCGAATTCCGCCTCGGTCTCGCCGGGAAAACCGACAATGAAGGTGCTGCGCAGGGTCAGGTCCGGGCATTCCGCACGCCAGGCGGCAATGCGGTCCAACACCTTTTCGGTGGCGGCAGGGCGCTTCATGGCCCGCAGCACCCGTGGGCTGCCGTGCTGCAGCGGCATGTCCAGATAGGGCAGTATGTGTTCATCCACCATCAGGGGGATGAGTTCGTCCACATAAGGGTACGGATAGACATAGTGCAATCGGATCCAGGCCTGCAGATCGCCCAGGGCGCGGGCCAGGTCGGTGATGTGGCTGCGCATCAGGCTGCCGCCGTGCAGATCCACACGGTGCTTAAGGTCCATGCCGTAGGCGCTGGTATCCTGGGATACCACCAGTATTTCACGTACGCCGCCCTCTACCAGGTTTTCCGCCTCCCGCAGCACCTCGCCCACGGGCCGGCTCACCAGTCGCCCGCGCATGTCCGGAATGATGCAGAAACTGCAGGTGTGGTTACAGCCTTCGGAAATCTTCAGATAGGCGTAATGCCTGGGCGTGAGTTTGATGCCCTGGGGCGGAATCAGGTCATTGAAGGGCTCATGCGGACGTGGCAGGGCGTGGTGCACCGCCTGCATGACATCTTCATAGGCCTGGGGACCGGTGACTGCCAGTACAGCGGGATGAACAGAACGTATGTCCTCTTCCTTTACTCCCAGGCAGCCGGTGACAATAACCCGGCCATTTTCCTCCAGGGCTTCGCCTATGGCATCCAGGGACTCTTCCACCGCCGCGTCAATGAAGCCACAGGTGTTCACCACCACCAGATCCGCATCCTCAAAGGATGGCGATATACCATAACCCTCGGCCCGCAACTGAGTGAGGATGCGCTCTGAGTCCACCAGTGCCTTGGGACAGCCCAGACTGATAAAACCGATGTTCGATGGTGATTCCGTCACGGGCATATTCCGCTGTGGGTATCAATGAGCCAGATTGAACAGGGCTGAACGCATGCTGCGGACGCGCTCGTCGTCCGGCGGCAATGTATCCAGCAGGGCCAGCAGACCCCTGCGCGCCGCGCCTTCCCGATAATCCGCTTGAAGCCGCTGAATCGCAAGTAAATGTTCCATGGCCAAGTCCAGCTCATCACCCACCAGGCAGACGGCGGCAAGCCGGTAGCGGCTGTCCAGGTCACCGGGATTATTCTCGACGGCCCGCCCCAGTTCCTGGGCCGAGGGTGCATGGGCGGCGGTTACGATGAAATCCAGATGAGCGGTTAATCGTACGATCTCCTCATCGCCCTTGACCGGTTCCGGCAATGCCGCAAGCAATTCATGGGCATCGCCGTAGCGCTCCTGCTGCATCAGAAGCTTGGCCATCAACAGGGGCAGCCTGGGGTTTTCCGGCTCCTGCATCACCCCTTCGGCCAGCAGTTGCAGGGCCCGGTCCCGATGTCCTTCTGACCAGGCCTGCATCGCCGCCTTCTGCACTCCACCGGCACCGCCGGCCAGGTGCTTTTCCACTATGCCGCGGTAATCCGCTTCCGTTTGAACGCCACGCACCTCTTCAATCACCCGGCCGTTACGGAACAGTTTGAAAGAAGGCAGACTGCGCACCCCGTAATCTCGCGCCAATCCCTTTTCCTCGTCCGTGTTCACCGTGGCCAGCAGAAAACGGCCACCCAACTGCTCGGACAGACGCAGCAGCATATCCCGCTGACGCCTGGATGGTCCTGCCTTGGGCGACCAGAAATCCACCAGGACCAAACCCTTCTTGGAGTTTTCCAGTACCAATTGTGCAAAGTTTTTTGCAGTAGCTGCAAAGGCGTGTCCGTGTGAGGGCATCTAAGGCATTCCGGATGGGTTGGCGTCAATATTCAGCAAATCGGGGCTCTGAAATAAAACTCAAGGCAATACGGGCTGTTATGTTTTTCTCGAAAAAAAAAACTGAAAACCACTTCCGGTACAAGCTTGTTCATGGACATTTTTCTGTGCCAGTATGTACCCGCATGACAACCGAAGGTCCGCACAATTCCCTCGCAGTATCCAAGAGGAACGGATGTGAAAAATTGCAAACTCTGCCGCTTCAGCAAGGTCTGTAACGATTTACCAGGAATCTGCATCGTGATTCCGTATGTGGCAATCACCATCGTAGTGATCGCCATAGGCTATCTTTTCGTCACTCAGGAAATCCTCCGTTAGGCGTCAACCACCGGAGCATGCCTGCCAGGATGTCTTCGGTGGTTCCTCTAGTTCACATACGCTCTATGTATATTAGATGACTATACTGCATTCGCCCGGCCGCCCCGTTATCATGGAAGCCTGGCCCGATTGTGCGACGATACCCAGTGCACCACCCCTATAATATCTGCGAGTTCTGAGCACTCGCCATTTTGCGCAAATGACGAATAAAAAATCCAATATCTACACCAAGACAGGCGACACAGGCACCACCGGCCTGCTTGGACGCAAGCGCGTACACAAGGAAGACCTGCGCATCCAGTCGATAGGGGACGTCGACGAGCTCAATTGCCAGGTGGGCGTGATCCATTCGGTCTGCACCGACGATCAGTTGCAATCCCTGCTGCAGGAAATCCAGAACGTCCTGTTCGAACTGGGCGCCGAACTGGCTCAACCCGATGCCTCAAGACTGGATGGTACCGATACCGCCTTCCTGGAACAGTTTATCGATCGGCTCGATGAGCGTCTGCCGCCACTGAAAAATTTCATTCTTCCGGGCGGCACACATGCCGCTGCCGAGGCTCACAGGGGGCGGGCGGTGTGCCGCAGGGCCGAACGCACCCTGTTCAGGCTCTCCCGCACCGAACAGGTCAACAGCGCCTCCCTGCAGTTCATCAACCGCCTGTCGGACCTGTTGTTCATTGTGGCCCGCACCATCAATCACCACAGTGATACAGTGGAAACACCCTGGATGGGCAAGGGTAAGGGCAGCAAATCATGAAACATCCAGTCGTCCTGGTCGGTATCGGCGAGATGGGCGGAGTCTTCGCCCGTGGCCTGCTGCGCATCGGTCATCCAGTCCATCCGGTAACCCGGGATCTGTCGATGGCGGAACTCTCCATTGCCCTTCCAAACCCAGAAATGGTGCTGATCGCCGTGGGTGAAAAGGACCTGCAGGCCAACCTCTCCAGGCTGCCTGAGGTTTGGAAAGACCGGGTCGGCCTGTTGCAGAACGAACTGCTGCCCGCCGACTGGTCCGGCATCCCCGATCCCACGGTGATCTCGGTCTGGTTCGAGAAAAAACCGGGCATGGATGCCAAACAGATCATTCCCTCCCCTGTGTTCGGCCCAAAGGCGGCCTTGCTGGCGCAGGCAATGCAATCCGTGGGACTCAAGGCGCGGATATTGCAGGATCAGCAGGAATTGCTGTTCGAACTGGTGGTGAAAAACCTCTATATCCTCACCAGCGATATCGCCGGCCTGCACACCGGGGGTACAGTGGGTGAGTTATGGTCCGGACACCGGGACTTTTCCCTGCGCGTGGCCGAGGACGCCATCGCACTGCAGGAAGCCTTGTGCGGCAAGACCTTTGACCATCAGCAACTCATCGCCGCCATGCTCAATGCCTTCGAGCACGACCCCGGGCACCAATGCATGGGGCGCAGCGCACCGGTCCGGCTCAACCGCGCTCTGGAACATGCACAACGTTTAGGTATTGCACTGCCCACGTTCAGCAGGCTGCAGGCCGACCGTTTGAAGAACGCCTGAACCATGCATGAAGAGCCAAAAATCATCCCCGGCAGCCGTGTGTGCATGCATTTCTCGCTATCCCTGCCGGACGGCAGCGAGGCGGTCTCCACTTTCGGAGAAGAACCTATGGAATTCACCATGGGCGACGGCACCTTGTCGGAAGGGCTGGAACTCGCCCTTTATGGCCTGCGGCCCGGTGAGGATCAGACCTTGCGCCTGAACGGCAACGAGGTCTACGGGCCCCGCGATGCAAAAAACATCCAGCAGGTGTCTCTGGACCGCTTCCCCAAGGGACTGGCGCCGGAACCGGGCCTGATTATCGCTTTTACAACACCGGATGGCGATGAGGTCCCGGCCGCGATACTGGAAGTGAACGACAATGAGGCACAAGTGGATTTCAATCACCCCCTGGCGGGGCGCGAGGTGGTTTTCCGCACCCACATCCTGGTGGTGGACGGTCATCGTCCATAACCCCGCAAACCACCATTTGTCGCCACCCACAACTATTGAGTATGCTTGCCGCCATGGATGTACTGCTAGCCAACCCCCGGGGATTCTGCGCGGGCGTGGACCGTGCCATAGACATTGTCGAGCGCGCCCTCGACCTGTTCGGCCCGCCCATCTATGTGCGCCATGAGGTGGTGCACAACCGCTTCGTGGTGGAACGTCTGCGCACGCGCGGTGCGGTGTTCGTGGACGAGGTGGCCGAGGTTCCGGACGGCAACACCATCATTTTCAGCGCCCATGGCGTCTCCCAGGCGGTTCGCCAGGAAGCGGACGAGCGGGACCTTAGGGTCTTCGACGCCACCTGTCCACTGGTCACCAAGGTGCACCTGGAAGTGGCCCGTCAGTGCAAGGAAGACCATGAGGTGATCCTTATCGGCCATCGTGGTCACCCGGAAGTGGAAGGCACCATGGGTCAGTGCCGCCAGGGCGGAGGCATCTACCTGGTGGAAACCATCGCCGATGTCGGACAACTGGAGGTCAAGCACCCTGACAACCTGTCCTATGTCACCCAAACCACCTTATCCATCGATGACACGGCCCAGATCGTCGATGTTCTGCGCAGCCGTTTCCCATCAATCAGCGGCCCGCGCAAAAGCGACATCTGCTATGCCACGCAAAACCGTCAGAACGCTGTCAAGCAACTGGCCGACGACAGTGATCTGGTCCTGGTGGTAGGCTCCCCCAACAGCTCCAACTCCAACCGGTTGCGGGAAATTGCCGAAAAACACGGCACACCCGCCTACCTGATCGACGGGGCCGAGGACATTCAGCGCATATGGCTGTCGCCGGAAACCCGGCGCATCGGGGTGACCGCCGGCGCTTCGGCACCCGAGGTGCTGGTGGAACAGGTCATAGACCGGCTGCAAGAATGGGGGGCCAAATCGTCTCGCGAGTCACAGGGCATAAAGGAAACCGTGGTCTTCTCACTGCCCCGTGAACTCAAACCCAAGACGCCATCCTGAAGCTGCCAACACATGGATATAGGAGCATTTTGAACGATTTTCTGATTATCGGCGGCGGCATCATCGGCATGCTCACCGCACGGGAACTGGCGGCGGCCGGTGCCAAGGTCACCCTGGTAGACAAAAGCGACACAGGCACCGAGGCCTCATGGGCCGGAGGCGGTATCATCTCGCCTCTATATCCCTGGCGATACGCCGATGCGGTTACACGCCTGTCCAACTGGAGTCAGGAACACTATCCGGCGCTGTGTGAGGACCTGGCGGAGCGCACGGGTGTGAATCCGGAATACACACGCAGTGGTTTGTTGATTCTGGATACCGACGAATCCGAACAGTGCCTGACCTGGGCACAACACAACAATAATAATGTGATACGGATCGATGGCGAGGAAACTGCCAGATCGGAACCCGGGCTGGGCGGCGAGCCGGCAGGCGCCCTGTGGTTTCCCGAAGTGGCCCAGGTACGCACCCCACGGCTGGTGCGTTCCACCCGGCTCGCCCTGAACGGCCTGATCCAGATCAAGGAACAATCCAAGGTCCTGGAACTCCAGGTCAAAAACGGCAGGGTCGATGGCATCCGCACCCCCAAAAGCACCCACAAGGCAGGCAACATCATCGTATGCGCCGGTGCATGGACCGCGCAACTGCTGTCACAACTGGGCGCCAAACCGGACATCTCACCGGTGCGGGGTCAGATTATCCTGTTCTACGCCAAACAGGGCGATGTCAGGCACATAGTCCTGCACAAAGACCATTATGTCATTCCACGCCGGGACGGCCGCATCCTGATGGGCAGCACCCTGGAACACTCGGGGTTCGAAAAGACCACCACCCAACCGGCGCGGGACGAACTGCGGCAAACAGCGGTGGAAATGTTTCCCAAGCTGCGCCATGCCCCCATCGAACGCCACTGGGCCGGCCTGCGCCCGAGTTCCCCCAGTGGCATACCCTACATAGGAGCCTATCCTGGTGTCGAGGGCCTCTATTTCAACGCGGGGCATTTTCGCAACGGGGTGGTCATGGGACCGGCCTCCGCCCGCCTGATGGCCGACATTGCCCTGCAACGGGAGCCCATCATCGACCCCTCACCCTATGCCCTGGACGCTTCCCGGGATTAGAAACATCCTGCGGCGGCTTGTTGGTCAAAGCCGAATTACATATACTCTCGCGCCTGAGTCAAGCTGCGACCTGATGCTCCGCAAAGACGGAAGGGAGCAAACAGTTCCAAATACAATCCGTTTGGCAACCACAAGGCATTACCAAGGCCACATGGATGTAAGGCATTGATAAACCGAATAGTTTTTGCCGGTGTAGCTCAGTTGGTAGAGCAACTGATTCGTAATCAGTAGGTCAGCGGTTCGAATCCGCTCATCGGCTCCAATTAAATCAAGTAGTTATGAAACATTAAGTCCCGAAATCAGGGCTTTTTTCTTTTCGGGGGCATGAGCGGGGGCATGATAAGGCGTTGTATGGCACACTCACTTCTGCCGTCTCTGCTGCCAGTTCAACAGAACCGACCAGCAACCCATATAGGCGTCGTGTCGGTCCTGCTCCTGCACAGAACTCTTGAGGTTGTCGTAATCAACCCCGGCCACCCTCTCAGCTATGGCCGGGGCTACAACCTGGCGGGGAATCTCGGCCCGATGTCGGTACCCTCAGCCACCTCGATCACGGCACCGCTGCTCTGATCCATCACCACGGTCAAATAGCCAAATGCTGTTGCCACAGTTGCGGTGCGGCATGTCCTTCTCCCTCAGCAACTCTCCAGCCTTCCTCTTGGCCTTGCGCTGGGCCTCAGTGGCCTGCTGCTCAAGGCCGGTCCTGATAGCAAGGAGATTCAGCTAGCACGAAGAGTACCTGTGCCGGCCCTGATTTCGGCACCCCCCTCTGTGCGTCCGTAGTCGACCAATTTAGCTCCTATGATCCTAAAATCCTCAGTAGCCCCTACCGACGATCATAGTCAGCATATTGACCCCGATTATTTCCCCATGATTGTCATCAGGGGGAAAGTGGTAGCGCTTGCGGTGGGTCCTGCCCCATAAAGACCTCCATTGACTTGCTCGCGATCAATCGCCAACACTCCTGCTGAGTCAACTGAGGCGCAGTTGCTTTGAGCCAAGAGAAGAAGTCATGGACACGTGCATAGGCGCGTTGAATGAGTGCTTTCTGGGCATGGGTCGAGGTAATGACCATGCGTCGCTGCCGGCCACTCTCGGTTAACCGG
>RRYU01004493.1_pt1 | contig 13201 bp, 12 predicted proteins | sample 2162651 | NCBI WGS metagenome assembly RRYU01 (sample SAMN10267283, study PRJNA491782) | microbial mat metagenome | isolation source: biomat in the production well | place: Japan: Minami-Kanto gas field, natural gas well KTG3 | collected 2017-06 | reverse complement strand
CCCCCCCCAGCTGGGATGCATTAACTAACTTTTTAAAGAAAAAGGGTTATTCTTACGAAGAATTAATCAAAGCCGGATTAGTAAAAAAGAGCAAAATAGAGGGAAAGTATGTCGACTATTTCAGAGATAGAATAATTTTCCCAATCTTTAATTTATCAGGGAGAGTAATAGGCTTTGGAGGCAGAGTATTAGAAAATTCTTTGCCCAAATATATTAATTCTCCGGAAACATTGATTTATAGCAAAGGGAGTAATTTATACAGTTTAAATTTTGCCAAAGAAGATATTCGAAAAAAAGATTATCTGATTATTGTAGAAGGCTATACTGATGTTTTAATAACTCAACAATACGGATTTAATAATGTTGCAGCATCTCTGGGAACTGCTCTGACCACCAAGCAAATTGACTTAATAAAACGGTTTACCGATACTGTCTTAGTCGCTTATGATGCAGATTCAGCCGGTAATATGGCAACCTTAAGAAGTTTGGATTTACTGGTAAAAGCTGGTCTTGATGTGAAAGTTATTGATTTACCACAAGGTTATGACCCGGCCGATTTTCTAATTAAAAAAGGAGAAAAACCTTTTCAAAATTTAATTGATAGATCGCTTTCTTTAATAGAGTATAAGTTAAAACTTTTATATTCTAAACATAGCATTAAAACCATAGAAGGAAAAGTAAAAATTATTAAAGGAATTATACCCACCCTAAACGCAATGGGTAATGAGGTTGAACTAAGAGCTCAGACAAAAAAGATATCTGAAGAATTAAAATTATCTGAAGAAGCGATTTTAATCGAACTAAAAAGATATAAAAGAGGGTCAATAGATTCCTCTGGCAACTTTATTAAACTGAATTCTGAATCTGGAAATATTATAGCAGAAAAAATTCTTATCGGGTGTATGCTGGAAAATGAACAAGTTGCCCGGAACATTTTTAAAAAGTTGAAAGCAGAAAATTTTACAGTTCCGATACATCGTCAAATTGTAACCGCCATTGAAAATATTTTAAAAGCTAATAAAATAATAAATTCTCAAAAAATAATTGATTATTTAGCTGATGATAGGGCAGGAAAATTAATTTCTAGTATCTCAATGAAAGAAATTATTACCTTTGATGAAAAAATTATCTCTGGATATATAGATACTATAAATAATTTTAAGGTGGCTCAAGAGAAAAGAAATCTCGAAAAAAGAGCAAAAATACTTGATGAAAAAATAAAAAAATCTGAAAAGATAGAAGAGGATGATTTAAAAGAATTAAAGGAAATTATCCGACAATTAAAAGGTTAAAGCATTAATTCATATTTTATATTTGACATTTACACAAATGTACAGTTTACCGTCAGGAAAAAGGAAGGCCCGATAATGGGAAAAAAGAAAATAATGAAAGATCTAATTAAAGAAGGGAAAGAACAGGGCTACTTAACTTATAAAGAAGTAGAAAAATATTTAGCTGAAGATATTTTAGATTTGAGTAAAGTAGAAGATTTGTACGATATTCTAAGTGAATCCGGAATTGATTTAGTTGAGACCGAGGAAGAAGGTAATTCGTTAGCCAAGGATAAAGGCATTGAAAGAAAAGATGAAAAAACCCTTCCTTCTAAAGAAAGAATAGCTTTGGAAATAGAATTGGCAAAACAATTGGAGCTAGATGACCCTGTAAAGATGTATCTAAAGGAAATAGGACAGATAAGGCTATTAAGCGCCGAACAAGAGGTAGAGTTAGCCAAAAGAATACAAAAGGGAGATCATGAGGCCAAGAAAAAATTAGTAGAATCAAATTTAAGATTAGTAGTTAGCATTGCAAAAAGATATGTGGGGAGGGGGATGCTGTTCTTAGACCTTATTCAGGAAGGTAATATGGGCTTAATAAGAGCTGTGGAGAAATTTGATTACAAAAAAGGATACAAATTTAGCACCTATGCTACCTGGTGGATAAGACAGGCAATTACCAGGGCCATAGCAGATCAGGCCAGAACTATTCGTGTTCCTGTTCATATGGTAGAAACTATTAATAAATTAATAAGAATATCCCGTCATCTCTTGCAGGAATTAGGGCGGGAGCCGTCCGTTAAAGAAATAGCCGAAAATATGGAAATCTCCGAAGATAAAGTAAGAGAGATTTTAAAAACAGCTCAGGAGCCGGTTTCTTTAGAAACTCCAATCGGAAAAGAAGAAGATAGTCATTTAGGAGATTTCATAGAAGACAAGGAATCACCTGCTCCTCCCAAAATCGCTACCCATACTCTTCTAAAAGAGCAATTAGACGATGTCTTGGAGACTTTGACTTATCGGGAGAAGAGAGTGTTGGAATTGAGATTTGGGATTACCACCGGACATCCTCATACTTTGGAAGAAGTTGGCAAAGAGTTCGGAGTAACCAGAGAAAGGATTCGCCAAATCGAAGCAAAAGCTTTAAGAAAATTAAGACATCCGAGTAGAAGCAAAAGATTAAAAGACTATTTAGAATAACCAAAATTTTCTTATTCTTAGAAATTTGATGTGTAAAATACGGAGATTGTAAAATAAGATAACTGACTATTTTATTTGCAATTATAAAAAATATAAAAAGAAAGGAAGAATTAAAGAATGATTAAAAAAAAGACCCGCATAGATTTCATAAAAATGAAAAAGGAAGGAGAACAGGTAGCATGGGTAACTGCTTATGATTTTCCCACTGCTTCTTTTGTCGAACAAGCCGGTATGGATATGATTTTAGTTGGTGATTCATTGGGGATGGTAGTATTGGGTTATCAGGGAACCGTTCCTGTTACCATGGAAGATTGTATCTCTCATTGCCAGGCAGTTCGTCGAGGTGCACCAAATACTTTCTGTATAGGGGATATGCCCTTTATGTCTTACCAGATTTCCGATCAAGAAGCAGTTAGAAATGCAGGACGTTTTCTTAAAGAGGCAGATATGGATGCAGTTAAACTAGAAGGAGGGGTAAGAGTATGCAGCAAGATAAAAGCTATAGCAGATGCCGGAATCTTGGTTATGGGTCATATTGGATTAACTCCCCAGAGTTCGGGTCAGTTAGGAGGATTTAAAGCCCAAGGTAGAGATGCTGCTAGTGCCCGAGAATTAATTAAAGATGCCCTAGCCATCCAGGAAGCTGGTGGTTACGCCCTTCTATTAGAAGCAGTTCCACCGGAGTTAACTGTTTTTATTGCAAAAAAACTCACAATACCTGTCTACTCTATTGGAGCGGGGGGACCCTGTGATGGGCAGTTATTGATCTGTGGAGATATGTTAGGCTTATTCCAAGCTTTTACTCCCAAATTTGTCAAGAAATATGCTAATGTTGCCGAGATAGAGACCAATGCTTTCAAAGAATATATTCAGGATGTTAAAACAGGTGCTTTTCCTACTGATGATCATTCCTATCATATCAAAAAGGGAAAAGAAGAAGAGTTTTATGAAATGTTGAAGGAGTTTGAGTAGTTTTTTTAGGAAAGTATAAAAGCATATAAAATTATATAAAATGGGAGGAAATGTTTGTGAAAGAAAAATTAACAATTGATGCTGAAGTATTAAATAAGGTTAATCAATTTTTAACCCAAAAGGGTAACCCGGTAATTGACGAAATAATTAAAATTGTTGATAAATATGGTGGCCCGAAAAAGATTAATGATCTTGCTCAGCAAAACGGAAAAATCGGAATACTTATGGAAAGATTAAAACATAAAGAACCACAATATTTAGACCAACTCAATTGGTTGATAGAACAAAGAGATGAAAAAAAATTCATAAGTATGGATGAATACAAGAATAAGATTAATGCCCCTAAAGACATGATTGACGAAAGTTACAAAGTTACACTGGAAATATCTTCATTGCATTATTTTTCCTGGCTAATTTCCCAGGCAAAACAGTCGATTGAAAGAGGAGAATTGATGCCCAGCAGGTTTATCAGGGTTAGGTTCATGAAAGAACAGGAAGAGGACGGAGACCTACTCGCAACTATTTTAGCAATGAAAATATTAGGTTCAACATGGGTTGAAAGCTTAGATACAAAAGGAACAGATGGTTCAAATTTACATTTAGGCGGCCCCGAGACAATTACAGGCTACTTTGGAGGGATCGGGCAACCCAATGATTATGTTTATAAGTGGATTGATGAGTATCTTTACTATTATACTAATTATGGAGTGAAAGAGGTGCTAAATATAAACGGAGGAACAATTTTAGCGAGCTATTTCCTCTACAAACTGGGAATCGATATTGAGTTTAAAATATCAGTATTTATGGGCAATGATAATCCTTTTAATGTTTTGTGGACTTTATTGACTGCAAAATTGTTTTCCCGAGAAGATGGAACGACACCGCTTGTAGGGTTTAATCTTTCAAATTCAGTAAATAACGAAACAATTTCCTTTACAGGAGATATAAGAAAAGCTTTGGGATTTGAGGAAATGGTTCGAATAGAACACCACATAATTGAAACATCTAAGGGCATAGTAAAACAACCATACGATAGACTGATAGAGCTAATAGAAATCGCCAAAAAAGTGAAAAATATTTCTGCAAAACATGAAGGCGGAATTCCCGCAGTTGAGAAGGAAAGAGATCATCCATCTGATATTCTGGAATATTTTTTACCAAGAACCGAGGTTGTAAAAAACAATTTGATGCCCTGTTTAGAGCGGAATTATCTGGACAAGCACGATGCAGTTCAGAGAACTGCTAAAGAACTTCTAAGAAATGGTATCCCGGTAATAGCCGCTCCGAAACTTCATTAAAAATAAATGAAGAAATAGGAATTATTTTATTTCAAGTTGTTGGTTATTTTTAAGCTGTTTTTTTACGGTAAACTTTCACTTGAAAATATTAATTCGAAAATGATAATATCTATAAAAATTATTGACTCGGACAAAGTTTTAGGCTATAATTACATGAAAATATTCCTCGGTAGCTCAACGGTGGAGCATCCGGCTGTTAACCGGAGGGTTGTAGGTTCGAATCCTACCCGGGGAGCCAGCCAATTTCCAGCCCTTTGGCATTTAGCTGAAGGGCTTTTATTTTTATAAATTATTTTCCAGAAAAAGAAGGATTTTTAAGATTAAGAGTAGAATATAATTACAAAGCTTCGTTATTATTAACTTAATATTTATATGTAAAATAAAAAGGAGGTAGCCATGCCTGAATTTGGAAATCCGTTTTCTGGTCTTAAGAAAGGCTATAAGCTCACAAATGAAGAATTAATTCGCGCAATAAGGTTTATGATTGCAGCAGAGTATGAAGCTATCCAACTTTATATGCAACTTGCCGAGTCAACTGATAACAAATTAGCACAAGATGTGCTGAAGGATATCGCAGATGAAGAGCGTGTTCATGCTGGAGAATTTCTTAGACTTTTAAAAGAACTTGCACCAGATGAAGAAAAATTCTATAGAGAAGGCGCAAAAGAGGTCGAAGAAGAAATAAAAAAAATAAAGTAAAGGAAATTATAAAAATGAAACGCACATTAAATTGGCAGATTCTATTAGGTCTGTCCTTAATAGTGTTATCTGCACTGGTTTATTTTATTCACTATTTTATTTTTAGAGACGCACATCATATTTTCATATATCTTATTGGAGATATCGCTTTTGTTTTCTTTGAAGTGTTGTTAGTGACTTTGGTTTTGCACCAGTTACTGCACTATAGAGAAAAGAAAGTTATGTTGAACAAATTAAATATGGTTATAGGAGCGTTTTTTAGTGAGGTTGGGGGAGAATTGCTCAAAATTTTTTCTGATTTTGATACAAAGTCTTCTGAAATTACTCAAGGCCTAATTATAACAAACGAGTCTTTTGAAAAAGAGTTTTTGAAAATTTGTAAAAGTGTCGAAAATCACACTTACAAGATTGACGGCAAGAGAGGGGATTTAGAGAATATTAAAAATTTCTTGAAGGAGAAGAGACAGTTTTTGCTGAATCTTTTGGAAAATCCCAATCTATTAGAACATGAGTCATTCACAAATTTACTTTGGGCAGTATTTCATTTAACTGATGAGCTTACTCACAGAAGAAGTCTGAAGGGGTTACCAGAAACTGATTATCAACACCTTGCAGAAGACATAAAAAGGGCATATCATCTTTTGATTTTAGAATGGTTGAACTATATGAAGCACTTAAAAGATAATTATCCATATCTTTTTTCTCTTGCAGTTAGAACAAATCCTTTTGATGTAAATGCATCGGTAGAGGTTAGATAATTATGTCATAGATATAGTTTTACTAGTTTAATATTTCGGTAACTTTTTCTAACTTGTTACACACTTTATCCGTTTCCTCTCTCATGCAAAAGTTGCGAAACTCGTCCTGTCTGGGGAGCCAGCCAATTTCCAGCCCTTTGGCATTTAGCTGAAGGGCTTTTATTTTTATAAATTATTTTCACAGTAAAAGAAGGATTTTAATGTTCAATATAGAATATGGAAACCAAAGAAGAATCATATATTCAATCAAAATAACATATCTGAATCAATATTTGTATCAAGTAATTTCTATTTATTAATCTTATATCATTTTTTAAAATATCCCGAATAATGATCAATTGACTATAAAGCTATATTAATTGCGATATATGCCTAAATGCCAATCCATTATTTTTATTTGAATGATGAAAAGTGATATTGATGGACTTGATCCTGTAATAATTTATAAAGATATAGAAGGAGGTGAGAAAATAAAAATGAAATACAGTGTTCACCGATTCGATATTAATATGACAAAGGACCAGAGCAGGTTAGAGCAATTCTTAAATAGGTTAGAGGGTGAAGTCGTTTCTATAATTCCGAATATTAGACCAAAATTTCTACCTATGGGAGCTACCGCTGTCTTAGATTTTCTTTATATTGTTGAGAAGGTGAATTGAGAGAAAAGTTGATTTTCTCAAAATTTCCCAAAAAGAATTTATTTCACTTCAAAGAATTTGTATCTTAATTATTGTTTAAATATGAGATATGGAGGATTTAATGAAGTTCAAACAAGCAGAAATGACCACTAAGTTGCTCAGCCTCTTAAATTTTTTATAAATTTATAATAAAATTTAAATATATATGCTATAATCAATTAATTATTATAAATATAGTTAAAATAAGAGCTGGGGTAAGAACTTATTGATAAGCAAGGGTTTATATTAACCAGATGTGATTTAGAATTCTAATAGGAAGATTAATTAACTCCTTTAGTTTGTAGGTGTTTTGTAATTCTTTTTGTAATTCCACCCCAAGAAAAAGCTCCAGACGCTTCCAATATGGGAGCCAGACAACAACATAGCACAATATAAATATATAATGTAATTAATATAAACTAATGGAGGAAAAATAATGTCTGAGCCTGATAGTATTAAAAACAGAGGCTGGGTTGTAGCTTTTGCCGGCCTTGCGATTAACCTTGCTTTGGGGATTCTTTATTCATGGAGTATTTTCAAGGATACTATTTATCAATCAATAATAACAGGGGGAGAAGGTGCTTTTACTTGGAATGAAGCATCACTTAATGATCCTTATGCTATTTGCATTCTTGTTTTTGCTTTTTCAATGATTCTTGCAGGTAAAATACAAGATAAAAAAGGACCTAGATTAACAGCTTTACTTGGTGGAATTCTTGTTGGATTGGGATTTTTTTTAGTTTCATTAACGAATAGTTATAATATTTGGGTACTTGGCTTTGGAATTATTGCAGGAACCGGTATTGGTTTTGGTTATTCAGCAGCAACACCACCAGCATTAAAATGGTTTCCAGCATCTAAAACCGGTTTAATAGCAGGAATTGTTGTATCAGGATTTGGCCTAGCACCAGTTTATATTGCACCACTTACTACTTTTCTAGTTAAAAACTATGGTTTAAATAAAGCTATGTTAATTTTTAGTATCATGTTTATTATTGTTGTTTGTGGCTCCGCCCTTCTACTTAAAAACCCTCCTGCCGGTTATATTCCTAAAGACACTAAAGTAAAAAACAAAAACTTAAACAAAACGAGCAATATAAATAAAGATTTTAAAGCAAGTGAAATGATGAAAACTCCCACATTTTATTTAATATGGTTTATATTTTTCATAGGTGCTGGTGCAGGATTAATGACAATAGGCAGTATATCAGGACTTGCTAAACATAGTATGGGAGAGTCGGCTTTTATTGCTGTTGCCATTATGGCTATTGGAAATGCTTCGGGTAGAATTGTAGCGGGTATATTATCGGATAAAATTGGCAGAACATTTACATTATTTATGATCCTCGTTTTTCAGGCAATATTGATGTTTATATCGATTCCTTTTGCTGGCGGTAATACCCCAGCATTAATAATAGTCTCCCTTGCAACATTTATCGGATTTAACTATGGTACAAATTTATCATTATTCCCTTCTTTTACAAAAAGTATTTGGGGAATGAAAAACTTTGGTATAAATTATGGCATATTAATGACTGCTTGGGGATTAGGCGGCTCAATTTTTAGTCGTGTATCTCAAACTTTATTTGCAAGTACAGGAAACCATAATTTATCTTTTATAATCGCGGGTTCATGTCTTGTATTTTGTGCAATTTTGTCTTATATATTAAAAAAAGTTCAACAGCACCATCAATCATCAGGAATAAAAAACTTTAGTTTGATGGTCGAACATGAAGTAATGCCGAAACCCCGAGAGTCAGGTCTTGAAATATAAGATTTGGACGAGATTTTTGGGCATAATTGTGTGTAACCTTACTTGGTAGTTCAACGGGCGAGATCCGACTGTTAACCGGAGGTTATAGGTTCAGATTCTACCCAGGGAGACTGACAATTCCAAGCCCTTTGGCATTTTGCCAAGGGGCTTATTGCTTTTATAAATATTTTTTCACAAGAAAAGAGGAATTTACATGTAAAAGATAGTATATAATTTATAATAAGGTAAAATTAAGTGAGGAAGGAAAAAATGAATACAAATACCTCTTTCAATCTTTCTATCGTAATCGGATTAATTATTATCGGTTTTCTGGTTGTGCTGTATGTACAGTTTAGGAAGGGAAAATATAAACCGAATTATCGTTTATTTTTTATTCTGGGAACTACATGGATTCCCGTCGGTGTTGTTTTTTATATAACCACTGGAAACGTTGGTTTTTTTATAATGGGTTTAATATTTTTGATACTCGGATTGGTGAATAAAGATAAATGGGAAGAACCGGACCCCGAAACTACCCGTCAAAGAAAAATAATAATCGCTGCTTTAGTAATTGGGTTATTAGTTTTGGGAGCATTTTTATTCAAGTATCTCAAGTAGAGAGAAAAATAATAGGTAGCGAGACAATAACTAACCCTTTGGATCTTCACCGAAACGTTTTGTAGTATTTTTTAGAAAAGTGTATATAGACTGATAAGAGTTGACAAATATTAATCAGGAGGTAAGGTATGCCAAATATAGAAATAGTAAAGGGCTATGTCCCTGGTTCAATCGGACGGGTTACTGAACTTCATGGCACTTATTACCACCGATACTGGAATTTTACAGTATTCTTTGAATCGAAAGTAGCTTCCGAACTTTCAGAGTTCCTCGTAAGATATAACGAAAAACGCGATGGTTTCTGGACTGCCTCTCTTGATGGTCGTATTGAGGGCTCTATCACTATTGACGGGATTCAAGCCGAAGAAGAGGGAGCGCATCTTCGGTGGTTCATTTTATCTGATGTCCTACGTGGAAGAGGTATTGGTAATCAGCTTATGGGCAAATCTCTCAATTTTTGCAGAGACAAAGGATACAGACGGGTATACCTCTGGACTTTTGAAGGTCTTGATGCTGCGAAACACCTTTACGAGAAATACGATTTCAAACTTGTTGAACAGCACAAGGGAACGCAGTGGGGCACAGAGGTAAATGAACAGCGTTTCGAACTGTTATTTGAATAATTTTATATTGCTAAAAGTTATTTTATCGTGATTCTTTAGGAAAAGGATTTTTAAAAAGATTTGTTGTATAATTTAATTATTACAGGCTTATCCTACCCAAGTAGGTAAGGAGCAATTATGATTAACTTCTTTAAACAAGAATTAGGCGAGATATATTCTTTTATTAAAAACAATTATTCGGAAACTGTCGTACTGTGTACATCAACACTTTTCCTAGTTCTGGCGATTTGCCGACCGATAAGTTCATCTTTGATAGTCAATTATCTGGTATATTATGCAATCCTTCCGATTTTTACTATTTTAATTATTTTAAGAAAGAATCCTCTTGATTTTGGTCTTAGACTCGGGGATTATAAGTTATGGAGTTTTTATGTAGTGATAACAGTAGTAATCGCTATCCCGGTATTATATATCGGTTCTCTTTTTTCTTCAGTAGGTCAATATTATTCAAAATCTTTTAATTTCTACAGTTTCCTTACTCAAATGGTTCCCCTTCTTTTATTCTGGGAATTTATACTTCGAGGTTTTATTCTCTTCGGACTCAAGGAAAGATTTAAAGAATCGAGTATAATAATACAGATGGTTCCCTTTGTGCTTCTCCATATTGGAAAACCGGAAATAGAGATATTGATGTGTATTCCCATGGGATTGTGGTTCGGATATATTGCCTACCGGGGGAAATCATTCTGGCCGGCATTCATTACTCATGCATTTATTAATTTTACCCTTAAATACTTTGTAAATTTTTAATCAGTAAGTAAACCCAAGGATTGATTTAATCAAATTTTATTAATAAAAGAACGTTTTTTTAAAGGTTTATTGAATTATAATTATAAAGAAAAGAGTTTTTAAAAGGAAAGTAAGCTTTTAATTTTTAGATAGCCCGTTTTTTATTTAATCAAAAAACTAAAGGAAAAAATTTAGAGGTGAATTGAAGGATGGAAAGAACATTGGTGTGAATAAAACCTGACGCCTTTAAAAGAGGTCTAGTTGGGGAAATTATTTCGAGATTTGAAAGAGCAGGACTAAATCTGGAATGAATGAAAATAGTAGATGCAACTACTGAAATTATCAGACAACATTATCCTGATGATAAAAATTGGATTACTTCTATTGGTAAAAAGACCGTAGATGCCCATAAAAAATATAATTTAAATGTTGCAGAAGATTTGGGGACTAACGACACTCTGGAAGTTGGTAAATTAATCAGAAAATGGTTGATTCAACAACTGACTTCAGGACCAGTATTTGCCCTTATCTTAAGAGGAAACCACGCCATTGAAGCTGCAAGGAAAATGGTAGAGAACACGATTCCTCTTTTTGCGGAGCTTGGAACAATTAGGGGTGATTTTTCGATTAAAGAAAAGCGGGCTTTGCAGAATTTGGTTCATGCCCCAGCAACCATCGAGGAAGCGAAACGAGAAATTTCTCTTTGGTTCGAAATTTGAGAGTTTATTGTTAGGGAGTTTAATTATATTTGATATAGACAAGGCGTAGAAAATATGCTAACATTATCTCGTTAAAAAGAAGGATACCAGATTCACAATAATATTAATTTGTGTAATCTGATTGCAATCTGTTTAATCAATAATATTATATTAGGAGGAAGACATGAAAGAAAGAGTGGAGGCAGCTTTAGAGAAGATAAGACCATCTCTTCAGGCAGATGGAGGAGATGTTGAATTAATAGAAGTAACTCCGGAGGGAGTAGTAAAACTAAAACTAACCGGTGCCTGCAGCGGATGTCCCATGAGAGAGATGACTTTGCAGATGGGCATTGGCAGAGTATTAAAGGAAGAAATTCCTGAAGTAAAAGAAGTTGTAGCAGTATAATTTAATCTGATAAAATAATTACAGCAAAAAATAAATGTAATAAGCGTAATAAGGGGTAAGATATTACAATATATCGTACCCCTTATTATTTTAAAATTAGAAAATAACTTTAATTTATAATAAAAATCTTGCTGATTTTAACTTTAGGTGGATAGCCGGAAAGATAGAAGAATATTTATTGCTTTCCTTCCTTTTTCTTTGCGCGATACTTGATACGCAATACAAAAAATCCTGATTTAATTGTAAAATAATACGATTTTCAGTTATAATAAATACGAGAAGAAATTTTAATAGATGCACATCTACCTTTTATAATATGCAAGAGAAGGGAATAAATTAATTTATCGGATATCCCGAATGTACGAACCTAAAGTAGGATATAATAATAATTAATCTATAAAATATTTTAGGATGACAATTTATGAATGATACCGCGGTCAAAGAGTTATACAATAAAATATCTAAAAAGATTTTACACACACAAATAGTAAATGGTATTTCTTTGGTGAAAGAGTCTATCGGAGAATATATCGAAAGTCCTGAATTCTTACAGAAATTAACATCTATGGTAAAAAATAAAGATTACAGCTGTCAAACAATATATTCATTATGCCGGAACATTCTCACAACGATTGATAAAGAGCACGATCCTGTCAATTGGCTTTACCAGGTATATCAATTTATCTTGTCCAAATCCTTTCCCGAGGCAGTAGAGACGCCTATCAAGCGTATTTCCGATAATAAACGAAAAACTTTCCTGCTCTATTTAGAATTTTTGAGAGTAATTTCCAAATTCCAAAAATCTTTCGATGATTCTATTTTTTACAGCAGACATCCTCTTGATTTCTTAACCTCTGAAGAAAAAAACAAATTGGAAAATCCTGTTGAATATAAAAGATTTTTAAAAGCATTTCATGATGAGTATATTTACGAGATGATGAGGCTATGCCAGGAAATTTCAAAATACAATACCCTGGACCATATATGCGGGGTTAACTGGATTGCTTTGTTTGTGGGCAGACAATTGAAAGATCTGGGTCTTCCGATTGATTTGGGGAGGATTTCGGGAGCTGCGGCAGGACATGATATCGGGAAATATGGATGTAAAGACGTCGAGATAGAAAGAACTCCTTATTTGCATTATTACTACACTGATATGTGGTTTAAAAAACACAATATTCCTTATATCGGGCATATTGCGGTTAATCATTCTGTTTGGGATTTGGAATTGGAGAATTTGCCCCTGGAATCACTTGTGTTGATTTATTCTGATTTTCGGGTTAAGAATGTGAACTATGGTACCAAACAGGAGATGAAAATTTTCAGCCTAAAAGATTCTTTTCAAGTAATATTAGAGAAATTGGATAATGTTGATGCTAAAAAAAGGAAGAGGTATTGCCGGGTTTACGAGAAATTAAAAGACTTTGAAAATTATTTGTTAAATTTAGGGGTAAATTTAGATGTTGAGAATATTGAGATAAGTTCTTGCAAAAAAA
>RRYU01000209.1_pt1 | contig 13201 bp, 9 predicted proteins | sample 2162651 | NCBI WGS metagenome assembly RRYU01 (sample SAMN10267283, study PRJNA491782) | microbial mat metagenome | isolation source: biomat in the production well | place: Japan: Minami-Kanto gas field, natural gas well KTG3 | collected 2017-06 | reverse complement strand
GCCGCCACAACGGGCCGACAAGAAGGGACTCCGAGAGGGGCGTTGCCCCTTCCAACCACCCCACCTGAACGGTTACATACTATCACATCAAAGGAGGCTTCATTCATGCTACATCGTCGTACAGTCATGTTCATAATTGCCTTGCTGTGTGCCTTCAGCGGGATCCACGTTGCACGCGGATATTATCGCAACTATTTCCCGCCCCATGCTGGCTTTCAACATACCTTTAATCTGCAAAATGATGATACCCCTCCAGGCTTACCGCTTTCCGGCAAGCGTATCCTGCGTGGTTCGACTACCATCGCCGAGATTGACGGCAATACTGCCAATGGCAAGGAGATTGCTGTTGGTGGTGAGGATGGCCAACTGTACGTGTATCATCAGGATGGCACGTTACACTGGGAGGTGCAGGTTGTCTCCTGCAGCTTCAGAGAAGGTCAAGGCCTGATCAACACTGCTCCGGCTGTCGCCACCATTGACGGTGCTATTCAAGTTGTGATTGGCTATGGTCCGATCGCAATCAATACTGGCTGTGCTGGAGGTATCAGCGTGTATAACGGTGCAAATGGGAAGCTGACCTGGAACTATGCTATCCCAATCGATCCAATTACCATGGGATCTAGCGTCTTGTCGTCTCCGGCAGTTGGCGATGTGGATGGCAATGGTGATGTCATCATTGCATCTGGTGCAACGGATGGACGCTTGTATGTTCTGAACAAGAATGGCTCGTTACGCTGGCGTTATATGGCGCTTGATTCGATCTGGTCATCACCAGCATTAGCGGATGTGAATGGCGATGGTCGGCTTAACATTGTGATTGGTACTGATTTTACACCAGGACGGGTTTGCACCCCCACTGGCGGAACACGCCAGGAAACATCCAAAGGGTTCCTGTATGCCTTCTCAGATCGCCCGACGTTTCAGCCTGACCCGATCTGTGCTCGTGATGGTGGCACAGATATCTATTTCGACAAAGGCTATCTCTGGAAAGTGCCAATGGATCAATCAATAGTATCCTCTCCTGCAATCGCTGATCTAGACGGCGATGGTACGCTGGAGGCTATTGTTGGTGCAGGATGTTATTATGGAGGCACAGGACGCTGGGTGCGTATCTACAACGCCGCCACCGGGGAACTTGAGCGTCAGTTGGATGCTCCGAATTGTGTCACGTCGTCACCAGCTATTGGTGATGTTAACGGCGATGGACAACTCGATATTGTTGCTGCGGTTGCCTCTGGCGGTTCTGCAGATCCCCCTACCCAAACACCCTCGACTGGCGGTAAAGTGATGGCCTGGTCCTGGAATGGCAACAGACTCTGGGAAGTTACGCCCCTGGCGGCCACTGCCGAGGGGGCCGATTTATCAGAATTTTCTAACAATCCTATTATTGCTGATATCGATGGTAACGGATCACACGAAGTATTAATCACCATCCAAAATAGCGTGACGGTGTTGCGTGGAACTGATGGCAGTCAACTTACATCAGGGTGCCCGCCAGCGAATACGCCTGACTGCGGGCCAAGCAAAGCAATGTGGATGTGGTATCCGAACCGCACAACGCCAGCGGTAGGCAATATCGACAACTCTGCAGATGGCAGTCTAGAAATTGTTAGCGGTGGCAGCCATACCAGTAGCAACAACGCCGCATTTCAGAATCGGGCCTTCCTGTATGCCTGGCGTGACACAACTGGCCTTGGTTCACCCAACGGTCCATACTCGCCCTACAGCGCCCCCTGGCCCATGTTTCGCGGTAACCCCCAGCACACCGGTGTGTTTGTTAAACCACTCACTCCCAGTGTTGTGGTCTCTCCGTCCCAGATTGGTGCGTTGATCAGTGCTGGTCGCCCTCGTTCATATCCCCTGTCCATTGCAAACGCCGATGGCTCAATGCTGAACTGGCGTGTCACCGAAGATGATCCGTATAATCTGGTACAACTTAACCGTACCAGCGGCACTTCCGCAGATCCGTTGCTTATTACTATTGCTGTGCCAGATGATATAGCATCGGTAGAACAAGGTATCTATAGTGCAGCGGTTACTATTATGGCCTCAGGACTGCCGGATGTTACTATACCAATTACGGTGAATGTTACAGATCAGGTGTATGACGTGTTTTTGCCGCTTACGATGCGTTAAGTATTAGCAACCACTTAATAACGCTTGAAAAATTATTTGTTAGTACGAATACGTTCTGGGTTAACCAGACGCCCTCACCCCCCTGCTCTTTCACGGGTAGGGTTTTTCCGTAGGGACGCGCTTCTGCGCGTCCGCAGGGCGTCTTGATGGGGAAAAACTCCGCACGGACAGGCAGAAGCCTGTCCCTACGGATCGCGTTAGAACGCCATCCATCGAAAAACCTACCCCTGTGAGACCCTCCTGCCCCCCTCTCCCTGAGGGAGAGGGGGGACACGGGGCGTCCTGGCAGCACACGCTCCGCGTGTGCTGCCAGGACGCCCCGTCCGACTCCCCCGCCCCGTGCAGGGGCGGGGGCCGGGGGGTGGGGTGATTCAGATGCGCGTTTCGCTGAACTGATGGATGAAAGCCTCTACCATCCCAGGACTTTTTCGCGCTAACAATTATTTTTGGCAATGGGTAAGCCTGACAGGTTTTCAAAACCGGTCAGGTTTGCTTGTTTGTGGCAGTGATCATTCAATCCCGTGGTAAGATACAGCATAATTGCCAGAATGACTATGATGAATTAAAGGAGACCAGGATATGGGCTTGCTCGACGGAAAGAAGGGGTTGATACTGGGGGTTGCCAATGATCATTCAATTGCCTGGGGCATTGCCCAGGCGTTGCATCGTGAAGGGGCAGACCTGGGGTTTACCTATCTCGGTGAGGCGCTGGAGCGTCGTGTACGCCCGCTTGCCGAGAGTGTTGGTGCTCGCTTGATTGAACAGTGTGATGTAGCTAGCGATGAACAGATCGATGCCCTGATGGCACGTGTCCGCGAGGTATATGGCAGCATTGATATCCTGGTGCATGCGATTGCGTTTGCGAATAAAGATGAGTTGCGCGGATCATTTCTGAATACGACACGCGCCGGTTTCCTAATGGCGCTGGAGATTAGCGCCTATTCGCTGACGGCGTTGGTCAAAGCAGCCAGCGATTTGCTAACGCCGCAGGCTTCCGTGCTTACTCTGACGTACCATGGCTCACAGCAGGTGCTTATGAACTACAATGTTATGGGTGTGGCTAAAGCGGCGTTAGAGGCCAGTATGCGTTACCTGGCGGTTGACCTGGGGCCACGGGGCATACGGGTCAATGCGATCAGCGCCGGGCCGATCCGCACACTGGCAGCCAGCGGGATTGGTGATTTTCGCGCCATGCACCGCCAGTTCGCCGAGCGTGCGCCACTGCGTCGCAATGTGACATCCCAGGATGTTGGCAATACGGCTCTCTGGTTGTGCAGTGATCTGTCTAGCGGGGTGACTGGCGAGACGATCTATGTTGATGCCGGGTATAGCATTGTTGGCCTGGGATCGGGCGGTGAATAAAGAGAACGTAGCGCACGGCTGAATTGCTTTGCAACCACGAAGTCCACGAAGTTTATGAAGTCCATGCAGACGCAAAGAAGGGGTGTTTCCTTCTTTCTCTTCATGCCCTTTCGTGGGTTGCGCAGGTGGGTAAGAGCACGTCCTGACGTTGGGATCTCACAGGGGGTAGGTTTTTCGATGGATGGCGTTCCAACGCGATCCGTAGGGACAGGCTTCTGCCTGTCCGTGCGGACGTTTTCCCCATCAGGACGCCCTGCGGACGCGCAGAAGCGCGTCCCTACGAAAAAACCTACCCGTGAGAGGACGTCGGGATGGGCAGAAGGGCGTCCCGACGTATAAAAAATCTGTTAGTTTGCCATACGCTGCACACACCTGGTCGGGATGAACATGTGGTGATAGGGACGGTTCGTGAACTACTCCTACCGTCCATCGCCTATTTTAGGGAACGGGGGCATTGCGCCCCAGCCAGGCGCGATAGACATCGGCAAAGTGGCCCTCGTTGATGCCGGTGCGGATTTCTTGCATTAAATTGAGTAAGAATGCTACATTATGCAGGCTGACCAGGCGAATGCCCAGTAACTCTTTTGCCCGGAAGAGATAATGCAGGTAGGCACGTGAGAATGTGCGGCAGGTCATACAGGGGCATCCTGCTTGCAGTGGCCCATCATCTTCGCGCCAGGCTGCGTTGGTGAGGTTAAGCCTCCACTTGCGTGTGGCATCGCGCACCAGTGCCGTGCCGTGTCTGCCCAATCGGGTGGGGCTGACACAGTCGAACATATCGATACCACGCGCTACCCCTTCTAGTAGATCGTCTACATCACCAACACCAAGCAGATGGCGAGGCAAGCCATCAGGCAGATGTGGTACAGTCATATCGACGACTTCGTACATCTGAGCTTTATCGGCCCCCAGCGAGCCGCCTATCGACAGTCCGTCAAATGGCAATGTTCCGATATATTCAGCACTCGCACGGCGCAGGTCGGCAAATACTCCTCCATGCACAATGCCAAAGAGCGACTGGCGCGGTACTGCATGTATGTCAGAACTCGCAACCGGCGGCGTATGGTTCTGGTGATAGGTCAGGCAACGAGACTCCCACCGATGAGTACGTTCCAGGCTGCGGGCGGTATATTCGTAGCCAGCACGAAAGGGTGGCAGTTCATCGAAACAGAGAATAATGTCTGCCCCTAGACCATGTTGGATCTCTATGCTTCGTTCCGGGGTAAACATATGCTGTGAACCGTCCAGATAGGAACGAAAGAGGACGCCATCCTCGGTGACTTTCACCATGCCAGGCTGGGCATGCGGATGCGCAGGACGCCGCCCCTTGATCTCGTCGGCAATGCCGCCGTATACCAGTGAGAACACCTGAAATCCCCCGCTGTCGGTCAGGATCGGGCCATTCCAGGCCATAAAGCGATGCAGTCCACCGCGACGCGCAACGAGCTCATGTCCGGGCTGCAGATAGAGATGATAGGTATTGCCGAGAATAATCTGCGCACCGTGATCATATAGCTCGGCGGGACTGAGTGATTTGACTGTGGCGCGCGTACCTACTGGCATAAACACGGGGGTCTGGATCAATCCATGGGCGGTTTGCACGACGCCGGTACGCGCCCGGCTATGCGAGTCGCGGGTGGTGATTGTGAAAATATTTGACATAATATTCGAATGGCTGAAAATTGGTGTAGATTATAAAGCTGGTTTTTAACCACGCAGGGCACGAAGAGAACGTATAGATGTTCTTTCACGCTTCGTGCCCTTTATAGTCAGACCGACGCGACTGATGTTCTAGCGCGGCTGGGGCTGGGGCGCTGCCACGATCAAGGCAATGCTATCTTCCGCAAGCATATCACCGCTGGCCTGATCCTGTTCATAGATTGTAACAAAGATGCGTCCGCCATTAGGCGGCAGATCAAACGTAAGTTCGGCCCTAAATGTTGCTGGCTGGCCTATGTCGCCATCAACGATGAAACCGCCTTTGCCCAGTTCATTGCGGGCTGCATCGAGAATACGATAGCTCAAGTTGCCTTCAAACGGAAAGCGGGTTGTGCGCCCGGTGACAACCATGGGACTTCCCACCGTCGTATCGGGGGCGGGTGTTTCAATCGTGATCTCCTGGGACACAGGTGTTGGCGGTAGTGGCGGCGCGGCCACGTTCAAGGCCACGCTGGCCTGAGCGATAATGCCGCCGTTGCTCTGATCCTGCTCGTAGACGGTAATTGTAATCGGCCCGCCACCAGCTGGTTCGGTAAAATTCAGTGAGGCATTGAAGCTGGTTGGTTGCCCAGGCGACCCCTGTACCTGGATGTTGCCTGACCCCAGTTCTGTATTGATGGCATCGACAACGCGATAATTCAGGTTGCCCTCAAACGGGAAGCGGGTTGTGCGCCCGGTGACAACCACAGGACTGCCCACCTGCGTGCCGGGGGCAGGCGACTCAATCGTAATCTCCTGGGGCTGCGGCGGTGGTGCGGCCACATTTAAGGCAATACTGGCCTGGGCAATAATCGTACCAGTGGCCTGATTTTGCTCATAGATCACGCCCGTAATTGGCCCACCGCTGGCTGGCTCGGTAAAGTTCAGCGAGGCCGTAAAGTTTGTCGACTGGTTCGATCCGCCTTCCACGGGAAAGCTGCCAGAACCGATCCCGTTGCCAACCGCATCGAGGAAGCGGTAGTTCAGGGTGCCCCCGGCAGGAAAGAGGTTGGTGCGCCCGGTAACAACCACGGGACTTCCCACCTGTGTGCCGGGAGCTGGTGAGGTAATCGTAATTGTCTGTTCCGGCTGGGCTGTAGGTTCTGGTATTGGTGTAGGCTGCGGTGGGACCACATTCAAGCCGATACCTACCTGGGCAGTAATGTTGCCAGTTGCCGGGTCTTGCTCAAAGATTGTCACCGTGATATGCCCACCACCAGATGGCTCGTTAAAGGTAAGCGAGGCATTAAAGGTACTGGGTTGGCCGGGTATCCCCTGTACCGGGAAGCGACCAGTGCCAAGTTCAGTTCCGTTGCGATCAATAACACGGTAGTTTAGATTGCCGTCGGTTGGAAACTGGCTGGTGCCGCCGGTAAGCACAACAGGACTACCGACCTGGGTTCCAGGTGGTGGTGACGTAATCAGAATGGTTTGCTGCGGTTGAGGTGATGCCACATTCAACCCGATACTGACCTGCGCAATCACCGTGCCGCTGCTCTGGTCGCGTTCATAGACTACTACCAGAATCGAACCACCGTCGGGCGGAGGATTAAATGTCAGTGAGGCATTGAAGGTAGCTGGCTGGTCAATGGTGCCATCAACCGGGAAGCTGCCTGATCCAATTTCAGTATTGCTTGCATCGAGAACACGATAACTCAGATTGCCTTCAAACGGATAGCGGGCGGTGCGCCCGGTAATAACGACCGGACTGCCGACAATCGTACCGGGCGGCGGAGTTTCAATCGTAATCGACTGAGGATTCTCCGGGATGACAGTTGTTGTGCCTACAACCAGCGCAACACGTGACTGGGCATGCACCTCGTCATCATTGGTGCTCTGGTCATACATTTCCAGCGTAATGTTTTCACCAACGGGCAGCGGCGCAAAGCTGATTGAACCAGTAAATGTGTAGGGACTGGTAGCATTTGTACTGGGAACCGGTACAGTGCCCTCACCGATCACATTTCCGTCGGTGGCAAACACCCGATATCGCAGCGTATCCTGCTCGGCCGGCCGTGATGTATTGCCAGATACCTCGAATGGATTGCCAACCGTCGCTGCGGCGCGTGGCCGTATGAGCGTAATTGTCTGCTCACCTGTATTCTGGGATGTTCCTCCGCGCCCAAGGAAATACCAGCCCAACAGGATACAACTCAGCAACAGGACAGTCACAGCCACGATGGCTGCCCAGGGTGTACGGCGCTTCGTTTGTGTCTCCATGATCTGTCACCTCTCAATGGATTTGATTTTTACGCATAATAGCAGATTGCGTCGATGCCGCAACTGTGCTCTGTTCGTAACTGTTCATGATCGGGGGACATTCTGTACCACGGTGTACCCGGCGCACCAGAGACAGAGCATTGGCACGTCTGCTATAATGCCCCTGTGTGAGGTGCTTATGGAGTGCGCAAGCCATGCTTGCGCACTCTTTTATGCGGGTAAGCAACATGACAGAATGGCTGGGGGCGCTGGGCCTGGCATGGCCGCGCCTGCTGATCTATCCGGGTGGGGTGTTTGCGCTGCTGTTTGCCTGGCTGCTTGACCGTAGCCTGGGCAGGCAGGCAGCATCATCTACCCCACATGGACACCCTTATCCTATTCTGATTGACATAAGCGCAGTGGTACTGCCCCTGATCCTGATCAGTCTGCTACCGCTGCCGCTGTCGGGCTTTTTTGGCTACACGCCCGATCTTATAACAGCGCTGGTGTTGATTGAGTGGCCGCTCTGTCTGGTTGGATCGCGTGGGCAGACGCATGAAGGCGCTCTGTCTGGCATATCCAGGGATTTCTGGCATGCGTATCTGCGGCTGATCCTGAGCATCCTGGTGCTGGTGCAGATCAACGGCTCGTTTCGCCTGGATACGCTGACGAATACGATTGACCCGCTCGACATGGCAACCTATCTGGTCTGGCTGGTCGGCATGCTTGGCTGGTGGGCAGCCCTGGTGCCGCTGGTGGGCCGAGACTGGCCTGGGGTCGAAGCGCAGGGGTTTGTGCGCCATGGCATGCATCTGCGGGCGGCGGGCCATGTCTTGCTGGCATGTCTGCCGATCATGGGGCTGATCCAGGGCAATCTCTGGCTGGCGATGATCTGCCTGGCTGGCCTGGTCGCCGGGTTAGCCGGGGCTACGCGCTATCATCGGCGGCTGCCGGTACGCCAGATATGTTTCTGGCGTACCGGCATACTGGTAGCTCTGGTGCTGGTACTTGGTTGGGAGACGTATATGGCGCTGGTTAGCCAACTTATGTGAAAATAGGGTCGCACCGGCATCGTGTTCGGGGGCATTCCGGCGATGGGTAGGGGCGACCGGCCGGTCGCCCCTACGGGCCGATTTTCATTCCGGCGGTGTGCGCACCACGCATGGAGGGCTAATGTGAAAATACGCCTACTGCACCAACGACTCCACGGCAACCTGGCGTCCCTGGTCGGTGAGGGTCAGGCTATGCGCCTGCTGGGCGATCAGCCCCTGGTTTTTGGCGCGTCGGATGACCTGCGTGGCAAATGTAGGCGACCAGCGCATATGCAACGTCAGATGCTCAACCCGCGACTCGAGTTCGGCAGCGGGTGTGTTTTCGTGGTGCAACAGATGGGTGGTTAGCATCTGCTGGGCAAACTCCCAGCGTTGCTGATGCCGCCGATGGGCCAGCGCCACCAGGCCACGTTCGGGTGCAAACAGGAAGACCAGGGTGAAACAGACGCCTACCATCGTGGCGATCGCCCCGGCAATCGATGCGTCCAGCCCACGCGCTACCCAGTAGCCGCTGATGGCGCTGATGACGCCGATCAACACACTCAACCCCAACATACGCGGGAGCCGGTCGGTTAAGAGATAGGCGGCAGCCGGTGGCCCGATCATCAGCGCAATCACCAGGATCGAGCCGACAGCATCAAATGCACCCACGGCTGTCACCGATACCAGCGTCATTAAGCCATAGTGAATCAGAGCTGGCGCAAATCCCAGGCTGGCGGCCAGCCCGGCATCAAAGGTGGCTAGCTTTAGCTCTTTGTAGAACAGCACGATGCAGATCAGATTGAGCAGCAGAATGCCACCGCCAATCATCAGAGCACGTGGGGCCAGATCGTAGCCGAACAGCACAAAGCGATCAAACGGTGCAAAGGCCAGCTCGCCTACCAGCACAGCGTCGGTATCCAGGTGAACATTGCCAGCATAGCGCGAGATCAGAATGACGGCAATGCTAAACAACACCGGGAAAACCAGACCAATCGCCGCGTCTTCTTTGACCAGGCCGGTGCGATTGAGCAGCTCAACCAGGCTCACTGTCAGCACTCCTGTCAGAGTTGCGCCGACAAACAGCAGCGGCGACCCCAGGTCGCGGGTAATAAAGAAGCCCAGCACAATGCCCAGCAGCACCGTATGGCTGATCGCATCGCTCATCATGGCCATGCGCCGCAGTACCAGGAAGACGCCGGGCAGGGCACAGGCTGCGGCAATCACTGCGGCAATCAGTTGAATTTCAAGTTGCGGTGACAGCATCGGTTATACCTCAAGTTTCAAACGCTGCCGGTTGCGTTGATGGCGCACGTAGTTCCAGACCAGGCCGCGGTTGGGCGCAAACAGCAGCGACAGCAAAACAATCGCGCTGATGCATAAGACAATCACTGGCCCGGTAGACAATCCTCGCCCGGTGGTGCTGATAATTGCACCGCCCACACCGGCAACCGCCCCGAAAAGCGCAGCCAGCCCGACCATCAGACCGAGGCGGTCGGTCCACTGCCGGGCCGCCGCCGCTGGTGCAACGATCATCGCGCTCATCAGCACTACGCCGACTGTTTGCAGCCCGACCACAATTGCAATCACAACCAGTGACGTTAACAGAACATCGAGCAGACGCATCGGAAAGCCCTGACTTGCGCCAAATTCGGGGTCAAAGCTCAGCAGCTTGAATTCCTTCCAGAAGAGCAGCATCAGCGCCAGGGCTACCGCACCCAGACCAGCCATCGTCACCACATCGCGTTCAAGCAGGGTAGCGGCCTGACCAAACAGAAACGTATCAAGGCCAGCCTGGGCGGCATTGGGCAGTTTTTGAATAAATGTCAGTAGCAGAATGCCAAATCCAAAGAAAACCGCCAACACCAGCCCCAGAGCCGTATCATTCTTGATTCGGGTTGTGCGCACAATGCTTAACATAATCAAGGTAGCCGCCCAGCCAGCCAGAGCCGCGCCTACCAGCAAGATCAAGGGCGCCTTGCTACCTGTGAGCAAGAAGGCCAGCGCAATCCCCGGCAGGGCCGCATGCGACATGGCATCGCCCAGCAACGCTTGTCGGCGTAAGACCGCATAACACCCCAGCGCCCCACTGACGATGCCCAGCGTAGCAGCACCTAGCGCCACGGTGCGCAGGGTATAGTCAAATAGAAGGTCGTGTAAAAGTTGAACAAGATCCATATTTTTGTCCTATAACCCAAACTGCTCATGTTGTTCGATTGTTTGCCCCAGGTGTTCAGTTGTGCGCCCGTTTCCGTTTGTATGGCTCAAAAACGCAACCCGCCCACCATACGCCAGACGCAAGTTCTCTTCGTTAAACACCTGATCGACCGGGCCGCTGGCGATATTGCGCACATTGAGCAGGGCCACCTGGTCAAAATATTCAGGCACGGTTTGCAGGTCGTGGTGAACCACCACAACCGTTTTGCCAGCAGCCCGCAGTTCTTGCAGCAGGGTGACAATCGCCCGTTCAGTGACAGCGTCGACGCCCTGAAACGGCTCGTCCATAAAATAGATCTCGGCTTCCTGCACCAGCGCGCGCGCCAGAAAGACGCGTTGTTGCTGTCCGCCGGAGAGCTGGCTGATCTGGCGTTCGGCCAGGGCACGCATCTTTACTTTGTCAAGTGCCTCAAGCGCCAGGTCACGTTCGTGGCGACCGGGGCGGCGCAGCCAGCCCAGCGCACCATAACGGCCCATCATCACCACATCCAACACACTGGTGGGAAAGTCCCAGTCGACACTGCCGCGCTGGGGCACATAGCCGATCAGATGGCGTTGCTGGGCATAGGGCTTGCCAAAGATCAACACCTGCCCGGCGGCAGCCCGTACCAATCCCAGTGCCGCTTTGATCAGCGTGGTTTTACCTGCCCCGTTTGGCCCGACAATCGCCATTAAAACGCCAGCCGGTACGTCCAGGTCAATATCCCAGAGAACCGGTTTATCGCGGTAGGCGACAGTCAGGTCGGTTATTTCAATCGCCGTATGGGCGTGCATAATATACTCCATGTGATATTAAAAAGGATCTTTTCTCAAAAAATTTTCCCGTAGGGAAAATTTTTTGAGAAAAGAATAAAAAGTACCACGCTGCCGTCTACCGTGAGCTTGTCGAACGGCAGGCAAAACACGTCTTTCAGACGATCAAACATCTGGTTTGCTGGCCTACTGCGTAACTCCTGTTATGTGACAGCACGTACGCAATCGTCCATTCTTCGGGCGGATATCGCCTCCGGCAGGGTGGAAGAAAACCATCTTTTTCTACAATTTTTCGCCGTAGGCGAAAAATTGTAGAAAAAATATAAAATTCCACGCTGCCGCAGGCGCAAGAGGTCTTTCGTTCGGTCAAATGCATGGATTAAACATCGACTGCGTAACTCCTGTTATGTGAAAGGTATGGCAATTATTTCTCTGCCACGGGTACCATTGCCTGTACAATCGTATCGATATTATGGCGCACCATGCCCACATACGTCCCCTCGGCTGTACCGGCGGCGCCCATCGCATCGGAAAATAGCTCGCCGCCAATCTGCACATCGTGCCCCTGTGACTGCACAGCGGCCTGAACCGCCTCGACATTGCGCACGGGGATCGACGACTCGATAAAGATTGCCGGAATGCGTTGTTCGGCGATAAAGCCAGCCAGTTCCTGGACATCGCCTGTGCTGGCCTCGGTTTCAGTGCTGATACCCTGCAACCCGCGTACCTCGAAACCATAGGCGCGGCCAAAATAGTTGAAGGCATCATGCGCAGTCACCAGCACACGTTGCTCGGCGGGTATCGTCTCGGCCTGAGATCTGACATAGGCGTCGAGTTCTTCCAGTTCTGCCAGATACGCCGTGGTATTTGTCTGGTAGAGATCAGTGCTACCGGGATCCAGGGCGATGAAGGCATCGCGTACCCGCTCGACGGCCTGCATCCAGAGCGTGACATCGAACCAGACATGCGGATCATACGCGCCGGCGAACTCTGCCGGGGCCTGCAACAGGCTGCGGTCGATGCCATCGGTGACGGCTACTACATTTGTGCCGGTATCGTGCATACGTTCCAGCACGCCACTCAAGCCAGCTTCCAGGTGCAGGCCGTTGTAAAAGATCATATCAGCCTGCGCCAGTTTGCTCACATCGCCCTCGCTGGCTTTGTAGAGATGCGGATCAACCCCTGGCCCCATCAACCCCGCAACCTCCACCCGGTCGCCACCGACCATTTGCACAATGTCGGTGATCATGCCAGTAGTGGCAACTGCCCGGATCGGGCGTTCGGCCACGTCCGGGTTGGCCTGGATGTTCAGGCTACCCGGTATTTCATCGGTCGTTGCGCTGGTTGATGGCCCGGCCTGGCCGCCACAGCCAACCAGCAGCAGCATTGCTACCAGACTGAGCCAGATAAAAGACATGCTACGCATAGGTCATTTGCTCCTTGGATTAAGGCAGATGGGCAGAAATTACTCCGCCTATAAAGCTTTGCTCTTATTTAGCTTATCACATAATGTGTTTTTAGGGTTTGATTATTTTTATTTTAGCTATACCTAAAATAACAGAAAATGCGTGATATGTCAAGCTGACATGGAGGTGTACCTGTTCCCGTTTGGGGAAACCAGTCACCACGGAGGCGAGGAATCTGACCATGCCTTAACTATGAACACCCATGTCATTCCGACCGCTGCCGCCGCCCGGCATCCCGTGGACACCAACTGCTCCGCAGCGGCGGCGGGAGGAATCTCCGCTGTGATTCGTTGGAGATTCCTCGGGCCGCCAGCCGGGGTGTTGGTTTGCTACGGGGCC
>RRYU01006557.1_pt1 | contig 13223 bp, 12 predicted proteins | sample 2162651 | NCBI WGS metagenome assembly RRYU01 (sample SAMN10267283, study PRJNA491782) | microbial mat metagenome | isolation source: biomat in the production well | place: Japan: Minami-Kanto gas field, natural gas well KTG3 | collected 2017-06 | reverse complement strand
GTCATCACAGGCGCGGTGATCCTTGACCATTGGGGGGTCATCAAGGCCGATATCGGCGTCCGTGACGGGCGCATCACGGCCATCGGCAAATCCGGCAACCCCGACACGATGGACGGGATCCACCCTGATCTGGTCATCGGCCCCTCGACCGAGGTGATGTCGGGCAACGGGCTGATCGCCACCGCGGGCGCGGTCGACACCCATGTGCATTTCGTCGGGCCGCAGATGCTGCAAGTGGCGCTGGCCTCGGGCGTGACCACCGTCACCGGCGGCGGCACAGGCCCGACCGAAGGGTCTAAAGCCACGCTGGCCACGCCCGGCGCGTGGTGGATGGAGCGGATGCTGGAAGGCTTCGATCCCTGGCCGGTCAATGTGCTGTTCCTTGGTCGCGGCAACACTATGTCGAAAGAGGCGATGTGGGAACAGCTGCGCGGCGGCGTCGGGGGCTTCAAGGTGCATGAGGACTGGGGCTCGACGCCCGCAGTGATCGACGCCTGCCTTTCGGTGGCCGAAGAATCCGGCGTTCAGGTGGCAATTCACTCGGACACCCTGAATGAGGCCGGCTTCGTCGAGGATCTGCTCAAGGCCGCTGCGGGGCGCACCTTCCACGCCTTCCATACCGAAGGCGCGGGTGGCGGACATGCCCCCGACATCATCAGCATCGCCGGTGAAAGAAACGTGCTGCCCGCCTCGACCAACCCGACGCGGCCCTTCACCCGCAACACGGTGGCTGAGCATCTGGACATGGTGATGGTGGCTCACCACCTGAACCCGCAGGTTCCCAATGATCTGGCCTTTGCTGAAAGCCGCGTGCGCGCGGGCACCATCGCCGCCGAGGACATCCTGCAGGATCTGGGGGCGATTTCCATCATGTCATCGGATGCGCAGGCAATGGGGCGGATCGGCGAGACGGTGATGCGGACCTGGCAGACTGCGCATCAGATGAAGAAGCTGCGCGGCTCGCTGCCCGGCGACGACCGCGCCGACAACCACCGCGCGCGGCGCTATGTGGCGAAATACACGATCTGTCCTGCCGTCGCGCACGGACTGGAACGCGAAATCGGCTCGATCGAGGTCGGCAAAAAGGCCGATATCGTGATGTGGCAACCGGCGCTGTTCGGGATCCGGCCGCATACGGTGTTCACTGGCGGCATGGTGGCGACGGCGGCGCTTGGCGATCCCAACGCCTCGATCCCGACGCCGCAGCCGGTGATGGAGCGGGTCGGCTATAATGTCCATAGCCCTGCGGCCAGCGCGACCAGTGTGGCCTTCGTGTCGCAGGCGGCGCTGGATGACGGTCTGCCGGATCGGATCAACATCAATCGACGCTTCGTTGCCATCGAAAACACCCGTGGCCGCACCAAGGCGGACATGCCCGAAAACACCGCACTGCCGAAGATCGAGGTCGATCCCAACACCTATTCAGTGCGGATCGATGGCGAACTTGCCGACCATGAACCGGCGGACGAGGTGCCGATGGCGCAAAGATACTTCCTGTTCTGAATGGGAAGCCTCGGATCGGGAAGACAGGCGGCGCTTCTGCTACTCGCGGACGGGCGGCTGCCGGCGGGTGGCTATGCCCACTCGGGCGGCCTGGAACCTGCGGTTGCCGCAGGGCGCGTGGCGGATATGGCCGGGTTGGAACAGTTCCTGATCGGGCGCGCCGAGACTGCCGGGCTGATCGCTGCCGCCTTCGCGGCGGCGTCTTGCGCGCGCGCGGGATGCGGCGATTTGTCCGACCTGGCGGCGCTGGAAACGGAGCTTGACGCACGCATCCCGTCGCAGGAACTGCGCAAGGTCTCGCGCGATCTCGGGCGGCAACTCCGGCGCGCGATGAACAGCATCCATCCGCACACGCATTTCACCGCGCTCGGGGCCGCGCCGCATCAACCTGTCGTGATGGGCGTCGCGGCGGCGGTGCTCGGCCTCGGCCCGCGCGACGCGGCGCTGGCCATCCTGCATGAAAACAATGCCGGAGCGGCGGCCGCCGCGGCCAAGATCATGCGCGTCGATCCCTTTGAAGTCCATGCGGTTCTGGCCCGCGCGACGGATCGGCTGGACCGGTTGGCCGGCCAGGCGGCGGCGGTTGCGGACGATCCGGCCGCCGACCTGCCCGCGCCCGGATCGCCACTTGCCGACATCGCGGCCGAACATCACCGCAGAAGCAATGTACGACTGTTCGCGTCCTGAGCCGTCGCTGCACCGGCCGGGCGCCATGACGGCGCGGGCGGCGCTGGCCAGCGCGCTTGCGCCGAACCGGCGGTGCAGCCGCATCGCCGTGCTGCGCTCGGACGGCCCGCTGGTGCTGCGTCCCTGTCATCCGAAGGGGGCCGAACCGCTGGTGCACCGCTGCCGCGATGCGGCACGGGTCGCACTTGCTGCCGGCGCCGCCGGACCGCTCGGCGGGGACGACTATGCGCTCGACGTGCATGTGGGGGCGGGCAGCACGCTGGTGTTGAGCGAGATCTCGGCCATGCTGCTCCTGCCCGGCGCGGGTGGCGACCGCTCGCACATGAAGATCCGCGTGCGCGTCGATGACGGCGCCAGCTTCGTCTGGTGGCCCGAGCCTGTCATCGCGGCGGCGGGCTGCGATCATTGCCACGACGTGCGCATCGCACTGGCAGGCACGGCGCGGATGATCCTGCGCGAAGAGATGCTGTTTGGCCGCCATGGCGAACGCCCCGGCGATTTCACCGGCCGTTTGCGCATCACCCGCGACGGCGCCGCGCTCTACGATCAGCAGTTGAGCTTCGGCCCGTCCGCAGATGGCTGGAACGGCGCCGCGATTCTGGACGATGCCGGCGCGGTCGGATCGGTGATCGCCATCGACCCCGGTTGGGCAAGCGATATGCCGGCCGCCAATCCGTTTCATCGCAACGCAGCGCTGACCCCGCTGCCCGGACCCGCTGTCGCGGTCAGCGCCGTGGCCCCGGACAGCCTGGCGTTGCGCCGTCTTCTGACGCGCGGCCAGAACGAACTCGGCCCGCCCTGGGCCATCTGACAGGAAGGAGAGCAACCATGACCGACGAGAAACGAGCGACCGAGACCCGTGCCCTGCGTCTCGGTGTTGCCGGCCCGGTTGGCACCGGCAAAAGCTCGGTAATCGCGACGCTTTGTCGGCATCTGCGCGACGAGTTCGCCCTCGGTGTGATCACCAATGACATCTACACCGACGAGGATGCGCGCTTTCTGAGATCCGAGGGCGTGCTGCCCGAAGAGCGCATCCGCGCTGTCGAAACCGGCGCCTGCCCGCATACGGCGATCCGCGATGACGTGACCATGAACCTGATGGCGGTCGAGGACATGGAGCGGGATTTCGCCCCCCTCGACATCGTGCTGGTGGAAAGCGGCGGCGACAACCTGACCGCGACCTTCTCGCCCGCGCTGGTCGATGCGCAGCTGTTCGTACTGGACGTGGCCGGTGGCGGCGACGTGGCGCGCAAGGGCGGGCCGGGCGTCGGTCGCGCGGATCTGCTGATCATCAACAAGACCGACCTGGGCGAATATGTGGATGTGGATGTGGCGCAAATGATCGCTGACGCCGAAAACGCCCGCGACGGCGCGCCGGTCCTGCCGCTGTCGCGCAAGCGGCCCGAGACGGTCGGGAAGTTGTGCGACTGGGTGCGCCAGCTTCACGAAAGCTACAAGAGCGGTGCGCATACCCCTGTTGATCCCGGTCCGATGGCCCCGCACGTCCACGCTTCTGACGAGGGGCACGCTCATGTCCACCAACATGGTCATAGACACAGCCACAAATGATGCCGCGGGATAGGAAGAGCGAGGGCCAGCCAAGGGGGGTTCTGCGCGCGCCGGATGGTATCGCCGCGCCCCTCATCGGCATGGGGCTAGTCATCGCCGGCCTGCTCGCGCTTGGCTGGGGGATGTTCTTCTGGATCGTGCTGCCCGGTGAATACACGCTTCCCGGACAGGGCATCTTCAGCACGGGCCTCGCGATCACGGCGTTCACGCTCGGACTTAGGCACGGCTTCGACCCCGATCACATCGCAGCCATTGATAACGTGACCCGCAAGCTTGTGAGCGATGGCAAACGGCCCGTCAGCGTCGGTTTCTGGTTCGCGCTCGGCCATTCCACTGTCGTGGTCGTCACGGTCATCCTGATTGCGCTTGGCCTGAACCTTCTTGCGCGCGAACTGACCATCGAGAACTCGACCCTGACCGCGGTCGCCAGCATCTGGGGCGCCCTGATATCGGGGGTTTTCCTGTTGCTGATCGGCTTGATCAACCTGCTCTCGCTGCGCGAAATTTGGAAGATCTTCCGCCGAAACCGGCGGGGCGAGACCATGGACCACGCCGAGATCGATCACATCCTGTCGCACCGCGGCATCATGGCCCGAATTCTCGGGCCGGTTTCCCGGCGGGTCGATGCGCCCTGGAAAATGTATGTCGTCGGCATCCTCTTTGGCCTCGGCTTCGATACGGCAACGACGATCGCCCTTTTTGTCGTGGGCGGGACGGCGGCGCTGACCGCCCCTTGGTATGTCGTGCTGGTGCTGCCGATCCTGTTCACGGCCGGCATGACGCTGGTCGATACCATTGACGGCATCGTCATGCACCACGCCTATTCCTGGGCATTCGCCGCCCCCGCGCGCCGGATCTATTACAATCTGACGATCACGCTGATTTCCGTCGTCGTCGCTTTCTTGGTGGGTGGCGTCGTGCTGACCTCGCTTCTCGCCGAGACGCTGGGGGCGGAGGCCGGTGCGTTGGGATGGATCGCGGGGCTGGAATTCGAGAATCTTGGCTTCATCATCGTCGCAGTGCTGGTGTTCACCTGGCTCGTTGCGACCGCCTGGTGGAGATTGGCCAGGGCCGGGACAAGCCATGGCGGCTCGGGCGACCATACATGACACAGTCGCCCCTGCTGCTACCCGCTCGGCGCTTCGCCTCCGATTACGCCAGTATTGTTGGCAAATACCCCATGAAAACGGGTCACGCTGGCGCCCCCCGAAAAGGCGCTCTCGTGGTAACGCAAGGCGTCGCAATTGCCGGATGCGGTGAAGATCGGCTGCGAGGCGCTGGAGACGCGGCAGCTTTTATAAAGGCCATCGGTTGGTGGTCTTTGTTTTCGCTTAACTCGCCCGAAGCTTGACGCAAGTCAATGCAGTTGCACTTGATTCGGGTCAATATGTGCGGTTGCAGTTTGCGTCATCTGCCAATAATGGTTCTGGCAGGTTTATCATCAAGGGAGTCAGCGTCATGAAAGCATTGGTATTCCATGGTCCCGGCAAACGAAGCTGGGAAGACAAGCCGCGCCCGAGTGTCGACAAGCCCACGGATGCGATAGTACGCATTACCTATACCACAATCTGTGGTACAGACCTGCACATTCTTAAGGGAGACGTGCCGGCTGTAACCGATGGCCGCACTCTCGGTCATGAGGGCGTGGGCGTGGTGGAAGAAGTCGGTGACGCCGTGACCAACACCAAGGTCGGCGACGAGGTGCTGATTTCCTGCGTTACCTCCTGTGGCCGCTGCGATTACTGCAAGCGTGGTATCTACGCCCATTGCCGCGATGGCGGCTGGATTCTCGGCCACCTGATTGACGGCACTCAAGCCGAATATGTACGCATTCCCCATGCCGACAACAGCCTGTTTCCGCTACCCGATGATATGAACCGGGAAGCGGCAGTGATGCTCAGCGACATTTTACCCACCGGTCACGAGATTGGCGCCCTCAACGGCGACGTCAAGCTGGGCGATACGGTGGTCATCGTTGGCGCCGGTCCCATCGGCCTGGCAGCGCTGATGACCTCCCGCTTCTATTCTCCGGCACGCATCATCATGGTCGATCCAGACGAGAATCGCCTGGCCATGGCCAAACAACTCGGCGCCACGGACGTCATTTCAAGCAATCCAGTTGAGGTCATCCTTGAACTGACCGGTGGCGAAGGTGTAGACGTGGCCATGGAAGCCGTGGGCATTCCCGAAACCTTCGATGTGTGTCAGCAGATCGTTCGAAAGGGTGGGCATATCGCCAACATGGGCGTGCACGGAAAGAGTGTCGATCTCCGATTACAGGACCTGTGGATCAAGAACATTACCCTGCGCACCGGCCTGGTCAGCACCAACACCATTCCCGTGCTGATGCGTGCTGTCGAAAGCGGCGGCGTTGAGCCTGAGGAACTGGTGACCCATCGGTTCAAGCTTGATGAAATCGAAAAGGCCTATGATATCTTCGGCGATGCAGCCAAGGAGAAAGCCATCAAGATGATCTTGACCCCCGAATAACGGTTGTACCGCTCGCCGCTAAAGGCGGCAAATTATGGTGCCAGGCGCAGGATATTGCACTGTTTTTCTGCGTCTGGGGCCCTTCCGTTCTACAGCGCTTCTGCGCCCTTCTTCCCCCTCTTGACCCGGTGTGCGGATCTGATGGTCAAGGATCCTCTGTCCGATGCGTGAGAGCCTGGCATGGCGCATGCCCGCTTGTCGAGACAGCGGAGGTCGACGGAGATCCATTGCCGTGTTCCTGCCGGCGTCAATCTCTGCCAGACAGAACTTCCAATCCAACCTGAACCCTCCCTTGGAGGGAAAAGATTCCGGATCGAGCCATGGCTCATAATCTACGCGGGCTCCTGGTCCCTGTGAAATCCCTGCTTGGCGTCATACTGCCGCTTCGTATGGAAGCGGCGGGCTGTCCGGTGGCGCTGACCGGTGTGATCTTCAATAGCTCATCAATAACGATAGATCGCGGCGGCGCCGGTCCTCGTCGGCATTCCCTCGGCCGGAACGATCACGACTTCACCACCTGCCTTGAGCACGCGCTCGCCGAGATCGTCTAGCACATCGCCAACTCCTGGGTGGTTCAGATCGCCGGCGGTGATTTTACCGCTCGCGGCATCGAGGCTTCCGGGAATCAAGCGGTCGGCCTCGATCAGCAGCGTTGCGATTCGCCCGGCGACGGCGGCTTCGGCAATGGCGCCAAGTTCATCCGTACCCTGCCTTTTTGCAGCTGCCGCGCCAAAGGTTTCCACCAAATCGGCCAGCCGCTCGCGGTAATACGGTTGCGCCAGCTGCCATGCGCGTTCACGCAGTGCATCGAGCGACAAGTCATCCGGGTGAACGTCGAGCGCTTCTTTCATCAACAGCGGGTTGCGGCTGATGGTGTGAAACCGATGGTGGTGCTCAGGTAGCGCAGCCAACATCAGGCGCAGCCCCGAGGGTTGCGAATAATGCTGCAACACCGCCTGGTCGACCGCGCGGAAAAACTGTTCGGTGTCGCGCTCTGCGGCATCCTGTTTGACATCGGTGCCATGCCCTGACGCATCGCCGGTGGGCCCGTAGGTACGATGTGCGCCTTCACGAGCGTCGGCCTCTTTACCCCGCAGTTCGGCAGCCGTTTGTGGCACACCTTCGATCGGCGGCATTTCATCCAGCGCGTCACGATTACCTTCGAAAACCTTGAACGCGTTTCGGTTCAGAGCAAGAATCTGGTAGCGGTCGGCCGACTGCATGATGCGCATCAGCGGTTTGGTATGGAAACTGTCAGTGACAACCACCAGCTCGGCAACCGGGCGCTGCAGCCTATAAGCGCGAAACAGACCGGGCGCACCCAGCACCGCGAGCCCGTCAGCGGCATGATTCCAGAAAGCTCTGTCTTCAGCCAGGGCCTCGAAGGGCTGCAGAAGCGCCCGGATTTCACTCCCCGGGTATTTTTGGCGCAGCGATTTCCCCATCTCCTTCACGAGATTACGGAAACGGATGGCATCCTGAGTGTTCTCCGGATGTTGTCTGTGAGTCGGCTGATACAGTGTGAGACAAGGTGGTTTGTGATCGTCTAACAGAATGGCCGGATAATCTTGTGTCAGTGAGTTCATCGCCGTGGAATCTCCAATAGGTTTCTGTAAGGCATGTCGCAAATGCGGTTTCGCCGGTTCAACGATGGAGCAGGCGCGGGTTGCGCTCGATGAACTTTAGAATCCAGTCCTCGATGAAGAAAGTTCCCGCCGTTCCATGTACTATTCAGCTCAAGGCGCTAATTGCCGAGGCGCCCAGCGTATTGACGATCATATCCCACATCGTGTCGGTCAGTCCTGATGGATCGCCGAGCATGGGTTTCTGTATATTGGTTCCGATCACAGACACCTTTTCCCCCCGATTGCAAGTTCACAGCGGCAGGCCAACAGCTCGAAGCCATACAACGGAACGGAATGCTCAGCGCAATTCGAACGCCTCTTGGTGAAAACGCAGCCTGCCTGGCCATGCCTGGCGGAGCCTATCGCGCAGGGCATCTCCAAGGCCGCGCGGTCCGCAGAACCATACCTCCGCCTGTTTCGGGGCCCCGGGCATCGCAGCCAGGTTCTCCGCAGTCACCGGGGTGCCATGTTGATCGTGCAGGTGCACCTGGACCTCAGGCAGTGTTGCGCACAGGATCTGTAGCCGTTGTACGAATGGGTCGTTTGTACGGTCACGCACATAGTAATGCAGATCTGCGGTAACCGTTGTGGCACGTTCCCCCTGCAAGGATTCCAGCCAGGCGAGGAATGGTGTAATACCAATGCCGCCGGCGATCCAGATTTGCCGTACGCGCGGGTTGGTGCGGCTCAACTCGAAACGGCCATAGGGTCCCTCGACCAGTACTGGTCTGCCCGCGATCAGGTCCCGGGACAACTTGCGAGTGTAGTCTCCGAGTGCCTTGATGGCGAAGGTGACCGTTCGGTCGCCGCGGTCGGCACTGGCGATGGTGAAGGGGTGCGCGCCCTCGCTGTCATCAAAGGTCACAAAGGCGAATTGGCCGGAACTATGACCTCGCCATTTCTCATCCAGGCGGCAGCACACCTCGACGATATCGGATGACAGATTCTTCACCGAGACGATGCTGCCCGCCACCTGCCGCGCTCGCCCGACGCGTCCTGCCAGCGACATCATGCTGGCCACGGCCCCACCCGTGAGCAAAATAGCCAGCAGCAGTCCGATCGGCTTGTCCCAGTAGCCTGCAGGTGCGAGCACCACGGAATGGAAAGCGAGCAACAGATAGAGCACTGGCATGGTGCGATGCAGCGGTCGCCATATACGGTAGGAAAACCGCTTCCACAGCGTAAAGGCAAGCAGCGCGAGGAGCACATAGAAGGCCCATTCGCCCAGGTCCTCGCCAAGGTCTTGTATGGGTTCGGCGAATGCCGAGAAGTCGTCCTTTCTGATGCGCCCGCCACGCCCGAACGTCGCTTTGAGCAGGTCGTCCGACATCTCAAGCAGCCAGTGCAGGACGGCGAAATTGACGGCCAGAATGCCGCTCCATTTGTGCAGCCTGAAGATGCGGTCCATCCCGCCCAGTGGCCTCTCCAGCCAGACGGGGCGGGTGGAAAGCACCATCGCCAGTGACATCAGGGAAATGGACCACAGGCCAGTCAGGTAAAGTGCGTTCTGGCGTAGTGCCCAAGGCAATGAGCCGGCGGAAAGGTGGTCCGGCGACAGTATCTCCCAACCCCAGGTGAAAGTGACGATGGCAAGCAGGCTGAGGAGTATGGACTTCATGATTGGTCTCATCGGTTGGTGATATCGTCCTGCCAACTATTATCCGAATGCACGCTGCAACGGGTTTCGCGAAAACATTAGCCACGTACATGGATGGGTGTACGGATAGCTTCCAGCAGGACGATACATACACTGTTTGGCTGTATCTGCCATTTTTGATGCCCACACCGTTCACTCCCTAAACAAGGACGGGGCATCTCATGTTGCCAGGCTCAGTACCTGGTCAGGACCCGTCATCGCAGGTCCTGACCGGCCTGTCCTAGTCGGCGCGTGAGTCGAGCACCGCGCCCGTGATCGGATCGACCAGGAGTTCTACCCGCTCCCCGGTGGGGCTGGTAGCCTCGACCTCGTAACCGTTGCGTTCGCGTTCGATATCATTGATGGCGGTGTAGCCGGCGGCGGTTAACTTTTCATAGATCGCGGGGATCTCCAGCCATTCGCCAGCCTGAGCGATCTTCAGCGGGCCAAAATCATTCGTGGAACCAGCGATCGCCAGCCCCCCCAGGGTTACCGTGGTCAGGGCGATGGCGAAAACAGCGTGTGAGGTCTTCATGATATTTCTCTCCAGTTGGGTTGTGGCAGTGGTCAATGCCACCACCGTGGACACAGTCTGCAACAACCCCTCTGAACGAGTCCTGAAGGCGTTGTTAATCTTCCGTTCAGGAATGAGCGGCCATAATGCCAATGGAATACCTCCGTGCTCAAGGTATCGCATTGGATGATGCGTGTGTGATACTTGACAGGGACAGATGCCGGAGCGTCCGGAGCGAAGGCAATGTCCCGTATCGGAAACAGCATCGAACCTTGACGGACCACTTATTGGAGGCAACCGGCATGACACCAGGCGTTCGATTGATTGCACTGTTGATGACAGCGTTCTTGCTGCTCCCGCTGCCACTTCGATCGTTGGCCGACAGCGATCATGATCGCGCCCGTGAGGCGTTGGAATCGGGCGAAATACTGCCGCTGCGTACGATCATTGCCCGGCTGGAACTCGATTACCCGGGGCAGATCCTCGAGGTAGAACTCGATCATGACGACGACCTCTGGGTCTATGAGATCAAGCTGGTGCGTGCCAACGGTGTGCTTATCAAGATAAAACTTGACGCCAGTGACGGCCGGCTTCTCGGGGTCAAAGGGCGTGATATTGCACCCGCTCCACATCCCGAAGGCCAGCATTGATGCGGGTTTTGGTGGTTGAAGATGACCTTGTACTGGCCAGACAACTGGCCGATGAGTTCGTGCTCGCAGGGTACGTGGTCGAGTCGGCGTCAAATGGAGTCGATGCACATTATCTCGGTGACGTCGAAGCCTTTGACGCCGTGGTGCTAGATCTCGGCCTGCCGCAGATGGACGGCATCACCGTGCTCAAGAAATGGCGCGCGGCCGGGCGCACCATGCCGGTACTGATCCTCACTGCCCGCAACGCCTGGCACGAGAAGGTCGATGGAATCGATGCCGGTGGGGACGATTACCTCGTCAAGCCTTTCCACATGGAGGAACTGCTTGCGCGCGTGCGCGCGCTGATCCGGCGTGCGGCTGGTCACGCCAGCGCCGAGATCGGCTGTGGGCCAATGGTGCTGGATACCCGAAGTAGACGAGTCACCGTGGATGGCCGCACATTGGCACTGACCAGTCACGAATTCCGCGTCCTCGCCTACCTGATGCATCACAGGGGTGAGGTTGTCTCCCGGAGTGACTTGATCGATCACATCTACACCCAGGATTTTGACCGCGATTCGAATACCATCGAGGTCTTTGTCGCCCGCCTGCGCAAGAAACTGCCAACCGGATTGATCAAGACCATCCGCGGTCTCGGTTACCGCCTGGTGTGTCCCGAATGAAGCTTCCCGGTATTCCTAGCCGCTCATTGCGGGTCCGCCTGCTGGCTGGAACCCTGGCCTGGATCGTGGCAACCCTCACCATCGCCGGCTGGAGCCTCACCAACCTGTTTCGCCAGCACGTGGAAGAACAGTTCCGTGTCGGTCTGGACAGTCATTTCGAACAACTCACCGCCAATCTGGCAATTGACCAAACCGGAAAAGCCTACCTCGCCGCACCGTTGAGTGACCCACGCCTGAGCCGCCCCAATTCCGGCCTGTATTGGCAGATCGATCAACTGGATAGTCCACAGGTTCTTGCTGAACACGGGGTGCTTCGCTCACGATCCTTGTGGGACCACGTGCTCAAAGTCCCGGAAGACACGGTTGCCGATGGTGAGATCCACGAACACCAAGTGGTAGGTCCCGGTGATCTGCCACTGGAGATGATCGAGCGGAGGGTGTATCCGGCAGAGCAACCGGCACAGCCGCTACGTCTGATCGTTGCGGCCGACGCACGTCTGATCACCGAACCGGTTGAGCGATTCAATGGCCTGCTTGCCTGGTCGTTGGGTATGCTCGGTTTCGGGTTGATTCTCGCCGCGATCGTGCAGGTGCTGATCGGTTTGCGACCGCTCGACTACTTGCGCAGGGCACTGACGGAAGTACAGGAAGGCAGGGCGCAAAGCATCGAAGGCGGCTTCCCTCTGGAAATACAGCCACTGGTCGACGACTTCAATGAAGTATTGACACACAATGCCCGCATCGTGACCCATGCACGCACTCAGGCGGGGAACCTGGCGCATGCGGTGAAGACACCGCTGACGATACTGGCGAACGCCGCCGCACGCCCTGACCCGCAGTTACCGCAGCTGGTGGCAGAGCAGGTGGCCCTGGCACAGGGCCAAGTGGACTACCACTTGGCGCGGGCGCGTGCTGCTGCCGCTGCGAGCATTCCCGGCGTGCACTGCCCTGTTAAGCCGCTGCTTGAGTCACTGATCCGTGTTATGGGTCGTCTGTATGGCGACAAAAAGCTGTTAGCCACGATCTCCGACGCCACGCCCGGCCCGGTATTTCGGGGCGAACAGCAGGATCTGCAGGAGATGCTCGGCAATGTGCTGGAAAACGCCTGGAAGTGGGCGACGAGCCGTGTCGATATCTCGTTCCAGTCAGAGGGTGAACGGCTCACCGTATTGATTGATGATGATGGTCCTGGGTTGGCGGCAGAACGGCGTCAGGCCGTGCTGGTGCGGGGTGTGCGGGCAGATGAACGGGTGCCGGGCAGCGGTCTGGGACTGGCGATTGTCAGTGATTTGGCGCAGCTATATGACGGGTCGGTCACGCTTGATGTGTCTCCATTGGGGGGGCTGCAGGTTCGACTGACTTTGCCAGCTGCACGAAAACAACTACGTCTTCATTGACGCAGCTCGGTCACTTGAACCTCGAATCCGCGCCCTGTCAGTATAGGCGTGAAAAGAAGATCGCGTTCATCCCGAAACCGATGACTCCTAAGAGTCCATCGGTGCTTTGCCCGTGTCCTTGTTGCCCGTGAACATGGCCGTGATGCCCAGTTCCTGTTTATATAATATCCTGTCCGGCTATCCCCCCTAAAAACGGTGAAACTTCTGTTACTATAACGCGGCGGCCTCCCTCTGTTCGGGTGGAACAGGATCCAACTCCAAGGGTGTGAAAACTGACCATGCAGCACAGTCACACAAGGCGAAAACTCCGCCATCTGATCCAGGTAACCGCTCCGGGGATCCTCGCGCTCTTCGCGTACAAACCCTCGTGGCTGCCCAAAGACCTCGCCGCCGGGCTATCGGTCGCCGCGATTGCGCTGCCGGTGGGTATCGCTTATTCGGAGCTGGCCGGCGTACCCCCGATCATCGGGGTGTACTCCGCGATCTTTCC
>RRYU01018341.1_pt1 | contig 13225 bp, 8 predicted proteins | sample 2162651 | NCBI WGS metagenome assembly RRYU01 (sample SAMN10267283, study PRJNA491782) | microbial mat metagenome | isolation source: biomat in the production well | place: Japan: Minami-Kanto gas field, natural gas well KTG3 | collected 2017-06 | reverse complement strand
CGAACGGGTTATCTACTATGAGGTTTATGTCGTTATCAATCCCGGTGAGCCGGGTGAGAAGCAGGGAATCAAAAAACTCGATCGTCTGACTGAGGAACAGTACTTCCAGATTATCACCGAATACGAAGACAACCAGGACCTTGATGACACCGATCCTGACAAGTTCGTGGCAAAGATGGGCGGCGAGGCAATTCACACGCTCCTTAAAGGGCTTGATCTGGATTCTCAGGCTTCAGATCTGCGAAAGGTGCTCCGGGAGAGTGGTTCGGAGCAGAAGAGAGCCGATGCCCTGAAACGTCTCAAGGTTGTCGAGGCATTCAGAAGAAGTTACGAACCGGTCAAGAAGTCAAGAAAGAAATCAACCGGACTTTTTCCCGAGGATGAAGCTCCGGAACCCTATGTCTATGAAGGCAACAAACCGGAATACATGGTCATGGAGGTTATCCCGGTCATTCCGCCGGAACTGCGTCCTCTCGTGCCGCTCGAGGGCGGACGGTTCGCTACATCCGATCTCAACGACCTGTATCGCAGGGTCATTATCCGGAACAACCGTCTGAAGAAACTGATCGATATTCGCGCTCCCGAGGTTATCCTGCGTAATGAAAAACGAATGCTGCAGGAGGCGGTCGACGCACTGTTCGATAACTCCCGCAAGGCCAACGCTGTGAAAACCGGTGAATCCAACCGCCCGCTGAAATCACTTTCGGACGCACTGAAGGGAAAGCAGGGGCGTTTTCGTCAGAACCTGCTCGGCAAGCGTGTCGATTATTCGGGCAGATCGGTTATTGTGGTCGGCCCGGAGCTCAAACTGCATGAGTGCGGGTTGCCGAAAAGCATGGCGATCGAACTTTTCCAGCCGTTTGTCATCAGGCGCCTTGTCGAGCGCGGTATTGCAAAATCGGTGAAATCGGCGAAAAAGCTGATCGATAAAAAAGATCCGGTCGTATGGGATGTTCTGGAAAAAGTTATCGACGGTCGCCCGGTATTGCTTAACCGTGCTCCAACCCTTCACCGGCTTGGTATCCAGGCTTTTCAGCCGGTGCTGATCGAGGGCAAGGCAATTCAGATTCATCCGCTTGTCTGTACGGCGTTCAATGCTGACTTCGATGGTGACCAGATGGCTGTGCACGTTCCTCTTTCCCAGGAAGCGCAGCTTGAAGCAACCCTGCTGATGCTGTCGTCGCACAACCTTATCCTTCCCCAGTCCGGTAAGCCTGTTACCGTTCCTTCTCAGGACATGGTACTCGGTATGTATTACCTGACCAAGTCGAGGCTTGGAGAAAAAGGACAGGGTCAGCTGTTCTACGGAACCGAGGAGGTCATGATCGCTTACAATGAGGAGCGTATAGGTCTTCACGCGCTCGTCTTTGTGAAATACGACGGGCATATCGAGCAGAAGTTCGACCCGTTGAGAATGCTCGATATTATTCCCGAAGACAAGGTTGAGCAGAAAGAGTGGCTGAAAAAAGAGATTCAGGAAAACAGGATGCTGGTGACAACGGTTGGCCGCGTGATCTTCAACCAGTTTGTTTCGGACAAGATCGGTTTTGTCAACAAGGTTATCGACAAGAAAGGGGCAAAAGAGCTTATCTCAAAACTTTCAGGAGAGGTGGGCAATGTCGCGGCGGCAGAGTTTCTTGATAACATCAAGGAGGTCGGTTTCCATTACGCCATGAAGGGCGGGCTTTCCATCGGGCTTTCCGATGCCATCATTCCTGAAGCCAAGATCCAGCACATCAAGAAAGCGACACGGGAAAGCAACAAAATCGTCAGGGAGTACAACAGGGGTACGCTGACGGAAAACGAACGCTACAACCAGATTGTCGATGTCTGGCAGAAAGTGACGAACCTTGTCGCTGAGGAATCCTATCAAAAACTTCGCAAGGATCGTGCGGGGTTCAACCCGCTGTTCATGATGCTTGATTCCGGTGCCCGAGGTTCGAGGGAACAGGTTCGTCAGCTTACCGGTATGAGAGGGCTGATTGCCCGTCCGCAGAAGTCCATGTCAGGACAGCCCGGCGAGATTATCGAGAACCCGATCATTTCAAACCTCAAGGAAGGCTTGACGGTTCTCGAGTACTTTGTTTCGACGCATGGCGCCCGTAAAGGTTTGTCCGATACATCACTTAAAACAGCCGATGCAGGTTACCTGACAAGGCGGCTGCATGATGTCGCTCAGGATGTTATCGTAACCGAAGAGGATTGTCTGACGACAAGGGGAATCCATGTTGAACGGGGTATTGAAGAAGAAACAGGTGGCCAGATCAAGTTCAGCGAAAAAATCCGTGGTCGTGTTGCATCACGGGATATTGTCGATACGCTTGCCGACGAGATCATTTTGCCGGCAGGGGGAATCATCACGGACGAGGTTGCCGATGCCATTCAGAAAAATGTCGGTGTTACCGAGGCGGATATCCGTTCGGTGCTGACCTGTGAAGCGAAGCAGGGAATATGTTCCAAGTGTTACGGTACCAATCTCGCGGTACACAAGCTTGTTGAGATCGGAGAGGCCGTAGGCGTTATTGCGGCACAGTCCATCGGCGAGCCGGGTACACAGCTCACACTTCGTGCCTTCCACCAGGGCGGTACGGCTCAGGGTGGTATTGCCGAAACCGAGACCAAGTCTTCCTGTGAAGGTCAGGTCGAATTTGAAAGTATCCGTAGTGTTGAACAGGAGACCATCAATGAGGATGGTATGCCCGAAACCCAGGTTCTGGTTATCCAGAAAAACGGAAAGATCAACATTGTCGATCCGGATTCCGGAAAAGTTCTGAAACGCTACGAAGTGCCTCACGGCGCACATCTTTCCTGCCAGAACGGAAATCTTGTCAAAAAAGACGATGTACTTTTCAGCAACGAACCGAACAGCACCCAGATCATTGCCGAGATGGAAGGACAGGTGAAGTTCGTCGATATCGAAAAAGGCGTTACCTACAAGGAAGAGGTCGATCCGCAGACCGGATATGTGCAGCACGTGATCATCAACTGGCGTACAAAGCTCAGAGCTTCCGAGACAAGAGAGCCGAGAATCCTGATTGTGAACGACCAGGGAGAAATTCTGAAAACCTATCCGGTGCCTATCAAGTCGAACCTCTTTGTCGAGGACGGCAGGAACGTGAAGCTGGGCGATATGCTCGCCAAAGTTCCGAGGAACCTGGACAGGGTTGGTGGTGATATTACCGCGGGTCTTCCGAAAGTTACTGAACTGTTCGAGGCGCGCATTCCTTCTGATCCCGCTATCGTATCCGAGATTGACGGGTACGTCGGCTTCGGTCCACAGCGCAGGAGCAGTAAGGAGATCAAGGTGAAAAACGAGTTTGGAGAGGAAAAGAACTACTATGTACAGGTTGGTAAACATGTGCTTGCCAACGAAGGCGATGAGGTGAATGCCGGTGAACCTCTTACCGACGGCGCGGTTTCTCCGCAGGACATTCTGAGGATTCAGGGGCCGAATGCCGTGCAGCAGTATCTGGTCAACGAAATTCAGAAAGTCTACCAGATCAATGCCGGTGTCGAGATCAACGACAAGCATCTTGAGGTCATCGTTCGTCAGATGTTGCAGAAGGTTAGGGTTGAAGAGCCCGGAGATACCGAGCTGCTTCCGGGAGACCTTATCGACAGAACCGTGTTTATCGAGGCGAACAGGGATGTTGCCGAGAAGGTGCGTGTAACCGATAAGGGAGACGCTCCTCCAAGGATCCAGGAAGGCCAGCTGTACAGGATGCGTGACATAACCAAGCTCAACAGGGAGCTGCGCAGAAACAGCAAGAAGCTCATCGTTATTGAGCCGGCACTGCAGGCAACCTCTCATCCGGTTCTGCTCGGCATCACCAGTGCGGCTTTGCAGACGGAAAGTGTTATTTCCGCGGCGTCCTTCCAGGAAACCACAAGAGTACTCACCGATGCAGCGGTAGCAGGCAAGATCGATAACCTGGCAGGTCTGAAGGAAAACGTTATCGTCGGTAAACTTATTCCTGCCGGTACCGGGCTGAAAAAGTACCGTAAGCTTAACCTTGCGTTTCCTGAAAACGGTGAAGAGCCCTCCATCGCTTCTCGGGAAGAAGATGCTGAATCAGCTGATTCAGTCGAAGACGATACCGAATAGGCTTATTGGTACAGGATAAATCTTTCTTCTGATACAAAAAAAGAGAGACGGTGATGAGCCGTCTCTCTTTTTGTATACTTGATAATCCGGCTCGGCGGCCTGACTACGAAATCGTAAATCCCGAGGTGTCGAGAAATCCGGTATCGAATTCCCCACTTTTGAAGGCTTCGGTCATGAGGAGCTGTTTGTGAAACGGAATTGTTGTTTTAATGCCAACGACAATAAATTCGTCCAGAGCGCGCTGCATTCTTTGAATAGCTTCTTCTCTTGTGTCAGCATGGACCACGAGCTTTCCGATCAGCGAGTCGTAGTTCGGTGGAACCTTGTAGCTTGCGTAACCGTGGGAATCAACGCGCACGCCGTGGCCGCCAGGGGTGTGAAATACCTGAAGCTCTCCCGGTGAGGGACGAAATCCATGTTTCGGATCTTCGGCGTTGATACGGCACTCGATAGCATGCCCTTTCGGTGTGAACGAGCGGCCGGCAATGCTTTCACCAGCGGCAACAAGAATCTGTTCCTTTACCAGATCGACATCGTATCGCTCTTCGGTAACGGGGTGCTCGACCTGAATACGGGTGTTCATTTCCATAAAATAGAAGTTCCGGTTCTCATCGAGCAGAAACTCTATGGTACCGACTCCCTCATAGTTAATCGCCGCCGCTGCTGCGACAGCCGCGTCACCCATCCGGGTACGAAGTTCTTCATCGACAACCGGCGAAGGTGTTTCCTCGATAAGTTTCTGATGACGGCGCTGAATGGTACAGTCACGTTCACCGAGGTGGAGGGTGTTGCCGTGCTGGTCGGCAAGCACCTGTATTTCTACATGGCGGGGTTTTTCAATGAACTTCTCGATATAGACGCCGCTGTTGCCGAAGGCTTGCTGTGCCTCGTTCTGGGCAGTTGCAAGAGCTTTGTCGAGCTGCGAAGTTTCATTGACGACTCTCATGCCTTTTCCGCCGCCACCTGCCGTTGGTTTGATGATGACCGGATATCCTATTTTTTCGGCTATATCACGAGCTTCGCTGACATTTACCACAAGGCCGTCGCTACCGGGAACAACCGGGACGTTTGCGGCGAGAACAGTTTCCCTCGCCGTGTTTTTGTCCCCCATTTTCCGGATCATTTCAGACTGCGGACCGATGAATTTGATTCCGGATGAGTTGCATACTTCAGCAAAGTCGGCATTTTCCGCAAGGAATCCGTAGCCCGGATGTATCGCATCAGTGTTAGTTATTTCCGCTGCGGCCAGGATACGGGGGACATTGAGGTAGCTGTCTTTCCCCATTGGAGGACCGATACAGACGGCCTCATCGGCATATCTTACATGAAGTGAATCCCTGTCTGCCGTGGAGTAGACCCCGACAGTACCGATGCCCAGTTCACGACAGGTTTGCATGATGCGTAACGCAATTTCGCCGCGATTTGCGATAAGTATTTTTTTAAACAACGTTCTGTTTTATTTGTGCTTGTTAATAATCGATTATCGGGGCATCCCGGTTAACAAGTGATTAGTGCAAAGGTTTATGAAACTTTTTTGACTTTTTACGTTTGAATTTTGACTTTTCCCTCACTTGATATTATGGCTTGACAAGGAAAAGCAACTGGTCGAATTCTACAGGCTGACCGTTTTCCACCAGGATGTCAACAACTGATCCTGTAAAATCAGACTCGATTTCGTTCATGAGTTTCATGGCTTCGATGATACAAAGCACCTGGCCGCTCTCGACATGGTCATGGACATTGACGAAAGGTTCGGCCTCCGGAGAAGAAGATCTGTAAAATGTTCCCACGATAGGAGAGCGGATTTCGACGAGTCCTTCGTTTGCCTGTTTTGATGGTTCGGAATTCATGCCCTGGGGCTGTGCTTCGCCAGCAGGCGGAGGAGCTGCCTGGGCAACCGTATGCGTTACAGGTTGCTGGTTGATTTGCGTTACAGGTTTTGCAGATGATCTCTTGAGGGTGATTTTAAAATCGCCTTCTTCAATAGTAGCTTCATCGAGATCCGATGTGTTGATCATATCGATAAGCTGCTGTATTTCTTTGAGGTTCATAATGTAATGCTTTAGGTTTGGATCGGTATTACGGGTTATCTCCGGGGGTTATTTTTTAACCCTTTCCATATATTCTCCGCTTCGTGTATCGACACGGATAACACTCCCGGTCTGGATAAACATGGGTACGTTGACTTCGGTACCGGTTTCGAGAATTGCAGGTTTTGTCCCGCTTGTGGCCCGGTCATCTTTTGTGGCCGGGCTTGTTTCAGTAATCTCCAGTTCGACGAATGTAGGCAGTTCGGCCTCAAGGATAGCGTTATCGTCTGCAAAAACGATACCGACAAGCATTCCTTCCGTCAGGAAGCGTGCAGGAGTTCCGATGATTTCTTTTGCGATATGTATCTGGTCAAAAGTCTCGGTATCCATCATGACAAAATCGTCACCATCACGGTAGAGATACTGGTACTGTTTCCTTTCGGTAACGATAAGATCGACGGATTCACTCGCGCTGAAACGATATTCGACATTGCGCCCGGTATTGAGGTTTTTCATTCCTGCCTGGTAAAATGCCCTCAGGTTTCCGGGGGTACGATGAACCAGATTTTCAATACGGTGCGGCTCTCCACGGAATCGGATGATCGAGCCTTTCGATACATTACTGATAGATGTCATATGAAGCGAAAAATAAACAAATGTTCTGTGCCTGACTGCTTGCGGTTCGGCGAAGAGTTTAATATAATACAGCGCAATGTGATTAACAATCGTCTAAGTTGAGCGTTTCAGTGTGTCAGGAATGACCGTGACAGGGGACTTATGACAATACATAGTAGGTGCCTTTGAATAATTATTTACAACAGGGAGAGACGAAAACAGATGTTCAGGCACCTGCTGAAAAACCGATTGCATGTTTGTAACAGACTGGTTACATTAATTTTAATGTAGTTTACAGTTAATCTGGTGGTTATTGATCCAACAACAAAAAAATTATCCTATGTCTAAAGCCGAGTTAGTTGAAAAGATTGCATCCCAGGCAGGGTTAACCAAAGCCGACGCGGAGAGGGCTGTGAACGCCTTTGTGAATGTTGTGACAGCTGGTCTGAAAGCGGGTGATGATATCACGCTTGTAGGTTTCGGGACTTTTTCCACGGGCGAAAGAGCGGCACGACAGGGCCGGAATCCCCAGACGGGCGAAACAATTACCATCGCAGCCAAGAAGGTTGTTAAATTCAAGCCTGGCAAGGCATTGAAAGAAGAGGTGGCCTGAGCGGTCAATTGTATTCTATGTACCGTTTCTTTTTTTCGGTTTTTTCAAGTCCATCCGGCACGTGCCCGATGGGCTTTTTTTATAAAAAATGCATCTGATTTTATGGCAACAAAAGTAGTTCTTGATTTTGAGAAGCCGCTGTTCGAGCTTGAGGAAAAGCTTCACGAGATGCGAGTGTGTTTGAAAAAAAGTTCAGGTGAGCATAATCTTGTTGAGACTGAAGGATTGAACCGCGAGATTGAGGTTCTGGAATCAAAAGTCGACGCACTCAGGCATTCGATCTACCAGAATCTTACGAGATGGCAGAAGGTACAGCTTGCCCGTCATCCTGAGCGGCCCTATACCCTGGATTACATGTACATGATGATGCAGGATTTTGTCGAGCTTGCCGGTGACAGGCACTACCGGGACGACAAGGCGGTAGTCGGCGGTTTTGCCAGAATAGAGGATCAGGAGTCGGATTTTGCGCAGACTGTCATGGTTATCGGCCACCAGAAGGGCAGGGATACGAAGTCCAATCTGTACAGGAACTTCGGCATGGCCCAGCCCGAAGGGTACCGAAAGGCTCTGCGACTCATGAAGCTTGCGGAAAAATTCAACAAACCGGTTGTTACTCTTATCGATACGCCCGGCGCGTATCCGGGTATTCAGGCTGAAGAGCTGGGGCAGGCCGAAGCTATCGCTCGCAATCTTTTTGAGATGGCCGGGCTTCGCGTACCGATTATCTGTGTTATTATAGGTGAGGGAGCCAGCGGGGGAGCTATAGGTATCGGTGTGGGAGACCGTATTCTGATGGCTGAAAATGCCTGGTATTCGGTTATTTCTCCCGAAAGCTGCTCCTCTATTCTCTGGAGAAGCTGGAAGTTCAAAGAACAGGCGGCAGAGGCTTTGCAGCTGACAGCCGATGACCTTCTTGAACAGGAGATTATCGACAGGATTATACCGGAGCCTCTCGGTGGAGCTCACCATGATCCTGATAAAATGGCGGCTACGGTGAAGACTGTGCTTATCGAGGAATTGCGGCATCTGCAGGGGAAAAACCCTGATGATCTTGTCACTGAGAGAGTAGACAAGTTTGCGAAGATGGGCGTGTGGAATGAAGAGGGGACGGAATAAAGGCAAAAGGTATAATGAAAAAGGAGCACCTCGCGAGAGATTGAGTAAGTTTCAGTGAAGATCTGTACCAAAAGCTCAAACTCAGGGAGGTGCTCTAATGGAATACATCGGAATGGATTTCCATAAGCAATATACTATTGCGACCCGAATTCGTGAAAACGGAAGCCAGGAATGGTGTCGTTTAGCGAATACTCCGGCAAGTTTTAGCGAATACTTCGCCGGGAGCCAGTCAACAACCTCAGTGGTGTTTGAATCAGGGAGAAACTGGCCGATGTTGTATGAACTGCTGGAACAAGAAGCTGATCACATTACGATGGCTCATCCGCTGAAAGTCAAGGCGATTGCTTCGGCCAGGATCAAGACGGACAGAATCGATTCGAAAATACTGGCCGAGTTGCTGGCGGCGGATCTGATTCCCGAATCGCATCTGCGCAACGAGTCGACGCGCACGGAACTCAAAGTACTCCGTCAACGTGCGTTTCTGACCAAGCAACGCACGATGGTCAGAAACCGTCTTCATGTTTTGATAGATGAACAGCCTTATGAACTCCGTAAAAGCAGGCCCGATGCACAACGGTTGTGGAGCAAGGCGGGCATGGCATGGCTGACGCATCTGCAATTACCCAACCCAGTTCAGCACGACCTGCTACAGGCGATGCTGCGGGTGGAAGCAAACTTAAGGCAGGAGATAGAAACGAGCAATCGACTGATCAACGAATTGTTTCTGAACAATACCCATGCTCAGTTACTGGAGACAATTCCAGGTTTGGGCAAGTTCGGTGCCCTGCTGGTCAGTAACGAGATTGACGGTATCGAGCGGTTTTCCTCAGCCAAGAAGCTGGCGTCCTACGCCGGAATCGTTCCCTCGACGTATGCCTCGGGAGGAAAATGTTATCACGGCAGGATCACCAAGACCGGCTCAAAATGGCTGCGGTGGATACTCCTTGAAGCGGTACAGCCCGCTGTGCGGGCCCATAGTGAGATAGCAGCCTATTATGAGAGTCATAAACGGCGTGTTGGTGTCAAGAAAGCTCGTGTTGCCACAGCAAGATACCTGTTGACGATTGCGTATTATTGCTTGAGAGATCAGCGTGAATTTATGCCGGTAAAGCCAAGATATTCCGTGTCGCCCTCATATTTTACTAGTGGAACGCGATAGTTCGCACTGCGCAAAAGGTTAGGGGACTCGGACTCATACTATACAGCGTGTGCAGATGGCACGAATAGAAGACTGAGTAATAACTCTTGAGGATATTACAACGGCATATTTTTTGACTTTTTCTCGTGGGGACTTGCAAGTTTTTTTCATAGAAGGTAAAAGTCAAAAGGCAAAAAGGTTTGCTTTGAGGTGATTGTTGTTGAACTGTTGATTTGTTGAATCGTCTGGAAAGAACTCGAGTTTACAGTTTCATTAACCTGTTTAGTTATCAGACAATATAGTGGCAACGACACGTTCACGAGAAAAAAGTAGAAAGCCGGCTCCAAGCCGGCTTTCTTTATTGCTGTTTCAAAGGAGAAAGAGCAATTACTTGATCGTCCAGGTGCTTGGACCTGCGAGAAGTTCCTCGAGGGAGCCTTCGCCGCCGGCCTGTGCCTGTGCTATTTGTGCATCGAGAGCTTCTTCGTAGGTGAAGCGGTCCTCGACATAAAAGATACCTATAGGCCTTGGAAGATAGTCTTCCTTGGTGTCAGGATCGTCAAAGAAGTCGGCGAGAATGTTCGCTTTCAGTTTATCTTTTTCGTCGTGGATCCACAGATCGTCTTTGGAAACCGAGGAGTCGTTGAGGTCAACGACAACCGGTGTAAATCCATCGAGCTTGATTCCCTTGTTATTCTCTTTTCCGAATACAAGCGGCTTGCCCTGCTCGAGGTAGACTGTCGTGTCCGCTTTTCTGTCACGGTCGGTAAAGACGCCAAAAGCACCATCGTTGTAGATGGGGCAGTTCTGGTAGATCTCGACAACGGAGGTTCCGCTGTGTTTTGCGGCACGTTTGAATACCTCGCGCATGAATTTACCGTCCCTGTCCAGGACTCTTGCCACAAAGGTTCCGCCGGAACCCAGTGTCAGTGCAAGGGTGTTCATCGGGTAGTCTACGACTCCATTAGGAGAGGTGACGGTTTTCAGCCCGACCTTTGAGGTTGGCGAATACTGCCCTTTGGTGAGACCGTAGATCTCGTTGTTGAACAGTATGACATTCATGTCGAGGTTTCTTCTGATCGTATGGATATAGTGGTTACCGCCGATGGAAAGCGCGTCGCCGTCACCGGTAGCTATCCAGACACTCAGGTCCGGCCGTGCGGCTTTGAGTCCCGATCCGATTGCCATTGCCCTGCCGTGGATGCCGTGAACTCCATAGGTCGCTACATAGTATGGCAGTCTCGATGAGCAGCCGATACCGGAGACAAAAACAACTTCTTCAGTCTTGAGTTCAAGATCCGCCATGGCGTTTTTCAGCTGCTGAAGCACAGCATGGTCGCCGCAGCCCGGACACCATTTGACTTCCTGGCTCGACGTGAAATCCTGAGCCGTTAACTGTTTTTTTGTATCGGTCATGATTTAAAGCTCCTTTAAGATATCTGTGATTTTTGCTTCGATTTCCATCTCGTTGAACGGGAGCCCCTGTACCTTGCTGAACCCGATCGGCGCAATCTGGTACTTGTCCCTGATGATGTGGATGAGTTGGCCGTTGTTGTTTTCCGGCATGAGAACCTTCTTGAATTTCCCGAGAATTTCCCCGAGATTTTTAGGGAGCGGATTGAGGTAGCGAATATGCGCATGAGAGACATTGCAGCCGCCTTCAATCGCCTGTTCGACCGCGATTTTGATTGCACCGTAGGTCGAGCCCCATCCGAGAACCAGAAGGTCGCCTTCTTCATTTCCGTTGTCGATGGTCTGGTCTGGAACCAGGTCGATGACACGTTCGATCTTTTCGGCACGAAGTTTGGTCATCAGCTCATGGTTTTCCGGAACATGAGAAACAGTACCGGTTTCATGCGATTTTTCAAGTCCGCCGATACGGTGTTCGAGACCTTTCGTTCCCGGTATTGCCCATTCCCTGACGCCTTTCTCATCTCGCTTGTACGGCAGATACGGCGGATCTTCCGGTTTTCTCTCTTTGACATATTTCGGTGTGATATCGGCAAGATCCTTCGGAGCCGGTATCAGCATCGGTTCGGAACTCAGGCCAAGGTAGCCGTCGGTAAGACAGATGACCGGAGTCATGTATTCAACGGCGATTTTTGCCGCTTCATACGTGGCATAGAAACAGTCTACGGGAGATGTGGCTGCAATGACCGGCAATGGCGCATCGCCATGGCGGCCAAACATGGAAATAAACAGGTCAGACTGCTCAGGTTTTGTCGGAAGACCGGTGGACGGACCACCGCGCTGAACGTTGACAACGACAAGCGGGACCTCCAGGATGACTGCCAGACCAAGCGCTTCTGATTTGAGCGCAAGCCCGGGGCCGGCGGTATTGGTTGCCGCAAGAGCGCCACCGTAGGACGCACCGATGCTGGTCAGGACGCCGGCGATTTCATCTTCAGCCTGAAAGGTCTTGACGCCCCATTTTTTCATTTTGGAGAGTTCCTGCAGAATTTCAGATGCCGGTGTGATAGGATATGAGCCGAGGAAGAGCTGGATGCCGGCTTTTTTTGCAGCAGCGCCCAAGGCGAGAGCAGACGCTTCGTTGCCGGTAACACGGCGGTAATGGCCGGGTTTCTGTGTTGCAGGGTCTACTTCGTAGCGGCCATGCTGAGAGAACATTTCTGTTTCGTCACCAAAATTGTAACCGGCTTTCACCGCCATGATATTTGCTTCGGCAACATCGGCTTTTTTCTTGAACTTCGTTCTGAGTGTTTCAATCGTCGTTTCGATTGGAAGGCTGTAAAGCCAGTAGAGCGTACCCAGCACGAACATGTTTTTACAACGGTCGATGTTTTTTGTGCTCAGACCAGTGTCGGCAAGCGCTTTTCTTGTGAGTGAGACAACAGGAATCTCGAATACGGTATAGTCCTTGACCGTTCCATCTTCAAGCGGGTTATTGTCTTCTCCGTAACCGGCAAGCTTCAGGTTTTTCTCGTCGAAACCATCAGTGTTGGCAAGAATGATTCCGCCATGGTGCAGGTTATTGAGGTTTGCTTTCAGTGCCGCTGCGTTCATCGCGACCATGACGTCAAACTTTGCTCCAGGAGTATAGACAGCCTTGCTGCCAAACTGAAGCTGGAAACCGGAGACGCCTGCAATGGTGCCGGCAGGGGCACGGATTTCAGACGGAAAGTTCGGGAACGTATTGAGGTCAGAACCGTAGACAGCTACCGTATTTGCGAACTGGGTACCGGTGAGCTGCATGCCGTCTCCGGAGTCACCGGCAAACAGAACTGACACGCTGGTTTTAGATGTTACCATATTCTTGTTGTTTAAGATTGTTGTGTCACTCATTGTTCGTGTTATTGCTTGTAAAAAATAAAAGGCGAACCCCCTCTGTCAATGAATAATCATTTCAGAGCTTGGTATCGGCGAGTGGTGAAAAAGACTAACGGAAGGTTGAAAACCCGAAAGCCTGCTTTTTCAGGTTTTCTGCAAAGCTAAAAATATACGCCTAAAAAAAAGATCAGGCAAGTTTTTCAGGAATTATCATCACTGTGCTTCTCGATGATAATGTTGTTTGCTTCGCAATAATCCTGCCACAGTTTCTCGAGTTTACCGGGGCAGTTATCGTCGAGATCACAGATGTCACAGCGCTG
>RRYU01009537.1_pt1 | contig 13243 bp, 12 predicted proteins | sample 2162651 | NCBI WGS metagenome assembly RRYU01 (sample SAMN10267283, study PRJNA491782) | microbial mat metagenome | isolation source: biomat in the production well | place: Japan: Minami-Kanto gas field, natural gas well KTG3 | collected 2017-06 | reverse complement strand
TCCTCGATCTCGTCCTCTTCTTCGGGAACGAGTACCGGACCACGACCACGAGACCAGAGCATCAATTCGTCTATTGTATACCAGCCAGACTGATAACGTACTTGATCGGTCGGGTTCAACCAGAAACGGATCTGACCATCCATCCACTGCCAACGTTCCAACGAACGCCACTCCTTACCCTGATCCGTCAGCGTACCCTTGAGATCCTCCAGCATCCGCAGCAACTCGGGGAGGGAATGCCGATTGCTATAACGCAGTTCCAGCAACCGCTGGTTGATTGCATCTCGCAGACGCTCCAGATCCGCAACACTCATGCCCTCGATGTCAATCTCGGTCACGATGAGTCCTTTCTGTGGATATCGGTCAGCCATACGCTTGTGCGCAGAAGCCAAGATGCAGATCGTCATTGATGGCTGTTCCGCCCCGATACCCCACCCAGAGCGGAGAACGTGGGTGACACTCGACCTGTACTGCGGTGTACGTGCTGGCCAAGCGGTTGTCGCCCATATCTATGATACCGCACTTTTGTTACAAGAACCTACAACCTCTAGTGGGGGTTCGGGGGCGGCTGAGCCGCCCCCGAAAATCTTTTTTGGTATGTGTTGGCGGCGTAGCCGCCAACACATACCAAAATTAGGGTTTAGGGCGTAGCCCCAAGGACTTTGCCCATGCCCTGTACGCAGGACTATAGATAATACGCAGAAAGTGGGGCTTTTGGTTCACACAGAAGAAGGAATCCGCTCAACTTCGGCGCGCACAATCGGACGCCCCCGCGCTTCCCAGCGCCGCTGGTAATGCGAGGCGATCAGGTCGCGCCGGATGGCCTCCTGCTCCTCCACAATCCGCATCTGTAAGCCGGGGTAGCCCGACAACAAGCGCAGGAACTCGGCATACAGGTCGGGCTGATCGGTCATAAAGCTGAGTATTCCCATGGGGGTAAGTGTACGCTGCATGTGTTCGAGCAGCGTTGACCCCACCAGGCGCTGTTTGCGCTGGCGGGTGCGCAGGAGTGGCGCGGGGAAGTGCAGGTAGGCTGCCGCAAGACTAGCAGTGGGGATGCGCCCGTAGGCTAAGTGCATGTCGCTCTGCAAGAACTTGACGTTGCTCAGGCCGTGCTCTACCGCAACCTCAACCGCCCGGTAGAGCGGCTTGAGGGTGATGTCTATGCCCAGATAGTTGCGCTCAGGCCGCGCTACAGCCAACGCACACACCAACTCGCCCGTGGCGCAGCCGATGTCAATCTCCAACGGGCGCTCATTACCAAAGAGGGCAGCGGAAGTGAGAAGGGGGAATAGCTCCGGGGCGGTGTAAACGTCGCGCCCCGGCCAGATCATCAGATACTGCGCGGCAATCTCGGCACTCGGTTCAACTACCTGCAACCGCGCAGGGTAACGGCCACGACCCATATAGAATCCTCAAAAAGCTCTTTCTTGGACGAAGCCCAGCAGATTTTCTTAGCGTGGCGCGGTGGCTTCGATAGGCTTAGCCACCGCAAGCTCAGCCCCAGCGCCGCTGGCTGAGCCTGTCGAAGCCATGCGGCGCTGGGGCTTCGACAAGCTCAGCCACCGTAAGCTCAGCCACCGATCACCGCTGGTACGGCTTGCTGATCGGCAAGCCAACCCCATTGCCCCACTCGGTCCAACTCCCATCATAGTTGCGCACCCGTGGGTAGCCCAACAGGTAGGTCAACAGGAACCAGCTGTGCGAGGATCGCTCACCAATTCGGCAGTAGGTAATCACGTCCTTGTCGGGTGTGACGCCCTGGGCGCTATAGAGCGCGGCCAGTTCATCGGCACTCTTGAAGGTACCATCTTCAGCGACCGCCATAGACCAGGGGATGTTCACGGCACTCGGAATATGCCCACCACGCAGCGTCCCCTCCTGGGGGTACTCCGGCATGTGGGTGCGCTCGCCGGTATACTCCTGGGGGCTGCGCACATCTACCAAGGCCACGCCCTCATGGCGGATGTGCTGGAAAACCTGATCGCGGAAGGCGCGGATAACCGTATCGTCACGGGTTGGGATGGGGTACTCGGTTGGCTCAAAGCTCGCTACCACCCGGCTCAACTCGCGCTTCTCGGCGATCCACTTGGCACGCCCACCATTCATGATGCGCACATCCTGATGGCCAAAGAGCTTCATCACCCAAAAAGCGTAGGTCGCCCACCAGTTGTTCTTGTCCCCATACAGCACTACGGTCGTCTGCGGGGTGATCGCCTTGCGCGACATCAACCCGGCAAAGCGCTCGGCGTCCAGGTAATCACGAATCACCGGGTCGTTCAGATCTTCAACCCAGTCAATCTTGAGCGCAGTAGGAATATGCCCAATGTCATAGAGCAGAATATCTTCGTTACTCTCCAACAAGCGCACCTGGGGATCGTGCATGTGCGCGGCCACCCAATCGGTCTCGACCAGCACTTCGGGATGGGTGTAGGTAGCCATCAGAACCTCTCTTCCCAATCAGACCTCAATCAGTACTCCATCATCCTCCACCCATACCCGATAGGTGGCAACCGGCTTAAAGGCCGGTGGGGTAAGCGCCTCACCGCTACGCAGATTGAAGAGCGCCCCATGGGCAGGGCATGCGACACAATGGGTGTCAGTGTCCAGTTCACCCTGGCTCAACGAGGCTTGGCCATGTGAACACTTGTCGTCCATGGCGTAAAGATCTGTACCAACTCGAAAAATCGCGACGAATTTACCGTCAAGAACGAAGCGATTTGCACCGTTTTCTGGCACGTCAGCCAGATTGGCGATCCGAATTGTGGGCATACATACCTCCGATGGGGGTTGGGGCGACATCGCCGCATAGGTATTCAGTTAAAGCGGTAAACCACATCAACCGCAGAGGTCACAGAGGTACGCAGAGGGATGGGTTTCGCGATACCTGCGGTTCTTCCTCTGCGTTCCTCTGCGTCCTCTGTGGTAGAAGATCCCTACCCGACCGATCCTTCCATCTCCATCTGGATCAGGCGGTTCAATTCTACCGCATACTCCATCGGCAGTTCGCGAGTGAACGGCTCCATAAAACCGAGCACAATCATCGAGAGTGCATCGGCTTCGGGCAAGCCACGGCTCATCAAGTAGAAGAGTTGCTCGGCCCCGATGCGCCCCACCGTAGCCTCGTGAGCCAGGGTACAGCGATCCTCTTCGATCTCGATGTAGGGGATGGTGTCGGATGCCGAACGCTCATCCAGGATCAGCGCATCACAGTTGACGTTGATCTTGGCCCCGTAGGCTCCCGATGCCACCTTGGCCAAGCCCCGGTAGGTGGTCTTACCACCATCCTTACTCACCGACTTATTGGTGATCCGGCTGGTCGTCTCTGGGGCCACATGCACCATCTTCGCCCCGGCATCCTGGTGCTGGCCCTTGCCCGCGTAGGCCACCGAGAGCACCTCGCCCCGTGCCTTGCGCCCCACCAAGTAGACCGCAGGGTACTTCATCGTCAACTTGGAGCCGATGTTGCCATCCACCCACTCCATACTCGCCTCTTCGTGAGCAACAGCCCGCTTGGTGACCAGGTTGTAGATGTTATTGGCCCAGTTCTGAATGGTCGTATAGCGGAACTTACCGCCCTTCTTGACGATGATCTCTACCACCGCCGAGTGGAGCGAGTTGGTTGAGTAGATCGGCGCAGTACAGCCCTCGATATAGTGCGCCTCAGCCCCCTCCTCAATGATGATCAGGGTGCGCTCAAACTGGCCCATACTCTCCGCATTGATGCGGAAGTAGGCTTGCAGCGGAATATCAACCTTCACCCCGGCGGGCACATACACAAACGAGCCACCCGACCAGACGGCGGTGTTAAGCGCGGCATACTTGTTGTCAGCAGAGGGGATGACCGTGCCAAAGTACTGCTTGAAGATCTCTGGGTGTTCCTTGAGCGCCGTATCGGTGTCGAGGAAGATGACGCCCATCTTCTGCCACTCTTCGCGAAGGGAGTGGTAGACAACCTCAGAGTTATGGACAATCAGCCCCTCAGCAACAAAGTTATGCGACCCATCAACTTCGATGTCATAGACCACCTCAACCCCAGCCGGGGTAATCGAGTCGATCTTGACGAAGCCATGGAACTCAGTCACATGTGAGCGGAAGGTTGTACCCTTAGCACTTGAATAATCGTGATGGTACTTGCGCTTGCTCATGCGATCCAAACGATTTGGTGAACGACTACCAATGCGCTCATAATCGCCTGCAACCTGCATACGATAGCCAACCATCATCCGATCCTGCTCGTGAGGGTGCTTTGACTCGAAACGGTGGATTGATGAAGTTGGTAGCCCACATAGAGCAAGCAATTCACTCATATCCTGAAGCAGATCACGATTAGCACTCGTGAGCATCACATCATGATTCTTCTCAGAATCACGCACATAGCCATCAGAGTCCAGATAGCCGCCCAAGAAGGCCAGTTTCTGCGACTGGGGCAATCCAAAGACCCAGCGAGGAACACGCTTGGTCAGTGCCTTGCCCTCAAAACCATTAACTTCAAGGAAACGAGCAATGATGGTTGAGTTGAGCGATACACGATAGGCATCGCTATTCGTTGGCGTCAACCCAAATAGCTCCTCACTCACCCGTATCAGTTCGTTGCGTAATGCACCATCAGTCGCAGGTATAGCAATCTCAACTCGTGCTTTATCAGCACCCTGCTGGGTATGGATAAAGCCATCACCAATGTAGAGACCCAACCACCACATCAGATCTTCTGTCGTATACTCCGGCAGACGAACATCATTGTAGCGATCTGCAATGTTCAGTGTGTAACTGGTACTCTGATTGCGCCCCGTCACCTGTGTCTTGATCTCAGGTTGCTGGAGCACATGCAGCACACCTGTATCTGGCAGATCCTTCGCAACAGCGACGAGATCACCAGGAACCAGTTCATGCAGGTACTTCCAACTGCGCGTATAACGACCACGCTCCCGGCCCTCATCCTTATGGTAGGTCAGAGCGAGGAATGGATGGTTCGATGTAGCCTTTAAGGTGCGCGTACCAACCCGCACTTCAAAGACTTCGCGTTCGCCCTTACGAGCCGTAGCGCGTACCTCCGCCGGGATGATCTGATTGGCCTCTTCATCAAAAGAAAAGACCGTATCCCCCGGCTGGATCTCCTCAATCGGCACTAAGCCCTTGGTGGTATAGACCCGTGCATCACCACTGAGGCACTCATACTGCGCACCCACGCCCGCCAAAAACTTACGCTCGGCCTCAGGGATACCTAGGCGCTCAAAGGTGTTCTTGATCTCCGCCGGAACGGCATCCCAATCACTCTGCGGGCGCTCTCCGGCACGCACAAAGTAGTGGATGCTGTCATAGTCGAGACCAGACAACTCATCGTTGCCCCACATCCCAATCAGAGGAGTCGGCTTCTGGTTGAAGATCTCCAGCGCCTTGAGACGGCGCTGGAGCATCCACTCCGGCTCGCCCTTCATCCCCGAAAGCTCACGCACCACCTTCTCACTCAGCCCCTTGGGGGCTTTGAAGAGGTAGTTTTCCTCCTGGCGAAAGCCGTACTTGGAGTAATCAAATTGCAGATTGTTTGGCTCAGAGGCCATATCTACTCCTCCTCATCATCGTCGTGAATATGGCCCACGCCATAGAGGCCCGCCTTGAGCGCCTTCAGTGAGAGTAAGGCACACTTGAGCCGCACCGGGTTTTTGGCCAGCGGAATGCCGATCAATTCCAGCAGATCCTCTTTGCGATACACCTTGGCCGCCTCCACCGTCATCCCGCGCAGTTCGTCGGTGAGTAACGAGGCACTCGCCTGGCTGATCGCACAGCCTCGCCCACTAAAACGCACATCCGTGATCACCCCGTCGGCGATCTGCAAATCCAGCCGCACCCGATCCCCACACAAAGGGTTGAACTCCTCGCGTGAGACCGAGGGTGCCTCCAGTGTCCCGAAGTTGTGCGGGTGCTTGGAGTGCTCAAGGATCTGCTCGCGATACATATCGTCCATATATGACCTATCCTACGGCTTCGTTCCTGAGAACCATATCATTTGTGCGGAAAAGCCTTGGGAAAACGAAAATGTGCTACGGTGGCTTCGACAAGCTCAGCCACCGCGCCGCTGGCTGAGCTTGTCGAAGCCATGCGGCGTCCCCAAGACGGCTTCGCTCAGGGTGACTATGCGGTAGATCCAATCACCACACTACTGAAACAGCTTACGCGCCTTCTCCAACCCCGCCGCCAGCCGGTCTACCTCCTCGTCCGTGTTGTAGATGTAGAAACTGGCCCGTGTGGTTGCGGGAACATCATAGAAGCGGTGTAGCGGCTGGGTGCAGTGGTGCCCCGCACGCACCGCCACCCCCTCGCCATCCAGGATCGCGGCCACATCGTGCGGATGCACGCCCTCCAGGGTAAAGCTGAGTGCCCCGCCGCGCTGCTCGGTCGTATGCGGGCCAAGGATGCGCAGCCCCTCCACACTCGCCAGCCGATCCAGCGCGTGGCTGAGCAACTCCTGCTCGTGCTGAAAGATCGAATCCATCCCAATCCCGGCCAAGAAGTCACACGCTTCACCCAGCGCAATCGCCTCGCCAATCGCAGGCGTCCCGGCCTCAAAACGCGCCGGAACCCCCGCGTAGGTACTCGATTCCAGATCAACGACCTCGATCATCGAGCCACCACCCAGGAAGGGCGGCATCGCTTCCAGGATTTCACGCCGCCCCCACAACGCCCCGATGCCGGTTGGGCCACACATCTTATGCCCACTAAAGGCCAGAAAATCGCACCCCAACGCCTTCACATCCACCGGCATGTGCGGCACACTCTGCGCCCCATCGAGCAGAATCTTGGCCCCAACCGCGTGTGCCCGCTCGGCCAGCATTGCCACCGGGTTGATCGTCCCCAGCACATTCGACTGGTGCGTGACTGCCAGCAACTTGACTCCCGGCGTCAGTTTCTGATCCAGTTCATCAAGGCGCAAACGACCCTCGGCATCAATGCCGATATAGTCGAGCTTAGCCCCAGTGCGCTGAGCCAACATCTGCCAAGGCACAATATTCGAGTGATGCTCCATCATCGTGAGCAGGATGCGATCCCCAGCGTGGATATTCGCCCCACCCCAGGCGTAGGCCACCAGATTGATCGCCTCGGTCGAATTGCGAGTGAAGATCACCTCGCGCTTACTGGAGGCACCAATGAAGCGGGCCACTTTGCCCCGCGCTCGCTCGTAGGCAAACGTTGCCTCCTCGCTGAGCGTATACACACCCCGGTGTACGTTGGCGTTGTAGCGGCGGTAGTAGTCATCCAGCGCCTCGATCACACAGCGCGGCTTCTGCGATGAAGCCCCACTGTCGAGGAAGGCTAGCGGCTTACCGTGTACCTGCTGCTGCAAGATCGGAAACTCGCGGCGCAGGGCGAGCACATCAAAGGTGGAGAGTGTGGCCATAGTGCTGTACTATTCACAAGGCAAAATCAGATTTTGCCTTCAATAATGCCTGCCAACTCATCGCGCAGATCCTCAACCGGGATGCGGTTCAGGGCCGGCTCGAAGAAGCCCATCACGATCATGTGCTTGGCATCGTCACGCTTAATACCACGCGCCTGCATATAGAAGAGCTGCATATCATCCAGATCGCCACTGGTCGAGGCATGCCCGCCCTTCAGCACATCATTGGTATCAATCTTCAGCCCTGGAATGGAGTCGTTGCGCGCATCCGGGCTAAGGTGCAACGCATGCTCCTCCAGCCGGGTGCTGGTGGCCTTCGACTCATGCTCGATCTTGATCATGCCGTCAAAGACACTATAGCCGGTGTCGTTCACCACCGTCTTAAACTGCATGAAGCTCTCGGCATTATGGCCGACGTGGCGCAGCCAGGGCGCGATCACCAGATTCTGCGCCCCATTGGCAAAGGTTGCTCCCAACCAATTGACCTGCGAGCCATTGCCTTCCAGCCGCGCCTCGGCCTCGATATGCTGCACCTGGCCCCCCAGCGCCACCGAAGTCCACTCGGCGTTGGCATCGCGGCCCAAAATGAGCTTCTGGCCACCAATATGGTAGACCCCCGCGCCCCAGTGTTGCACGCTGACAAACCGCAGGCTACTGCCTGGGCCAGCGAAGATTTCACTGATCGGCCCGGCTAAGGCCGGTTCGGCGTGATCATGCGAAATGAACTCCTCGATCAGCGTGACGCTGGCCTGCTCTTCGAGGATCACCAAAGTACGCGGGAAGATCGCCTGCTTGCTATCGGCCAGGGTATAGCAGACGCGCAGCGGGCGCTCAATCGCTACGCCCTTTGGCACATACAAGAAGGCCCCATCCTGCCAGAGCGCAGCGCGCAGGGCGCTAAACTTATGCTCCAGCGCCTCTACTGCCTGATCCATCTTGGCCTGGATGAGATCGCCATGCGTCTTGAGGGCGGCGGCCATGGTAGTAAAGACCACCCCCGCCGGGGCAAGCTCGGCATCCCACTGGATCGCCGTACCCTGCGGGGCAGCCGCAGGCACCAGCACCTCTGGGTCAAGCCCACTCAGATTCGTCCGCCGCCATTCGGGTGGCACCGACTGAAGAAAATGGTTCCAGGCATCGCGGCGGCGCTGCGCCAGCCACGCCGGTTCACCCGCCGCCTCCGAGCGGGCCACAATCTCGTCAGCGGTTATGTCTTTGAGGGTAAGAGTTGTCATGGATTGCTCACCACCTACGCTGCACCGGCCAACTCCTCACGGAGCCAGTCGTAACCCTTCTCCTCCAGTTCCAGCGCCAACTCCGGGCCACCCTCGCGCACAATCCGCCCCTCCATCATCACCGACACAAACTGCGGCTTGATGTAGTTGAGCAGGCGCTGGTAGTGGGTGATCACCAATGCGCCCATCTGCGGGCCAGAGAGCCGGTTGACGCCGTTGGCCACAATGCGCAGCGCATCAATATCGAGGCCCGAATCGGTCTCATCCATGATCGCCATGGTCGGGGCAAGCAGGGTCATCTGAAGGATCTCCAGGCGCTTCTTCTCGCCACCACTAAAGCCTTCGTTCAGGTAGCGGCGCGCAAAACCTTCATCCATCTCCAAGGTCGCCATACCCTCACGCAACAGCTTGCGGAACTGCGCCACCGGGATCGAAGTCTCCTTGGGATCTTTACCCTCCTCGGCGCGGTGCGCATTCAGCGCCGCCCGCAGGAAGTTGGCCACCGTCACCCCCGGTACCGAGACCGGGTACTGGAAGGCGAGGAAGAGGCCCAGCTTACTGCGCTCATCCACATCCAGTTCCAGCACATTCTGGCCCTTGTACCAGATCTCCCCGCCGGTAACTTCATACCCCGGATGACCGGCAATAATATGCGCCAGCGTGCTCTTGCCACTCCCGTTCGGCCCCATGATTGCGTGTACCGTACCATGCTGGACGGTCAAATTGACACCCTTGAGGATCTCCTTATCGTCAATCTTGGCCTGAAGATCCCGGATCACTAGATCGTTGCTCATGTGCTCCTCATCAAACATAATGGCTCAACCCTCAAGCGGAATAATTTCCCGCCCTTCGGGTCTCTCCGGCTCTGGCTCACGCACGGTAAAGCTACAACTATGGGCACCCTCGCGAATACGGTTCTGCACATCCAGCTTTTCGCCGAGGACATACTCGATCATTTGGCGCTCCATTGCGCAGACTTGGGGATGGAGGTGGGCGACATCGTAGTAGGGGCAGGCGAAGAGGTTAATCCCGTCGCCATCGGGGGCCACTTCAGCCGGAACGCCGCGCTGCTCAAGCAGACGGCGCAACTCGGCGAGGCGCTGACTCACATCAGTGCCCGCCATACGGTCGGCATATTCACTCGCCAAGCGCTGGCTGACCCGCGCCAGGATCTCGTCGAGCTTATCCGCCCCTTCGAGGGCGATCAACTCGCGCAGCAAGAGCGAGATGAGCCGATCATACTGCTTAGGGAAGAGGCTCTGCGCCTTCTCACTCAGCCCGTAGATCAGCCGCGGCCGCCCCGGCCCGCGCCGTTCGGCTCGTGCTACCACGAGGCCATCCGCCTGGAGGTGGAGCAGATGCTCACGCACCGCCGTATCGCTCACGTCGAGATAGGCCGCGAAATCCTTCACGGTGCCTTCGCCGTGGCGCTGGAGGTATTCGATGATCTTGCCCGCCCCACTCTCTGGGGCATACCCCATGTTGGACATCCGCAGCCTCCTCTAGCTATGATGCAGTCTAGCAGGGCTACGGGATATTGTCAATAAACAAGGAAAAAACCGTGTTTATTCGCTGCCTGGTATTATCCGGCTTCGCTTAGACTAATTTCTATCACCGATCCTGGGGATAGGGACGAGATGGCTTGTTGCACCTGCGGTATTAACGGTAAGAGATTCGGAAGGCGATTAGCAAGCAGCACGCGCATCATTCATCTCCAAGACCAACGCTTCTACACGGGCAAGGATGGTATCTACTTGCTCACGACTCACTGATGGAAAGTCTAGCAGAAAGTCCGTAATGGTTTCACCTGCCCGCACATAATCTAGAAGATTCTTCACTGGCACGCGTGTACCCGCAAAGACAGGTGTCCCACTCAAGACATCTGGAGATCGGACAATCAGGATTGCTAACTGCGCAGCCATCGCGTACCTCCTGTGGCGTTACGTCTTTCGAGCATACGTCTAGCGTATGCTCGAAAGACGCGAAAAGCACCTCACCGCCCCTCATGCCGTTTAGGCGGGGTGATACGCGGCCCGCGTGCGCCACCGAACGGCCCCGCCGATGCCGAACTCTCGGCGGCATGGCCGCGCTCGCTCGACAGACTGACGCTGGGTGGCTGCGGGCCATCACCCGCCCCGACCCCAAAGCGACCCACTTCGGCAGCGCGTAGCTCTTCGGCTTGGCGCAACAACTCCGGCGCTTGCTCAAAGTAGAATTCGAGCGCCTCACCATGCGCGTCTACCCCACTGTAGGCCACGAGTACCCGGCTACCGCTCGGTATCCCCCCCGAAGCGAGCAGATCGGCCAGTGGCGCATCCACATCCTTGAGCAGCCGCTGGCGTAACGGACGCGCCCCAAAGCGCGGATCGAAGCCCTTATCGAGCAGATACTCCTTGGCCTCTGGCGTGACATCCACCTGCACCCCTTGGCGCAGGTACTGGTCATTGCTCTCTAGGAGCATGTGATCAAGCACCTGGCGCAACACATCGCTGGAGAGCGGGCGGAAGGCGACAATCTCATCGAGACGGTTGATCCATTCGGGCTGAAAGACCTTCTGCAACGACTCAAAACCGATCTGGTAGATCTGCTGGCCGGTGGCCTCGACATCCTGGTGCGGGGTGCGGAAACCAATCGTGCGCCGGTCAAGAAAATCTACCATCTCCTTCGCACCCACATTGGTCGTATAGATCACAATACTATTCTGAAAACTGACCCGCCGCCCGCCGTTAAGCAGCAGAATTTCGCCATCTTCCATAATCTGGAGCAGCAGATTCCACAGTTCGGGCTGGCCCTTCTCAATCTCGTCGAAGAGCACCACACTATTCTCTTGCTCAATAATCTCTGGGTTGAGCAGCGGCTTCTGATCGCGCCCGACATAGGAAGGCGGCGCACCCACCAGCGCACTCACCTCGTGGCCCTGGCTGAAGAGCGAGCAATCAATCTTCAGAAACGCCTCACCATCGGGGCGCACCAACTGCGCCAACGCCCGCGCCGTGGCCGTCTTGCCCACCCCGGTTGGCCCAAGGAAGAGCAACGTTGCCCGTGGGCGGCGCGGATTCCCCGCCGAAAACCCGAAGCGAGCCCGGTTCAATACACGGATCACACTCTCAATGGCCCGCTCCTGGCCAAAGATCTGCTCACGCAGCCGCCGCTCAACTGTATCGAGCGGGTTCTGATCACCACGCTGCGCCCGTGTCATCCCCTGTGTACTATAGATCATTGCCCTGCCCCTTTGATTCTGCTCTATCTGCCCCCAGCAAGTGCATAAAACAAACGTTATGCACACCCTTTTTTGAAGCCTAACGCAAGCGCGTTACTGCCGTAGCCAATGCAGCAATGGAGAAGATAAGCAGTGCAATGTTGAAGAAGAAGATGACAACCGGCAATGCCCCTAGCCCATAACAGACACCCACCATGATCTGGATACTGCGCCCGCGCTTGCGGTTGATGCGCTCCAGCAGACGCACCAGTAACTCTCCTGTTGATGGCCCTAGGATGATAGCAAGGAAGAGGCCAAAGAAGCCGATCATGGCCAACCCAAACCCAGCGACAATACTCATGATGAAGGCGAAGCCAAGTGCCACCGCCCCACTGATCAGCAGGTCGCTCACACCCACCTGGTAATTGACCGGGCGGCGCGCACGGGCACACTCCGGGCAGAGTTGGCCAACTACCGCTGGCCGCACACAATCGGCACAGATCGGGCGATCACAACTCGTGCAGTGCAGCCCCGTCTCACGGTTAGGGTGGTTCATGCAGAAGCCAAGCGCCGCCCCGGATGCTTCGGGCAACTCCAGCGGCATAGAATCTGCACGTGGCTCCGGCTCATTGCCGCCAATACCCGTGGGAGCCAGCACCTCACCGGCGGCTAAACGCGCCTCCACCTGATTCAGCGCCGCCCGCGCCTCATGGTGCAGCGGATCAATGCTCAACGCCCGCACCAAGTAGTCGCGCTTCTCGCGGTAGGCACGCACTGTTCCGGCCATACCCACCAATGCCTCGACCGAAGAGGGGTCAAGTTCGAGGGCATGGCGAAAACTCTGGCGCGCCGCATAGGTATCACCGGCCATCAGCGCCGCCCGCCCCTCTTGCACCAGGGCGGGCGCATCACCGATTGTGGTAGACTCTGCCATCAGAAGACACCTCCTCCAATGGCATTATACCCCGTAACATGGCCATGAGTAAAGGGAGATTGGGTCTCTACTCAGGGCATGTGCAAAGTCATTGGGGCTGCGCCCCAATCCCCATGTTTGTGGTGTTTTGGCGGCTTTGCCGCCAAAATACCACAAACAAAGATCTTCGGGGGCAGCGAAGCCGCATTGGCGTTCGGTCAAGCCCGAAGGTAGCACCGGCTTCCAGCCGGTCGGTGGCGCATCGTGACCGGCTGGAAGCCGGTGCTACCTTGGCCGTGGCTTCGACAGGCTCAGCCACCGGAAAATCCCGCTGGCTGAGCCTGTCGAAGCCAGCGCGAGAAGCAATACCGCGTAGGGGCGCATCGTGATGCGCCCAGCCCGTGCGCCCCAACCGATCCCGTGGCGTCCCAGCGTAGCGGCGCATCCCGTGGGCGCGTCACGACGCGCCCCTACAGCCACATAGGGTAGCACCGGCTTCC
>RRYU01010514.1_pt1 | contig 13248 bp, 12 predicted proteins | sample 2162651 | NCBI WGS metagenome assembly RRYU01 (sample SAMN10267283, study PRJNA491782) | microbial mat metagenome | isolation source: biomat in the production well | place: Japan: Minami-Kanto gas field, natural gas well KTG3 | collected 2017-06 | reverse complement strand
TCGAGCTGTTTGCGCGCGTCATCGAGCATGGCGCCCAGGCGTTTATCTTCCTCCGCGCTGCGATCGGACTTCTCCGCCAGGGCTTCGGCCTCCTTCAGCATGGCGCGGGCACGCTCCACCGGCAGCGGGATGGCCACGCTGCTGGACACCACCAGCGTACCCAGCACCGCTTGCAGCGCCGCCTTGGCCTCGTCGATCTTGCCCTCGTCGATCAATGGCACGACGGCCTTGATGGCATCAGGATAAGTGGCCAGCGGGATGCTGGTGGTGCGGAACACGATCTCGCTCGCCAGGTTGGCCACCAACGGGCGCGCCTTCTGGATCTCTCCGTCTTCCAGGTAGTTTTCCGCATCGTGAATCATGGCTTTCACGGTATCCAGGCTCGCCAGCAGGTCGTAGGTAACGACCTCGACGTCCACCGGCGCCAATGCCAGACCGGGATCGCGCGCCAGGATCAGTTCCAGCTTGCCGGTGGCCCGCTCCAACGCGACCAGGGCCTCGTCGGTCTTCTTTTCATCAAGCAGCTTTAAGGCCTTTTGGGTCTCGTTCACCGCGGCCACCGCATCGGCGGTGATCTTCTTGCGCTTCTCCGCGGCCTGATCCGTTGCCTTCGCATCCACCTGCGGCTGGACCGACTCGGTCGCCTCGGTCTGCGCCTGGGGCTCAGCGGGAAGCGCCGTGTCTTCGGCAAATGCCGGCGCCGCGGTAATCAAACCGAGGCTCAACAGGGCGGCGGAAAGGGTCTTCAGTTTCATGATCTTCATGGTCTATCTCCTTTCTTGCTCTACATGAGTCATGTACGTCGATGGATTGCCTGTCTGAATCCGAATCAGTCCTCGATTTCACCGACGGGCTTTGGCAGGCTTGCCAGCTTGCACAACGTCGGCACCGGCCCCTGCGGGAAGAGCTTGTAGAGGAAGTCGCGGTACTTCTGCGCCTCCTCGAAGCGCTTGCCATGGTGTCTGCCGAGTGTCTTCACCAACTCGTGCATGGATGGATGGCGCATGTGATCCTCGTAATGGCTGCGGAAGTAGTTGACCAGGCCCCAGTGGGTCTCCGTCAGTTCCAGCCCCTGCGCCCCGGCAATCGCTTCGGCCACGCAGTCGTCCCAATCGTTGGGATCGAGCAGGTTGCCTTGCTCGTCGGTGTTTACGACCTTGCCTTCGACTTCGAGTGTCATGCTTCCTCCGGTACCCTAAGCGTGCTTGATGGATTCACTTCCTTATATTTGCAGCATACATGCCAAGTTATATTTTTCAGTAAAAACAATTAATTAGATGTATTTTTAGAAATAACAGACGGGATGGAGCGGCCAGCCTGGCCGCCACGCCCGGGCGAGCCCCGGCCAAAATGGCCGGGTATCCGCTGGCAAGGCGCACGGGCCGCGCCGAGTAGCCTGGCGATCAGCCTTGGGAACACCTGTTGCGGAAAACCTGTACAGAGGGAGGAAACTGGAGCTTGCCGGGGAAAGTTCGATGCACCTGGTCAGCGTCAGCCGGCCGCCAGGAAGTCCCTGACGCCGACCAGCATCATGTTGACCGCCACCAGGTTGAGCAGCAGACCCATCAGCTTCTCGGTGGCCCGCAGACCGCGCTGCCCAAGGTATTCGCTGATACGCCGGCCGAGCAGGAACACGGCCGCCGTGACCACCATCACCAGGCACAAAGAGAGCATAAGGGTCACGAACGCGGTCTGCTCTTGCGTCCTCAGGATCATCACCGCGGTGATCGCCGAGGGTCCGGCCAGGGAAGGCACCGCGATGGGTACAAGGAAGGGATCGTCACAGTAGCTGTCGTCGAAGATCTCCGCCGCGGAACGAAAGATCATCTTCAGCGAGATCAAAAACAGGATCACCCCACCCGCCACGGCGATGGAAGCCTGTTCGATATGCAGATAGCCCAGAAGCCGCTCGCCGGCCAACGCGAACAGACCGAGCAGCAGGAAGGCCAGCGCCGTCTCGCGCAGGATGATGCGCCGGTACCTGGCCACGGGCGCTTCGCGAAGGACAGACAGCACGAAAGGCAGATTGCCGAAAGGATCGATCACCAGGAACAGCAGCGAGGCGCTTTCGATCATGAGCCTGCCCTACGCGAAATGCTCTACGGGCAGAGGCCGGCCGCGGGGACCCTTGGACCACCGCGGCCGCCTCCGCCGGGATCATTTGTCCTTCGATACATCCTCGAACTCGGCGTCGACCACGTCGTCATCGGCCGACCGGGCGCCCGCGCCGCCTGTCGTCTCGCCGGCGCCGCCCCGGGGTGCCTGCTGCCCCCCCTGATCGGCATAGAGCCTTTCGGCCATCTTGGCGGAGGCCTCGCTCAGGGCCTTGCTCTTGCTCTCAATCGCGGCCTTGTCATCGCCCTTGAGGGCCTCCTCCAAGGCCTTGATGGCCGACTCGATGGCATCCTTTTCACCGGATTCCAGCTTGTCGCCCAGTTCCTCCATGGACTTGCGGGTGGTGTGAATGAGGGCATCGCCCTGGTTGCGCGCCTGCACCAGTTCGTGGAAGCGCCGGTCTTCCTCGGCATGGGCCTCGGCGTCCTTGACCATGCGCTGCACCTCGCTCTCGTCGAGACCGCTGGAGGCCTTGATGACGATGGACTGCTCCTTGCCCGTCGCCTTGTCCTTGGCCGACACGTGAAGAATGCCGTTGGCGTCGATATCGAAGGTCACCTCGACCTGCGGCGTGCCGCGCGGGGCCGGCGGGATGCCCTCGAGGTTGAACTGGCCGAGGGACTTGTTGTTCGCGGCCTGCTCCCGCTCGCCCTGCAGCACGTGCACGGTCACCGCGGACTGGTTGTCGTCGGCGGTGGAGAAGATCTGGGTGGCCTTGGTCGGTATGGTGGTGTTCTTCTCGATCAGCCTGGTCATCACGCCGCCGAGGGTCTCGATGCCCAGCGACAGCGGGGTGACGTCCAGCAGCAGCACGTCCTTGACGTCGCCGCTGAGCACGGCGCCCTGGATCGCGGCGCCGATGGCCACAGCCTCGTCCGGGTTGACGTCCTTGCGCGGCTCCTTGCCAAAGAACGCCTTGACCTTCTCCTGCACCTTGGGCATGCGGGTCTGCCCACCCACCAGGATGACTTCGTCGATCTCGGCGGCCTGGAGCCCCGCATCCTTGAGCGCGATCTTGCAGGGCTCGATGGTGCGTTCGATCAGATCCTCGACCAGGGATTCGAATTTCGCTCGGGTGACCTTCACATTCAGGTGCTTGGGGCCCGCCGAATCCGCGGTGATGTAGGGCAGATTCACGTCGGTCTGCTGAGACGAGGACAACTCGATCTTGGCCTTTTCCGCCGCTTCCTTCAGCCGCTGCACGGCCAGCGGGTCGCCGCGCAGGTCGACGCCCTGGGACTTCTTGAACTCGTCCGACAGGTAATCGATCAGCCGCTTGTCGAAGTCCTCGCCGCCGAGGAAGGTATCGCCGTTGGTCGAATGCACCTCGAACTGGTGTTCGCCGTCCACCTCGGCGATCTCGATGATGGAGATGTCGAAGGTGCCGCCGCCCAGGTCGTATACGGCCAGCTTCTGGTCGCCGCGCTTCTTGTCCATGCCGTAGGCCAGGGCCGCCGCGGTGGGCTCGTTGATGATGCGTTTGACCTCCAGGCCGGCGATGCGCCCGGCGTCCTTGGTGGCCTGGCGCTGGGAGTCGTTGAAATAGGCCGGCACGGTAATGACCGCCTCGGTGACCTTCTCTCCCAGGTAGTCCTCGGCGGTCTGTTTCATCTTCTGCAGCACCTTGGCGGCGATCTCCGGCGGCGCCATCTTCCTGCCGTTGATCTCCACCCAGGCGTCGCCATTGTCCGCCCTGGCGATCTTGTACGGCACCATGCCCACGTCCTTCTGCACCACCGGGTCGTCGAAGCGCCGGCCGATCAGCCGCTTGATGGCGAACAGGGTGTTCTGCGGGTTGGTGACCGCCTGTCGCTTGGCCGCCTGCCCCACCAGCAGTTCCCCCTCGGCCGCGAAGGCCACGATGGACGGCGTGGTGCGCCCGCCCTCGCTGTTCTCGATCACCTTGGGCGTGTCGCCCTCCATCACCGCGACGCAGGAGTTGGTGGTTCCCAGGTCGATTCCGATGGTCTTGCTCATTTGAGTGTCTCCTTAGTAATGTTCAGTGATTGACGCCTTGGGGTTTTCCCCTTACGCCCGAATTGTCTTACTCATCGGTCTGGCTTGCGGCCGCGGGCTTCATCGATACGACGACCCGCGCCGGGCGTATCAGGCGGCCGTTCAGCAGATAGCCCTTCTGGTGCACTTCGGCCACGGAATTCGGTGGCAGATCGTCAACCGGCGCCATGCTCATCGCCTCATGCCGCCCGGGATCGAAGGGCTCTCCCATCGAATCGACGACCTCCACGCCGAACCTCGCCAGCACGCCCTGGAGCTTCTCATGGGTCAACGCCATGCCCTGGCGGAGGGTCTCCAGGTCCGCGCCGGGCCGGGCCGCCGCCAGACCCAGCTCCAGACTGTCCTGCACCGGCAACAGGGCCTCCACCAATCCACTCACGGCATATTTGTGTGCCTTTTCGAGTTCCCGCGCGGCGCGTTTGCCCTGGTTGTCGAGATCGGCCCGCGCCCGCAACAACGCCTCAAGCCGCTGCTCCGATTCCGCGCGGCAGGCGGCGAGTGCCCGCAGGCAATCTTCATCCTCTCCGGATCCATCGACAAATCTCTCGTCGGGCACGTGATTGTTCTCCATCATTTGTCTTCCTCCGATCCACCGGCCGCTCCCGCTGCCGCAGGTTGTTCTGGGGCGCCGCGCGCCGCTGAATGATCGTCGCGTTCCTGCAACAGCCAGTAAACCGCACCCAGTACCAGGACGGCGAAGCCGAGCGCCGCCAGCTTGGTCGCCCCGGTCACCGCGAGGTCCAGAATGATGAACTTGCGCGCCAATGCCTGTTGGGCAATCAGGATGACCGTCTTGACCTGGATGATGTGTGCCTGTCGTTCCAGCACCTTGAGAATCGAATGCTTGAACTCCATCGCGATCAACAGCGTCATGATCATGCCGAAGACCACCTGGAACACCCGGTGGTCGAGCGGATCGAGGACGCCAAGCACCAGCATCGAGAACACCTCTCTAATCAAGTGCCACAGGGCGATCAGAATGATCACCGAGATCACCGCGCTCAACACCAGGGCGACTGCGTGCTCGAAACGCTCGTAGAAGCTCATCACGCCCCAGTACAGTCGGGTTTCCGACTCGGGCCGGCAGTCTCGGTCTTCGATGTTTTGCTTCATGGCTGACCTCTCATGAGCGAAGAACGGCAATGGCCACGCTGTGTTTCATCATCCCCCCTCGGTGAGCCGGGAAATCGCTCGCTCAAGCCCCCCATCGCCGCCCTTGAGCACCAGGACATCCCCGGCGCGCAGGCGCGTGTCAAGCAACCGTCCCGGCACTCGGATCGCGCCGCGCCGCACGTCCACCAACTCGACACCCAGGTCCCCCAGTCGCAGTTCGTGCGCCGTGCGTCCGGTGGCATGGTGGCTATCGGAAAGCAGGACCGAGCGCATCTGTTCAGGAAAGTCCAACGCCTGCACCATGGACCTCTCGCCTTCCGATGTATGGAAGAAGGCCCGCAGCGGCGCATAGTCCTGTGCACGAATCTCGTTAAGCCGCGCCTCGACCTGGGAGGGCGCGACATCCAGCATGACCAGCAGCTGCCCGGCGAACGAAAGGCTGCTTTCCAGCCCTTCGGGAAACACCGCCGCGCCGGCCCCGAGCCACTGGTTTGCGCGCAACATCACGGGCGCCGCCAGCATGCTCAGGATGATGCCCGCCAACAGGGGCTGTGCGATTCGCGTATCGATCACGCCGAGCCCCAGCGCGGTCGCCACCACCAGCAGGCCGAACTCCCCGCCCTGGGCCAGGCTGATGGCCGAACGACCGGAATGCGAGAGACCTCCGCCAAATCAAGACACGTTGTTAAAAACAGGGCCAAGCCCCGGAGCATCCACAGGACGAGTGCATACCCCCGGGGCGCGGCATGCCGATCAGCTCACGCTGACCTCGATTTTTCGCGGCTGCACCTCGGCCCGTTTGGGCAGACGCAGGGTCAGCTCGCCGTGCTTCATGTCGGCGCTGATGTTGTTGACGTCCAGCTCGTTGCTCAGCGTAAAACTGCGGCGGTAACGGGTGGCGTTGACATCGGCATGCAAGGCCTCCATGCCTTCCGGCATCTCGATCGCCGCCTGACCTTCTATGGTGAGGCTGTTACCATCCACCTGCACATCGAGCCGGTCGCGGGAGACACCCGGCAGATCCGCCTTGACGGTGATGCCGGCGACCTCTTCATAGATATCCACGGCAGGTCGCAGCACCATCTCGCGCTCCGCCTGACGCTGGACCTGACCCGATTCGGTCTTCTTCATGGATTTGGTATCAGTCATTGTTGGATCTCCTCTCGTTCAAAATCCGGGTTACGAACTCATGCAGAAGCCTCACTTGACCTCGATCTTGCGCGGCTGCAGTTCCTCCTTGCGCTGGACGACGATGTGCAGCACGCCGTCCTGATAGGCGGCGTTGACCTTGTCGGGGTCGACGTCGTCCGGCAAGGTGATGACGCGCTTGAAGCCGCCGTTGAAGCGTTCCCGGCGGTACACCTGCGCGCCTTCGGGCAACCCGGCCTTGCGCTCGCCCGACACCGTCAGCAGGTTCTGCTGCAACGAGATGTCCAGGCTCTTCGGATCCGCTCCGGCAGCGAACACATAAACGTCCACCTGCCTTGGCGAGACGCCGATATTGATGGCCGGGTAGGTCCCCGCCGTCACCGAGCGAATACCGCGCGAACCGCCCCTGTCGCCGAACATGGCGTCCATCTCACGGCGCATGCGCTCGAACTGGTCGAAGAAATCACTATCGAAACCGGTCAAGTAACCGAACATGACACACCTCCTTTCAGGATCAGTAACCACGGGCTGAATCGCAGCCCACTCGATTTTCACCCTCTCTACAGGCAACCAGCGTGCCAGATCCCATCTGTCTGTTTATTCATGGCTTTATTTGACTGCCAGGGTACAAAGCGCGGTCAGAGTGGCCGGTCTGGAAACCAACATCCGGCCAGCTTGGCCGGGCGCCTTTCTCCAGACCGCCCGACTCTCGTCAAATTGAAGATTGGGGTATTGATGCGGCAGACAGCCGCATTTGAGGGAGAAGCGACTTCGATCCCCGGACGACCTGCAAAGGCAGGTTCCCGGCCAAACAAACTTGCCCGTTCCCGTTCCCCCTTGGACAAGAACCGGCTCTTTGCTCTCGGCAAACCGGGGCAGATCGATCAGGGCCTCGATCATCACCGGGTCGCGCACAGTAAGATACGGGGCCAGTTGTTTGGCCAGGTCCTCCACCAGATGCCTGGCCAGGGCAATGGGATCGACCGGTTTCTCCACCGCCAATCACGACGAACTAAAGTACAAGGAGAACGGTATAAGGGAGTACCAGCAGGCGGGTGATTGCAAAGTTCGACCGGATCATCGACTTTTAGCTCCCTGACTGTCGCAGCCTGATCGAAGACAACTTCTTCATTATCAACCTCCTGTGTTCCGATCGGGCGCAGTTGCATCCGCCGCGTCTGACCAATCACGACGCAGCGCCAGCAGGCCTTGTTGGTAAGAAGAAACGTCTCCATAGTCGAAAAAGCGTTCAGAGCGGTGATGCGCATCAAGGGTGCGCCGGGCGTGCTTGATCGGACACCAGAACTGCTCTGTGCGCGCCGTGATTTCGCGGGCGTAAGCAATCAACCCGTTGCCGTAACCGCAGTACACGCAGTTGAGCTTTTCAATGGCGTTCAGATAGCCGAGATGATGGCGGTCGATCAACAGATAGTCCGACCGGCAAACCAGCGGGATACGATAGATCCGGAAGCAGACATGCTGGTAAACCGTGATGGACAAATCCAGGATCACCAAGGGGACGATCATGCCGTAGATCACGGGAGCCGACAGCAGGTAGGCCAATGGCGCATCACGTAAATACCGCCACAAGCCGACGCGTTGATTGCGCTGCAGTCGCCGAACGCTTCTCTCGAACACCACCTTGCCGCGGCGGATGCTGTACTGAAATTCGCCACGCTTCTCCACCAACAGGCGCTCAAGCTCATCTTCCAGTTCCCGCTGAGCCCTACGCAAACGCTTAAGAATGTCATCGATCTTTGATTTGTCAACCATTCGCTCAAAACCCCCAAACTTGTCGGCCATGCCTGTGTGAAAGAACCGGTATTTGATTCACATAGTCTCACACCCTTATCGTCTACATACGGATCTTCCCGCCTGGAGACTCGATGCCATCAAAGCGATTACACGCGGGTGCATCGGTAAGAATCCTTTTGCGGACGACCGGCAAAGACTTGTCGAAAGCGAGCAACACAAGACCGGGGCCTGCGCATAGCATTCGATGAGAGGCTTTTTCACATAATCACCATGGATATATACGCAAATTTAAATATATTATCAGGCTAGTCCCGTTTGCAGCCAGGAGATAAACCTCATGGCCTAGCATCCATTCAACATGCATTTTTGTGTACCGGCAATACTTGATCCCAACATTTTTCGGGATACATACCGAACTTGGGTAGGGAAGAATCGGGGCCTTATTCGGTGCCCATTTTCAGAAACAGCATGCAACAACATTGACTCATATTCGATATTTCGTATATATTTTCAACAACAGATCAGCTCTAAGTCATTCTGAATTTTGCTTCAGCGTTGATCCTTGTAGACGCACCTAGAAATTTCCAGCAACTATGCGGCCGGGCTTGCCTTTTTGGGCAACCGGTTTTCCGAGTAATTCAGGAGGGGGAACAAACGATGAGCACACGTGTTGGAATCAACGGCTTTGGCCGCATGGGACGGCTCGGTTTGCGGGCCGGCTGGGGTTTCGAAGAGTTGGAGATCGTTCATATCAACGAGATCAGCACCGATGCCGCGGGCTCGGCCCATCTCCTGAAATTCGATTCAGTTCACGGCACATGGGACCATGACTGTCACGGTGAAGGTGAAGAGATATTCGTGGATGCAAAAGGCATTGGATACACACGCAACGCCACCATCGGCGAAACCGACTGGTCCGGCTGCGACATCGTCATCGAGGCCACGGGCAAACACCACAAGAAGCCCGAGACCCTGCAGACCTATTTCGACCAAGGGGTGAAGAAGATCATTGTTGCCGCACCCACCGCGGGCGCATTGAACATCGTCTACGGCGTCAACGATCACCTGTACGACCCCGCGGAGCACCATTTGGTGACCGCCGCCTCCTGCACCACCAACTGTCTCGCCCCAGTAGTAAAAGTAATGCACGAGAAGGTCGGTATCGAACACGGCTGCATGACCACCATCCACGACATCACCAACACCCAGATCATTGTTGACAAAGGCCACAAGGACCTGCGCCGCGCCCGGGCCTGCGGCAATTCAATGATTCCCACCAGCACCGGATCCGCCAAGGCCATCACCAAGATATTCCCGGAACTAACCGGCAAGCTCAACGGCCATGCGGTCCGCATACCTTTGCTCAACGCATCCCTCACGGACTTTGTCTTCGAAGCCAAGCGTCCGGTCACCGAGAGCGAGATCAACGGATTCTTCCGCGAAGCCGCCGAAGGGGAACTGAAGGGTATTCTGGGGTATGAGGAACGTCCCCTGGTCTCGGTGGATTACCTCAACGATCCCCGCTCCTCCATCGTGGACGCGCTGTCCACCATGGTGGTCAACGGCACCCTGGTGAAGATCTATGCCTGGTACGATAACGAATGGGGCTATGTGAACCGCATGATGGAACTGGCGCTCAAGATCGCCCGGATGATGTAACCATGGACCAGGGACTTCGTACCTATCTGGTGGTGACCGGGGCCTACTGGGCCTTCACCTTGACCGACGGGGCCATCCACATGCTGGTGGTGCTGCATTTCCACAATCTGGGATTCAGCCCGCTGGAAATCGCCTTCCTGTTTCTCTTTTACGAGGTCTTCGGCATCATCACAAACGGTGTCGGGGGCTGGATCGCCTCCCACATCGGGCTCAACCGCACCATGATCACCGGGGGCTTTCTGCAGGTCTTCGCCCTGGGAGCGCTGACGGTGGATCCTGCCTGGCTGTCCGTCACCTACGTCATGAGCGCCATGGCCTTGTCGGGAATCGCCAAGGATCTGAACAAGATGAGCGCCAAGTCCAGCGTAAAACTGGTGGTTCCCAAGGGAGAGGACGCCGACACCCGGCTGTTCAAGTGGGTGGCCATACTCACCGGTTCGAAGAATACCCTGAAAGGCGTCGGCTTTTTTCTCGGCGGCCTGCTGCTTTACCTGATCGGATTCCGCTGGGCCATGGGCGGAATGGCGGCAATGATCTTCGTGGTCTACCTATACGCCTGGTGGGCACTGCCGATGGGCATGGGGCAGGCCAAAACCAAGTCGAAGTTCAGCCAGATCTTCTCCAAGAGCCGGGAAATCAACATCCTCTCGGGGGCACGCTACTTTCTGTTCGGCTCCCGCGACGTCTGGTTCGTGGTGGGACTACCCGTGTTTCTTGCCTCTGTAACCGGCTGGAACCACATAGAGGTGGGTTCCTTCCTGGCGCTCTGGGTAGTGGGCTACGGCTTCGTGCAGGCCGGAGCGCCCGCTCTTCTGCGCAAGGGCCACCGCGGACGCGGCCCCCAGGGCAGCAGCGCCCGCAACTGGGCACTGCTGCTGGCGGTTTTCCCCGCAGGCATTGCCATCGCCCTCATGTCCGGTCTCGATCCGGCCCTGTCCCTGATCATCGGTCTGTTCGCCTTCGGCGCCGTATTCGCCATCAACTCGGCGGTTCACTCCTACCTGATCCTGGCCTACTCGGACCACGACAAGGTGGCTATGAACGTCGGTTTTTACTACATGGCCAACGCTGCTGGACGCTTGACCGGCACTGTGCTCTCCGGCTGGGCCTACCAGACCCAGGGGCTGGAGGGGTGCCTGTGGTGGTCCACCGGCTTTGTGCTGGCAGCCGCCTTGATCTCGTTCAAACTGCCGGAAGTACCGTGCGCAGGACCTGATCCGGCGCCTGAACGCTAAGCAATGAGGTTTTCCGATGAGCAGCCAATGTGAAATCACCGCCAAACAGGCCAGCGGCAAGCCCTTGGGGGTTTTCGAGCGTTATCTCACCCTCTGGGTCTTTCTGTGCATCCTGGCCGGCATCACCCTGGGTCATTGGTTTCCGGCGCCATTCCAGGCCCTTGGGCGTATGGAGGTGGCCAGGGTCAACCTGCCGGTGGCGGTGCTCATCTGGCTGATGATCATTCCCATGCTGCTGAAGATCGATTTCGGTGCGCTGCATCGCGTGAAGGAGCACTGGAAAGGCGTTGGCGTCACCCTGTTCATCAATTGGGCGGTAAAGCCGTTTTCCATGGCCTTTCTAGGCTGGTTTTTCATCCGCGGGGTGTTTGCCGACTGGCTGCCGGCAGAACAGATCGACAGCTATATCGCCGGACTCATTCTGCTCGCCGCCGCGCCCTGCACGGCCATGGTGTTCGTCTGGAGCAACCTGTCCGACGGAGAGCCCCATTTCACCCTCACCCAGGTCGCACTCAACGACACCATCATGATTTTCGCCTTTGCGCCCATCGTAGGACTGCTGCTGGGGCTCTCTGCCATCAGCGTACCCTGGGACACCCTGTTCCTTTCGGTCGCGCTCTATATCGTTATTCCCGTGGTCGTGGCCCAGGTCTGGCGCCGTGTGCTGCTGCGGCGCGGCGGCGAGGCCGCTCTGCAACGCAGCCTGGACGTTCTCGGCCCCGCCTCCCTGGTGGCCTTACTAGCCACCCTGATACTCTTGTTCGGCTTCCAGGGGGAGCAGATTCTCACCCAGCCCCTGGTCATCCTCATGCTTGCAGTGCCGATTCTGATACAGGTGTATTTCAACTCGGGCCTGGCCTACCTGCTCAACCGCAAATTCGGCGTCGCCCACTGCGTGGCGGGCCCGTCCGCCCTGATCGGTGCCAGCAACTTCTTCGAGTTGGCGGTTGCTACCGCCATTGTGCTGTTCGGTTTTGAATCCGGTGCTGCGCTGGCGACGGTTGTCGGCGTGTTGATAGAGGTGCCTGTGATGCTATCGGTGGTTCGTATCGTCAACCGCACTCGTCCCTGGTACGAAGCGGGTGCGATAAGCGATTGAACGCCAAGCCCTGCTCACCAAGGCCAAGCTTGGGAACTGACGATTCCCACTAATTGGGACGGGGATCACCCGACCATTTTTTCGCCGTCGGAGGGTCGGCTTGCCGCGGGATGCCCGTTTGAGAAGAATATCGGTGCAGTTTCATCAACGAAGAGAAAAATCCATGTCGATACACGTCTCCCGTTTCATATTCCGCAGCGCCCTCTGGTGGCTGCTTTTTATCGGGTGTCTGCCGTTCGCGGCGGGCGCTGCCCCCACATTTCTGGTAGACACAGACTGGCTCTCCGGGCACATTGAGGACGAAAACCTGGTAGTGCTGGAGGTACGTTATCACCCTCACCGTTACTATACGGTCGGTCACATTCCCGGTGCGGTACAGGTACAACGGTTCAAGGACCTGGGGGACAACAGCGCCAATCCATTGATGCGTTTCCCGTCCCGCGCTGTGTTCCAGGACACCTTGCGTGCATGGGGTGTCAACAACGATTCCACAGTCGTCATCTATGACGATTCCCGTACCGCCCTGGCGTCACGGCTATATTACCTGTTGGACCTTTACGGCTACGACATGGGCCGGGTCAAGATCCTGAACGGCGGCGCCATCGAATGGAGCGCGTTCGAGGAGATGAGCACCGATGCGGCAAGCCGCGCGCCGGGAAACGTCACGCTCAAAGACGCAGATGCGTCCCTGTTCGTGGAGTGGACCTCCGTGTATAACGACGTGGTCTCCCGCCGTGACCCCAATGTGGTTCTGCTGGATGCCCGCCCCCATGACATGTACACCGGCAAGGTGATCAAACACGCCATTCAGGGCGGACACATTCCCGGGGCTATCAACTTGGTGAGCCTGGACGGCACCGATGGCCAAAGCCAGAAATGGCTTTCTGATGAAACCCTCGCCGAACTGTACAAAGGAATTTCCAAAGACAAGACGGTCTATATCTATTGTCACGATGGCTTCCGCATGAGCCTGGCCTGGCTGCAACTCAAGCACCTGGGATACAAGGACGTACGTCTTTACAACGGCGGCTGGTCCCACTGGGGCACCCGGCTGACGCTTCCGGTCGTAGAAGGTGATCAGCCCTATGACGAGGCCTATGCGCTTTG
>RRYU01005032.1_pt1 | contig 13256 bp, 16 predicted proteins | sample 2162651 | NCBI WGS metagenome assembly RRYU01 (sample SAMN10267283, study PRJNA491782) | microbial mat metagenome | isolation source: biomat in the production well | place: Japan: Minami-Kanto gas field, natural gas well KTG3 | collected 2017-06 | reverse complement strand
GGCGAGAAAGACACCGACTATGTGTTCACCCAAGTCACGTTTCAATTCTGAGGGTTATGGCAAGAGGCGCTTATGAACAAAAGACAACCTGTCCTGATATCGATACTGGTGTTGATGCTTGGCTTCAGTCAAGCCTTTGCCGATACGATTCATGTCGCTGTGGCCAGCAATTTCACCGATGCCGGCAAGGATATTGCCAAAGCCTTTGAGCAGAAAACCGGTCATAAGGTGATTCTGGTCTTTGGTTCCACCGGCAAACATTACGCTCAGATCAAAAACGGCGCGCCGTTTGCAGCCTTCTTCGCCGCCGATGTCACACGGCCTGAGCTGCTGGAACAAGAAGGTGTCGCGCTGCCGGGCAGCCGTTTTACCTATGCCATCGGCAAGGTGGTGTTATGGAGTCCGGAACCTGGCTTGATCGATGCCCACGCCGAAGTGCTGAACAAAGGCGATTTTCGGCATCTGGCGCTGGCCAACCCGAAACTCGCTCCCTATGGCAAGGCGGCGGAACAAGTGCTGCGGGCACAAGGCGCTTGGGAGACCTTGCAAGGCCGAATGGTGCGTGGCGAAAACATTGGCCAGACCTTTCAGTTTGTCAACAGCGGTAATGCCGAGCTGGGTTTTGTCGCCTACGCCCAGATCAAGCGCCCGGACACTGCCATACCCGGCAGTTTCTGGGCGCCTGCGCAATCACTATACAACCCCATCGAGCAGCAGGCCGTGTTACTGAAAGACCAGGCTGCGGCCCGTGACTTTCTGGACTTCGTCAAGAGTGAAACGGCGCTGGAAATTATTCAGCATTATGGTTATGCCGCGCCATGATGCTGAGCGAGCATGACCTGACCGCGCTCGCCATCACATTGAAACTGGCGGCACTAACCACGACCATCCTGCTGGTGGTCGGCACGCCGCTAGCCTGGTGGCTGGCGCGCAGCCGCTGGCGTTTCAAGTTCCTGATCGAGGCGGTGGTCGCCCTGCCGCTGGTTCTGCCGCCCACCGTGCTCGGCTTTTACCTTTTGGTCGCGCTTGGGCCTCACGGCCCGGTCGGCGGCTTGATGGAGAGCCTGGGCGGTCGGCCGTTGGCCTTTACCTTTACCGGGTTGGTGATCGGTTCGGTGTTCTATTCCATGCCTTTCGTCATCCAGCCGTTGCAGGATGCCTTTGCCGCCGTTGGCCAAAGACCTCTGGAAGTGGCCGCCACCTTGAGAGCCTCGCCACTGGATCGTTTCTTCACTGTTGCCGTGCCGCTGGCCCGCCCCGGTTTTCTGACCGCCGCCGTGCTTGGCTTTGCCCACACCCTGGGTGAGTTCGGCGTGGTGTTGATGATTGGCGGCAACATCCCGGGCCAAACCCAGGTCATTTCCATCGCCATTTACGATCATGTGGAAGCTTTGGAATACAGCCAGGCGCATTGGCTTTCGGGCGGGTTGCTGCTGTTTTCTTTCCTGCTGTTGATGGCGGTCTACGCTCTGAATCGCCGGTTCATGGTGGTGCAGCCATGAACATCCAGCAATTCTCAGTTTGAGCATTTTCACTGTGCGCGGGACATGGGTAGCACTTGTCGAGGAACGCCGTGAACCCATCCATGGGGGCTTGATGGCAGCATCCATGCTGCCAACATCCTCGACAAGTGCTCCCAATATCCTTTTTGAACTCCAAATTGAGAATTGCTGATGAACATCGAAGCGCGTTTCAACATCGAGCGTGGTGATTTTCGGCTGGAGGTAAACTTATCCCTTCCTGGCAGCGGGGTAACCGCCATCTTCGGCCCGTCCGGCTGCGGCAAAACCACTTTGCTGCGGGCTATCGCAGGGCTTGAGCGCGCAGCCTCCGGTTACCTGAACGTGGGCGGGGCGGTCTGGCAAGACAACAAAAGATTCCTGCCGCCACACCGCCGGCCACTGGGCTATGTGTTTCAGGAACCGAGTCTGTTTGCCCATCTGAATGTGCGAGGAAATCTTGAATACGGCCGCAAACGGCTTAAAGGCCGGGCGTTAAAGGTATCGCTGGATCGTGCCGTTGAACTGCTGGGCATCGGTCAGCTGCTGGAGCGCAGGCCGCACCAGCTTTCCGGCGGCGAGCAACAACGCGTCGCCATCGCCCGGGCGCTGGCGGTCAGCCCATCATTACTGCTGCTGGATGAACCTTTGGCCTCGTTGGATGAGGCGCGTAAACAGGAAATTCTGCCTTACCTTGAAGCCTTGCACCGTGAACTGGACATCCCGCTAGTCTACGTCAGTCATTCCCGCCAGGAAGTTGCAAGGCTGGCCGATCATTTGCTGCTGTTGACGGCGGGTCGGGTTCAAGCCTCTGGCACAGTGGGTGAACTGTTCTCGCGCCTGGATCTGCCGTTGGCGCAAGGGGACGATTCGGAAACGGTGATCGAGGCCGTGGTCAGCGAGCGCGATGAGTCTTACCACATCAGCTATCTCGATTTTCCGGGCGGACGCTTTGCCGTGACCGGAAAAACACTGCCTATCGGTAAACAGGTGCGGCTACAGATCATGGCCCGCGATGTCAGCCTCACCCTGGAGCCGCAGCGCAAGACCAGCATTCTCAATATCTTCCCCGCCGTGGTCGGGCAGATTGCTGAAGCAGGGTCGGCGCAGGTGATGGTGCAGCTAAGCATAGGCTCGGCGCGCTTGTTATCGCGCATTACCCGAAAATCAGCGGTGAGTCTTGAGCTGAAAACCGGCATGGTGATCTACGCTCAGGTAAAAAGCGTTGCCGTGTTAACTTGATCCAACATGGCATTAAAAAACCGCTAAAGACAGTATTCGCCCTACCCTGTTTTCCTTGCCACAACGGCTATCCAGCCGATCAAGCTCGGTTGAGCAAAATAAGATGCCCCGCAAAAAAAGGACTCGCTGGTGTTATTTATCTTTTTAAATCCAATGATTGGAATTGTCTCCACTTGTGAACAACTCATTATGCGGAATTGATTATTTTAAAAACCCAGACTCGACACCAATGTGAACTACAAAATAAACAATGATTTGCCCTAATAACCGGCATACTTCCGGCAGATCACGAGTGAGCCTATGCAGTATAATCCAGCCGAAATCGACGAAACCAAGCTGCTGATCTGGCTGCATCCGGGTCATCTCGAAAACAGAGGGGGCTATGGTCTATCGCTGGCTGGATTTAATGAGAGGTTCCGGATTGTTTCAGCCTGGAACCGGACCGGTAATCAATCAGCATCCCTATTCGCCCCTAGAACGTTGGTTTCTAGAGATTTGGATGGTCAATTTTAAGGATCAAGCTGATCGGCGGAATCAGTTACAGCTTGCGGCGGCAGTTCGGCAGTGTTTTGTTCTTGGGTTTGACTGCTGTTTTCATTTGCTTGCTCGGCATCCGCCACTTTGATCAGCCAGCCTTCACTGCTGTAACAGCCCAGCAGGGCCTGGGCCCGGCTACTGATGCGAACGAATTTTCCGGTCAATTCCGCCGGGATTTTCGAATGCACAACATAAAAGCTGTTACGATCTTCCAGCCTGTAGGACAAATCTTTACCTTTGGCAGTCAATTTGAAAAAATCGGGGTCGATAACGTGCGAGACTATAAATGAGAAATCGGACTCAGGCGCGACTTCCTGTTTGTTATCGGCGCTGTATACCGGCAGGCTGAATTCCCGAAATTTTGGTTTGAAACAATAGTCGTCTTTTCTGTCTTTTTCATAACCAAAGCCGACTACTGGAATCAGCGTCATAAGGGTGAAAATGGAGGTTTTCAGCAAAAATTTCTGTTTCATGATGTCCTCTCTTGTTGATTATTGTTAATTTATGCTCGACGTTTTGCATTTTTATAATAAGGTGACTCACCCTGTGTTAGGCAACCTCTGATTGCTTCACAAATTCCTATCGGCTGAAACGATAATACCATTCCTGTCCGGCGGAACTTGGTAGTGCCTGAAAATATCCGGAACCGTCAAACAATTGTCTTAAAGTAAACGCATCGCCGTCATAGTCAAGCCGGTAGCGGTGAAATTGGGCATCTACGCTGAGCCAGCTCACCGATTTAACACCCGGTAAATTCTGCAACCGGTTCAGCGCGGTCTTGGCATCGGTTTCGCCGGCAATACCTGAAATGTTGATCACCGTGCTACCCGGCTGGGAAACTTCCGGTTTGACGCCATAAAATTCCGCCAGACGCAAATACGCGCCACGCAGTCCGGAAGCCAGATTTCGGTTCATTGGCTCGCAGCCATGCCGCCACTGTCTGACCTGATGATCAAAATAATGACTCCATTCCGAATCCCAACAGTCCTCGCGCTTGACCAAACGACCGACCAGAATTGAAACCACATCGTAACGCCCGGATGCAGCCAGAACTCTTTCCGGATAGGCGCTGAGCAAGTCACGCGGAGTCAGATTCTGACGCTCAGCCAGGTCCATCAGCGGAAAAACCAAAGGTAAGCCCTGATTTTCGCTGGCATCGGCGATAGCCCCGGCCAGCAGAGGTTTTTGCGCATTGCTAAAAAATACCTGCTGACCAGACTCCTCCTCCAGCACCAGCCAAAGCAAGGTTTCCGGTCGCATTTCATTCCAGATACCGAAGCGGCTGGATTTTAACAACTCCAGCAGGCGCCGGTCGTCGAACACCACTCTCAGACGGCGCGCTGAGGCTGGAAATCCGGGAATCTCCATCAGGGCGAATTGATACTGTCTTGCATAGAACAGCGCATTGTCAACAGCTGTCTGCATCACCGGATCATCCATGGGATCGGGCGCAGTTGAAATTCGGTATAACACCTTGGCCAGCGCACGGCGAATGGCCTGATCGCGGTCAAGCGTGGATGCACTTTCGGCGATGACATCAATCTGGAACAAATTCCTGAGTTCAGCTGATGATGCTAAAACCGGCAACCCTAACAATAACAATCCCACGACAGCAGTCGAAAGGCGCATGGCTCTCACCCTTAAGCAAATTCTTGTACAATATCGGCTATTCATTCAAATTCTACACCACTTTGGATTTTAATCTTGAGCCTGGAAACGCACTCCCCGTTAAATTATCAACAAGCCGGGGTCGATATCGCCGCCGGTAACGAACTCATAAACCGCATCAAACCCATTGCCCAGCGCACCCGGATTCCTGGCGTACTGCAAGGCCTGGGCGGTTTTGGTTCCCTTTTCGAACTGCCCTGGCAGGACTACCGGCAACCGGTACTGGTGGCCGGCACCGATGGTGTCGGCACCAAATTAAAACTGGCCCTGGAGCTTGAAAAATACGATACCTTGGGTATCGATCTGGTTGCCATGTGCGTTAACGACATTATCGTCCAGGGTGCAAGCCCGTTGTTCTTTCTCGATTATTACGCCACCGGCAAGCTCGATGTCAATATCGCCGAGCAAGTAATCAAAGGCATAGGCCAAGGCTGTGAGCAGGCCGGCTGTGCTTTGGTCGGCGGTGAGACAGCGGAAATGCCAGGCGTTTATCAGGCAGGCGATTTCGACCTGGCCGGGTTTTGCGTTGGTCTGGTTGAAAAAAGTGACATTATCGACGGCAGCCGCATTGCCGAGGGCGATGTACTGATCGGTCTGGCCTCATCCGGGCCGCATTCGAACGGCTATTCCCTGATCCGGAAAATCATCGAACGCACCGGCGCTAATCTTAACCAGGCTTTCGACGGCCGCACTTTGGGCGAGGTTCTGATCGAGCCGACCCGGATTTATGTCAAAACGCTTCTAGCTTTGCAACAAGCCGTCACCATCAAAGGTCTGGCGCATATTACCGGCGGCGGCATCACCGAAAATCTGCCGCGCGTGCTGCCCGCTGGCATCGATGCTGAAATCGATAGTAACGCCTGGCAGTGGCCCGCCGTGTTCCATTGGCTACAACAGCAAGGCCAGGTGGCGACCGCCGACATGCAGACCACTTTCAACTGCGGCATTGGCATGATCATCTGCGTTCCGGCTGAGCAACAACAGCTGGCGCTGACTCTATTATCCGAACAAGGCGAGCAGGCCTGTGTGCTGGGCCGCGCCATTGCCGGACGCGGCGCGAAACCTGCCGTTCACTGGCTGAACTGACTTAACCTCAACTCATGACTGATTACCAACTGACTCACCTCAAACAACTGGAAGCGGAAAGCATTCATATCATCCGCGAAGTGGCCGCTGAATTCGACAAGCCGGTCATGCTGTATTCCATCGGCAAGGATTCGGCGGTGATGCTGCATCTGGCGATGAAAGCCTTCGCCCCCGGCAAGCTGCCGTTTCCGTTGATGCATATCGACACCACCTGGAAATTCAAGGAAATGATTCAGTTCCGGGACACCCTCGCCAAACAGTATGGCCTGGAATTGATTGTTTACATCAACCAGGAAGGCGTCGCCCAAGGCGTAGGGCCGTTCAGCCACGGCAGTAAGGTGCATACCGACATTATGAAAACTCAAGGATTGCGCCAGGCGCTGGACAAATACCAGTTCGACGCGGCCTTTGGCGGCGCCCGCCGAGACGAGGAAAAATCCCGCGCCAAGGAGCGGGTGTATTCGTTTCGCGACCGCCATCACCGCTGGGATCCGAAAAACCAGCGCCCGGAATTATGGAATCTGTACAACGGCCGCATCGACCAGGGTGAAAGCATCCGGGTGTTCCCCTTGTCCAACTGGACCGAGCTGGATGTCTGGCAATATATTTATCTGGAAAACATCCCTATCGTGCCCTTGTACTTGGCCAAGGAACGGCCGGTGGTCGAGCGCGACGGCGTACTGATCATGGTCGATGACGAGCGCATGCCGCTGGCGCCTTACGAAAAACCGGTGATGAAACAAGTGCGTTTCCGTACCCTGGGTTGTTATCCTTTGACCGGCGCGGTGGAATCCTCGGCCACCACCTTGCCGGAAATTATTCAGGAAATGCTGCTGACCACCACCTCCGAACGTCAGGGTCGGGTCATCGACCACGACCAGGCCGGTTCCATGGAGCAGAAAAAACGCGAAGGCTATTTTTAAGCCTGAGCGAATAAAGCCAGAGACCTGTTAACGACTTATAGCGATTCTTGCCAAAAAAAACCGGACAAATTTCCGTTTAGTCCGGTTTTAATGTACTACAGCGATCGGCGAGATATTATTTAAGCAAAATATCTTTTTTATTGGCTTTGAGCGTTTTCTCGCCTATCCCCGATACCTTGCTCAAATCATCCACGCTTTTGAAGGAACCGTTTTTTTTCCGGTAATCAACAATGGCTTCTGCCTTTTTGGGGCCAATACCTTGCAACGATTCCGAGATAGTTTGGGCATCGGCCTTGTTGATATTGACCGGTGCCGAGAGAACACTCATTGGAAATGCCAGGATAACCAGCATGACGATTTTTTTCATAATGAACTCCATAACAAATTGGATAATGCGCGCGTGATCACGCGCGCATAAGCAATCTTAGTTCAATATAAGCGTATGCCAAGTTCATGATAAACATGAACTACTTGGACGCTATCGAAAATCACCCTGAAATTCCATTCATCCTAAAAAACGACAAGCCTGGCTTGACGCTCTGACGCTTAATCCGGAATGAACTGATGGGCGAAATGACTCAGGCTCAAAATCAACAGTACGCCCGCACCGATTAACAGCAGCTGTTTAAGCGAGGCTTCCAGTTCCGTGCGCTGGTGCAGACTGGGAATCAGGTCGGCCACTGCAATATAAATAAAGCTGGCCGCCGCCAAGGCCAGTAAATACGGCAGACCGACCTTCAGCGCATCGAGGAAATAATACGCCAGCACGCCACCGACCACGGTACTCAGACTAGCCAGAATGTTGTACCACAAGGCTTTGGATTTTTCGTAACCCGAAGCCAGTAATATGGCAAAATCACCGACTTCCTGAGGAATTTCATGCGCGGCGACCGCCAGACTGGTGACCATACCCAGTTTGACATCGGTCAGAAAAGCGGCCGCGATCAGAATGCCATCGACAAAGTTATGAATGCTGTCGCCCAGTAGAATAAATACCCCTGCCGGTTGTCTCGCGCCGTGCTGGTGTTGATGATGGTCTGCCGTGGGATGGTGACAGTGACGCCAGATCAAGAGTTTTTCCAGGGTGAAGAACAGCAAAATTCCGATCAGCACGGTCAGCATCAAAGACGGAATCTGCTCGGTCGGCACGTCTTCCAGAGCATGCGGCAACAGACTCCAGAATGCTGCGGTCAACAACGCTCCGGTAGCGAAACTGATGCCATGCGGCAAAACTCTTGCCTGCCAACGGTCATCGAGCAGTAAAAATGCCGCCGCCGCCAGCACGCTCAGCAAGCCGCCCAATGCGGTAAATAATACAATCCAGAACAGCAAAGTCATGAGTTTGACATCCAGATGAGCGTCGCCATGCGCCCGGTGACGGCATCTCGCCGATAAGAATAAAAGCGCCGGTGGTCATTGTAGGTACACAAACCACCGCCGTGTACTGAACAACGTCTGCCGCGTTCAGTTGTAAACGGGCAATTCGGTAAAGATCCATATGCCATCTACCAATTTCAGCAGCCGGTTCGAATGCCGATTGATAAACCGGACTTTGCTCGACAAACGCTTGCCTAACCTCGTCACCGACGATAAACGCCTTCTGGCCAATCGCCGGCCCCAGCCAGGCATGCAGCCGTGCCTGCGCGAATCGAGCCACCGCCTGACCAATAATGCCCGCCAGCAAGCCACGCCATCCGGCATGAATCGCGCAAACTGCCGAACCATCAGCTGCGCATAACAAAACCGGCAGGCAATCCGCGGTTAACACTGCCAACACAACGCCCGGCTGTTCGGCAAAACCGGCGTCAGCCTCTGGTGGCTGGTCATACGGCCCGGCATCGATCACCCGCGCGCCATGAACCTGCTTCAGCCAGATCGGGAAGCCGGGCAGGTTTAATTGCTCGATCAGCTGTTGCCGGTTGCGCTCGACCCGGCGAGGGTCATCGCCGACATGCGCAGCCAGATTGAACCGACCAAAGACATCGCGATTATCCTGGCCACGCCGCAACGTGGTCAGCGCCTTAACATTGCCCGGCGCGGGCCAATCGGCCATTAACCAGCGTTCAGTCATGGTAATGCTCGGCCATGGCCGCGATTAAATCCGTCATATCCGAAGGCATTGGCTGTTGCCATTGTTGATATTGCCGAGTGTCCGGATGCACAAGCCCCAAAGTTTCGGCATGCAGCGCCTGTCGCTTAAAGCCGCGCAAAAGACGCTCGATTGCAGGCGTGCAATCGGCTGGCAAGGCAAACCGACCGCCGTATACGGGATCGCCGACCAAAGGCAAACGGATATGGGCCATGTGCACCCGAATCTGGTGGGTGCGTCCGGTTTCCAGCTTGACTTTCAGCAAACAGAACGGTCCCAGACGCTGCTCGATTCGGTAGTGGGTAACCGCGGGCTTGCCGTCGGCGCGCACCACAAAACGCTTGCGATCGGCCGGATGCCGACCCAGAGGCTGATCAACCGTACCACCGGCAACCAATCGCCCCTTGACCAGAGCGCGATATTCGCGGTTGAATTCACGGCGCTGCAATTGTTCGACCAGTAAATGATGCGCAGCCAAAGTTTTGGCGACTACCAACAAGCCGGTGGTATCTTTGTCCAGACGATGCACGATACCGGCCCTGGGCAGATACTGAAGCGCTGGACAATGATGCAGCAAGGCATTCTGCAAGGTTCCCTGCCAGTTACCGGTGGCGGGATGCACCACCAGCCCGGCCGGTTTGTTGATGACCAGCAGGCTGTTATCTTCGTGAACAATATCCAGCGACAGGTTTTCCGGCATCAGCGGCACCGCCGCCTCCTGTTCGGCCTCGATCATCACCTGTTCGCCACCGCGAACTATCGCCTTGGGCTTGCAAGAACTGCCATCCAGCGTGACCTGGCCTTTTTTGATCCAGCTCTGCAACTGACTGCGGGAAAATTGATCGAACATTTGCGCCAACACGCTGTCCAGGCGCTGGCCTGCCATCGATATCGGCAATTGTCCGGTTAAACGAATCGGGGATAGGGGTTTGCTTGCGGTCAAGGTTACAATACTATGAGAAAATCCTTGTAATGTTACAACGTAATGGCGGTTCGATGCGATTCTTTTTCCCTGATCAACTTATTGCGGTTTTTCTGACTCTGGCGTTGACCGGTTGCGGCGCCTGGCTGGATGACATGCTGGATCGCGAACCCAGCGAAGCCGAAGCCAGTAAATACGCCGGCAAAAGCGAGCGCGAACTGCTTGATGAAGCGGAAAAAGCCACGGAATCCGGCAATTACACCAAAGCCATCGAACTTTACCAGGCCATGCAAAGCCGCTATCCCTTTGGCGACCTGGCGGCGCAAGCGCTGCTGAACACGGCCTACGTTCATTATAAAAATGGCGACTCGGAAACCGCGCTGGCAGCGGTCGATCGCTTTGTGCAAATGTACCCGCGCAATGCCAGCGTCGATTATGCTTATTATCTTAAAGGTCTGGTCGAATACAACCGCAACATTGGTTTCATCGACCGGTTCCTGCCCAGCGACCCAAGCCAGCGCGACATTACCAGCGTCCGGCAAGCCTACCAGTATTTTGAAGACCTGCTCAATCGGTTTCCCGACACCGGCTACGCCGACGACGCCCGTCAACGGATGACCGCGCTGCGCAACACCCTGGCCTGGCACGAACTGCACATTGCCCGCTATTATCTGAGGCGTAAAGCATTTCTGGCCGCGGCCAACCGGGCGCAAACAGTGATCACCCAATACGATAGATCGCCAGCGGTGCCGTACGCGCTTCAATTGCTGGAACAATGCTACAACGAGCTGAACATGAACCAACTGGCCGAAGACACCGCCCGGGTTTATGCCGCGAACTATCCCGATGGCCCGCCGATCCCGGAACACCCCAACCGAACGCTGGCCGGCAAGGTCTGGGACTTTCTGGGCTGGGAACAATAAACTTCAGGCTTCGGCCATGGCCATGATGATCGACCATTGCCCTTCGCTGACCGGCACGATGGATAAGCGGTTACCTCGACGCAGAATGGCCAAATCTTCCAGTCCGGGACTGGCTTTCATCGTCGCCAGCGTCACCGTGTGGCTGAATTTTCTGACAAAACGCACATCGACCATGAACCAGCGCGGCTTTTCCGGCATGCTTTTCGGGTCGAAATGCGTGTTTTTTGGGTCGAACGCGGTGTCATCTGGATAACTTTCCCGCACCACTTCGGCAATACCGACCACGCCCGGCTGCGCGCAGTTGGAATGATAAAACAACACCTGGTCACCGATCCGCATCTGATCGCGCATCATGTTGCGCGCCTGGTAATTGCGCACCCCATCCCAGGGTTCGGTCTGGTTTGGCCTTGCCGCCAGATCGTCGATACCAAATGTCGAAGGCTCCGATTTCATCAACCAGTAGTTCATCATGTTTTCCTGAAAATAATGGGTAATTCAGCAAGCACATTACAAAAAGTTAACAGGCATAAACACATGGCAAAACGCTTAACCATGAATATTGCGTTTATGTCGCTTATGTCATTGAGGCCATGCCAGCCATAGCCTTGAAGCCTGTTAATCCATGGCGGAATGACGCAAAATGTCACAGTCACTTAGTGCGAAGAACTTAAGCGCTTACCGGTTACCTGCCGCGCTTGAGCAGGCGTTTTAACCGGTATTTCGGCAGTTCCCGCATCATGTCATAACAGCCGGACAGCGTGCGTGGATTGAACACCCTGACCCCCCAGCGTTCGCGCCGATGCGACATCCAGTCTTGTTTGTAGGCATCATCGCCGGACAAGTAATCAACCACCGCCACTTTATCCTGGTCCAACACCTGCCGCAGCAAGTGGGCGGTAAGCACGGTTCCGGCGGATAACGGTTTATAACGCTGGTCATAAGCCAGCTTGAATATATAAGCGGTTTGATCCGCGACCAGCCACAACTGCGCCGCAATCGGCTGATGATCCAGATAGGCAACAGCCACGCGCAGTGCTTGCCGGTCGGCGGCGATTCCCATCAGGCCGGGAATGAAATCAGGATAAGGTTCGGGTTGTTTCCAACTGGCTTGATAAACCTGGTTATAGGCCGCCAATGCTTCCGGCAATTCCGCCAAGCTTGAAAAAACCTCGATCCGGGCGCCGGATTGCCGGTAAAAAGCTCTGGTTTTACGACTGACCGTGTTGCGAACCCTGGTTGACAGACTGGCAAAATAATCGTCGTAACATCGTCCGTTCACCGGCAAATACCAGTTACCAAAGCAAAAAAACGGCACGCAGGGCCGCTGCAATTGCCCGAGGCAATCGGTCAACGCCCACACATCAGATTCCGGCATCGGTCGAAGCTCCAGGGTATGCCAGTTGAACTGACTGATTTGGTTAAAAAAAGCGTTTACCGCATCCACCTGAGCGCAATCATCCAGAAAACGATAGATCGGCGAGTAATAGTTGCTCAAGCTGGCCATGCTAACGCCAGCACCATGCGCTTTCACTTTCAACGGTACGCAGTCGGGCCGGCAAGGCACGAACAACACCCGGTCGCCATCTTTATCGATCACCGTTTCGATCAGATTGCGATACCAGTCGTCACTGGTAAAAAAACAGCATCGGTGATCGGCAGTATCCCGAACATCGATTTTTGAGGAAATTAAATCCTCCGGAGCCTCATGCACGCCCGAACCTCGCAAGTGATAACAACTGAATCTTCATCTTAAACGGCTCAACTAAATCAAAAAAACGTCCGCAACTATACTAGAATGGCGTCAAGGCAATGGCGTATACGCCCGGCCAACCTTTTTTTCTGACTCCTGCCCCTGTGTGATTGACTATGAATGATAGCCCGGAAATCCGTTGTCTTTTGGTGGCCAGTATTTTTCCGCCGCTCAATGGCGGCTCCGCCGTGGTCTATGAAAATCTGTGCCGCTATGCGCCACCGGGCGGCGCGGTGGTGTTGACACCGTGGCGCGACTACGCCACCGGTGAGGTCATTGAAGGTTGGCAGGAAACCGACGCCAAGGCCAATTTCCCGATCGAACGCATCGAATTACTGCGTCCGCTTTCGGTTGATTCCAAAACCCGAACGGCCTCTCTGATCGATTTTCTGCTGCACGACATTCCGCTGAAATTCAAAATCGTGCGCACCGCCGCCCGGCTGATTCGAAAGCATGACATCAATGTCATTTGTATCGGCGAACTGAACTCAGGCAGCTGGCTGGGGCTGGTCTGCCGGGCCTTGTTCGGCTGCAAAATCATCAATTACATCCATGGTGAAGAAATTACAACGACCACCACTTATTTTTTGTACGGTCGAAACCGAAAATTTTATCTA
>RRYU01004063.1_pt1 | contig 13267 bp, 12 predicted proteins | sample 2162651 | NCBI WGS metagenome assembly RRYU01 (sample SAMN10267283, study PRJNA491782) | microbial mat metagenome | isolation source: biomat in the production well | place: Japan: Minami-Kanto gas field, natural gas well KTG3 | collected 2017-06 | reverse complement strand
ACATTCTGGATGGCTTCTTGAACCAGATTTTCCATCGAACAGCTCCTCGGAACCAGTGTTTATTCTATCAACAATTATTTAGTATCAACAACATTCGCAACCACAGGCTGCACCACTTCAACGATGGCAACCTGCTGGTTGTTCATCTGCTCGAGCAATTGTTCAAGCGCGGGATTCATCTTGTCAAAGAACGTATTGGGATAAATACCGATCCAGAAAACAAACAGTAACAGGGGGGCCATAATGACAATTTCACGCGCCGAAAGATCCTTGATATTCTCGTTGGCCGGATTGGTCACCTTACCAAACATGATGCGCTGATAGACCCATAACATGTAGACAGCTGCAAGGATAACACCGGTTGTAGCAAATACAGCGTACCAGCGTAGATTACTTTCAAATGCTCCCATCAGCGCCAGAAACTCGCCAACAAAACCGTTGGTTCCAGGCAGACCGATGGATGAGAAGGTAATGACCAGAAAGATGGTCGCAAAGACTGGCATCTTTCCTGCTAGACCACCAAACTCCGAGATCTGACGGGTATGCCGGCGCTCGTAAAGAAATCCGACGATAAGGAACAATGCTCCGGTTGAGATGCCGTGGTTGATCATCTGCAGCATCCCGCCGGCCATTCCCTGCATATTCAGGGCAAACAGACCAAGCATAACAAAACCAAGGTGAGCAACTGACGAATAAGCAACCAGTTTTTTTACATCATCCTGCATCATGGCGACTAATGAACCATAGATAATGCCGACAACTGACAGGAAGGCCAAAAAGGGTATGAAAGTCTGCAAGGCCTCGGGGAACAGGGGCATAGCGAAGCGGACGTAACCGTAGGTACCCATCTTCAGCAGTACCGCGGCCAGAATAACCGAACCGGCGGTTGGCGCCTCGGTATGAGCATCCGGCAACCAGGTATGCAACGGAAACATGGGTACTTTAATCGCAAAGCTGAAACCAAAGGCCAGGAACAACCAGAATTGGGCACCATAAGGAATATTCAGTTGATAGAATTCCTGAACCCCAAAACCGTTGACTGGTGAACCCGACTGTAGAGCGTAATAGTAGACAAAGATGATACCGACCAGCATCAGCAATGAACCGACAGCGGTATAGATGAAGAACTTGACAGCCGCGTAAATACGGTTAGAGCCACCCCATATCCCGATCAGGAAATACATCGGAATCAGCATCAGCTCCCAGAAAATGTAGAAAAGGAAAAGATCAAGGGAGATAAAAGCACCCAGCATGCCGGTCTGCAGCAACAGCAGCATCGCCATAAAACCCTTGGTATTTTTCTTGACCGCATTCCAGGTGGACAGAATGGCAATCGGCATAATGAAGGTGGTCAACAACACCAGCCACAGGCTGATCCCGTCAACCCCAATGTTGTAGTTCATCTGGAAAAATTCACCAACATGGATCCACTCATAGAATTCACGATAGTGCATCCCGCCCGATGTCTTGAACACATTGTCAAAAGCCAGAGGAAGGCTGATTAAGAATGTAATCAAAGATACAGCCAAAGCAAAGCTCTTGAGCATTGCGTCATTGTCCCGTGGGATAAACAGGAGGGCAATCATACCCACCAACGGGAAGAAAGTCATAATACTGAGAAGGTTGTCAGCCATGTGGAAACGCTCCTTGTAGCTTTATCGTATTCGCGGGCAGAATTAACAATTAACCAAAGACATAAAAGCCGACGATCACGACTACGCCGACCACCATGGCCACTGCGTAGTTATACATGTATCCCGTCTGGGTGTAACGCAAACCGGCCCCAACTCCTTTAACAACCCAGGCACAGCCATTGACGATACCGTCGACCAGACGGACGTCAAAGATCTTCCACAGGAAGGTACCAAAGCGTTTGCAGGGGTTAACAAAGACAAAATCGTACAGTTCGTCGATGTACCATTTGTTGAAAACAAAGCGATAGACGCCGGCAAACTTCGCAGTAAATTGAGCTGGAAGCGCCGGATTCTTCATGTACATCAACCAGGCCATGTAAATACCGAACAGAGCAATACAGACCGAGAGGGCGATCAGGGTATATTCAAGGGCATGTGAGCCATGGGCATTGAGGTTGTGCAGTTCCTGAGCATGACCAAATACCGGTGCCAGGAAGTTACCAAAATGATTACCTCCACCGAGGATTTTCGGTACCCCGACATAACCACCAACCACCGCCAGGAAGGCTAGAACGATCAGCGGCACAGTAATGGTCCAAGGAGATTCAGGAATATGATCCTTGGCGCGGGGATCTGTGCGCTGAGCACCAAAGAAGGTCATAAACACCAGACGGAACATGTAGAAGGCAGTCATACCGGCGACACAGACAGCGATGATCCAGAAGATCGGATGACCGGCGGTTGAACCAAAGGACCACCAGAGGATCTCATCCTTGGAGAAGAAGCCGGAGAAAAGAGGCACACCGGCAATAGCAATGGTGGACAACAGGAAGGTCCAGTAGGTAATCGGCATTTTCGACCGCAAACCACCCATGTTGCGCATATCCTGCGGATCATCGTGAAGATGGGCGTGGTGATAAGCATGGTGCATGGCATGAATAACCGAACCGGAACCGAGGAACAGACAGGCCTTGAAGAAGGCGTGGGTCATCAGATGGAAAATACCGGCCGAGAAGGCCCCGACACCCATGGCCAGAAACATATAACCCAACTGGGAAACGGTAGAATAAGCAAGCACACGCTTGATATCGTTCTGGGCAAAACCGATAGAGGCGGCAAGAAATGCCGTTGCTGCTCCGATAATAGCAATCGTCATCATGGTTGATGGAGCCATGGCGAACAGAATGTTCATCCGGCCGATCATATAGATACCCGCGGTAACCATGGTTGCTGCATGGATCAGTGCAGAAACCGGTGTTGGTCCTTCCATCGCATCCGGAAGCCAGGTAAAGAGCGGGATCTGGGCTGATTTACCGGTAGCACCCAGAAAGAAGGCCAGAGTGATGATGGTAATCAGTGCACCGCCCGCTTCAAGTAGATGAGCATTGGCAGCAATTTCTACAAAGTTAATGGTCCAGACGCCGTGACCGGCGAGGGCCCAGAACAGAATGAACAGTCCACAGAGAAAACCGAAGTCACCAATCCGATTAACAACAAAAGCCTTCTTGGCTGCATCACTGGCACTCTTCTTCTCATAGTAGTAACCAATTAACAGATACGAGCAAAGACCAACACCTTCCCAGCCGATGAACATGACCAGGGCATTGCCGCCCAGTACCAGCATCAACATGGAGAAGGCGAAAAGATTCAGGTAACTGAAGAATCTGTAGTAGCCCGTCTCTCCATGCATATAACCGATCGAGTAGAGATGGATCAGGGTACCAACCCCGGTAACCACCAGAATCATCACGGCCGAAAGAGGATCAAGCAATAATTCCCAGTTGACCTGGAGATTACCAACCGTCATCCAGGAAGCGAGAACAATTTCATGGACTTTTTCGGTATCCCCGATCAGCTTGAAAAAGTTCTGCACCGCTACCAGAAATGAAAGGAATATCATCAGGGTACCGATACCGCCAATGACCGCTTCATTCTTGATCTTCTTGCCGAACAGGCCATTAATTATCGCCCCAAGAAGCGGGAAGAATGGGATGAGCCACAGATTACCGTACATCAAACTCTCCTATTAGCTGAAACACCCGTAAATGTGGTAGGGATCACCACTTGAGCATATTAAAATCGTCGACGTCGAGAGTCTCTTTATTGCGGTAAAACGCAATAAGCAACGCCAGACCTACAGCCGCTTCAGCAGCAGCAACCGTCATGACAAAAAATACAAAGATCTGACCATCCAAGTTGCCGACATGTCGTGACAGGGCGATAAAGGTCAGGTTTACCGCGTTGAGCATGACCTCAATACACATAAAAACAACAATGGCATTTTTACGTGTGAGGACTCCAAGGGTACCTATTGCGAACAGAATGGCGCTCAACATTAGGTAGTGAGTAACAGTAATCATGGTTTATCTCCCAGGTCGTTCTCTGTTAGACTTTTTGTTTGGCAATTATCAACGCGCCGACAATGGCGATCAGCAACAATACCCCGGCAATTTCAAAGGGCAGGACAAAATCCAGAAACAGTGTCCGTCCGATCAGCTCAGTGTGACCAACTTCAGCAATCATGGCACTGGTCACCGGTCCGCCGGTTCCGGTCGCATCACCGGTACTCACCAGCTGGGCAGCTACAAACATGAGCAGCACGGAGACCAGCCCACCCGCTGCGATACCATGGGTATAGCGCCCTTTGATCGTTTGCCCGAAGTTGAGCAGCATGATCACGAAGATGATCAAGACCATAATGGCACCGGCGTAAACGATAATCTGAATAGCCGCCATAAAGGGAGACTCGAGCATAACGTAGAAAACTGCCAGACAGATAAAGGTCGTTACCAGATTCAGAGCGCTGTTAATCGGATTTCGGCATTTGACAACAAAAAATGCCGATACAATCGCGACCCCTGCAACAAGATAAAAGAATAGAATTTCCATTGGGTACGCAGCTCCTTGTTACGACTTGAGAAGACGTGCTTTGTCATACATGAAATCACCACGCTTGAAGTTGGCCAGTTCATAAGCGCTCGTCATTTCGATAGCTTCAACCGGACAAGCTTCTACGCAGTAGCCACAGAAAATGCACCGCAGCAGATCGATTTCGTAGACTCTTGGATATTTTTCGCCCTTTTCGTTCTCTTCCGATTCCACCGTGATGCATTTTGCCGGGCAGACGGTTGGGCACAGATAACAGGCGACACATTTTTCACGGTCCTGAGCAGGTACCAGACGATGCAGGCCACGAAAGCGCGGGGCAATCTCCAGTCTCTGCTTGGGATATTCCACCGTGGTGGAATGCCCGGGCAGCAGATGCTTCAGCGTGATACTCAGGCCTTTGGCAAACTCTTTAAACATATCTATCCTCTACGCAACTTGTGGTTATTGCCAGAGCAGTACTGCAATACCGGTAATCACGATATTTGCAAGCGCCAGGGGGAGCATAACTTTCCAGCCCATATGCATCAGTTGGTCATAACGCAGACGTGGGAAGGTCGCCCGAATCCAGATAAAGAAGAACATGAACGCAAAGACCTTGAGGAGGAAGTTAATCCAGCCATAGAAGGGTCCGCTCCAGCCACCGAGGAACAGGGTTGCGGTGATGGCTGAAATAGTAATCATGTTGGCATACTCGGCCATGAAAAACAGGGCATACTTCATGGACGAATATTCGGTACAGAACCCGGAAACCAGTTCAGTCTCTGCTTCGGGAAGGTCAAACGGGGTCCGGTTGATTTCTGCCATCGAAGCAACAAGAAACAGCCCGAAAGCCAATGGCTGGCTGAAAATATACCAGTTGGGAATATACTTAAGAGCCTCTATACCCCAGAGCGGTCCCAGCTGAGCCAGCACGATGCCGCGCAAACTCAAAGTTTCCGACAGCATGAAGACGGCGACAATGGAAAGTCCGGCAGCCAGTTCATAGGAGATCATTTGTGCTGTCGAACGTATACCGCCAAGCAGGGCATATTTGCTGTTCGAAGCCAAACCTGCCAGAACGATTCCGTAAACCCCCAGACCAGCCATCGCAAGAATAAACAGCACGCCAAAGTTCAGATCGGTGATCTGCATCGGCACAACATACTGAGTTCCATCGTAGGTAAAGTGAAAATCACTGCCAAAAGGGATAACCGCAATTGCGACGAAAGACGGGGCCAGAAGCATCATCGGCGCCAGGGCAAAGGCAAACGGATGCGCCTGTGAAGGAGTCATATCCTCTTTAAAAAAGAGTTTCAACCCGTCGGCAATCGGCTGCAGCAATCCTTTTGGCCCGGTCATCGTCGGCCCCATGCGGGTTTGCATACGACCAATGATTTTACGCTCAGCATAGGTCGCATAAGCAACAATCAAAATCATGACCACAAAGGCCACCGCGATTTTCAGCAGCATCGCAACGGTAAATAGAACCGGTGTGTTCGAGAGTGTCAGAACTTCTGGCGTCATGACCATCCTCTTCCTTCTTCAGCTATGGCATTTCTGCCGATTTTAAGTCGATAGAAGCTATCAACAGTACAATATTGTCTTTCCTGTTCAGACCTTTGATGGTTCAACTGCAATCACTGACTGACCAGTGTAGATCTTGTTCAAGCCCAGATCAGCAAAATGGCAGGGAGCGAAGATCACACCCTTCGGCAAGCGATTATCAACCTTGGCCTTGGACTGAATGATCCCGTCGGCAGTTTTAAGCTGAATCATATCGCCTGTTTTCACACTAAATGTCGCTGCGTCGTCACGTCCAAGCTCAATGTAAGGTTCCGGACACACTGACATGGGGCCCTTTGAGCGCGTCGAAATCGAACCGCTGTGATACAGCGCACTGCCAACGAGCAACTGGTATTCAGCCTCCAGAGGTTCACTGCCGGCAACCGGGATAAGAACCTTTTTCACCGGGGCCAGGGTTTCTCCACCCCAGACCTGTCCCTGGCTACCGATCTGCTCATAGATGATACCGGCATAACCGGCTACTTCAGCTGTCAGCTCACTAAAGGCTGCGGCCGGGGTTACCGGGGAGGGTTTCTGCAACTTATTGAGCAAGGATTGAAATACAGCAAAGTCTGATTTAGCTTCGCCTGGTGATTTGATTCCGGCTCTAAGTCTTTGAATGCGCCGTTCGGCATTAGTAAAGGTTCCATCTTTTTCGGCAAAAGATGCAGCCGGCAGAACGACATCGGCATATTTGGCTGAATCGGTCAGGAACAGATCCTGAACCACCAGGAAAGATTTTTCCAGGGCCTTTTTGACCAGTGCCTGATCAGGGTAGGTGACAACAGGATCTTCACCAACCAGATAAAGCACCGGCAGGGTACCTTCAGCTGCGCTGCGGAGCATTTGCTGCGCCCCCAGTCCCGCAGGTCCCGGGATAATCTGCAGATCCACGGCCCCTTGACTGTTAGCTTTTTCGCCACACAGATATAATCCGGAGCCTTCGCGTCCAGCTATGCCTGTCAACAGGGCCAGGTTTGAAGCTGCAATGGCGATTTCCCTACTGTATGCGGTATACGGCAAACCATAAGCAACAACGATCGCTGCATTTTTTGCGCCGGCCAGTTCGCGAGCTGTTTTTTTGATCGCTTCAGCGTCACCACCCACCATCTCGGCCACAGCTTCGGGGGTATAGTCTGCCAGCGCCCTGGTCAGCTCAGCAAACCCTTGCAAATCGTCTGTTTTTGCCAGCCCCTCAGCAATGATGACCTGACACAGGGCATTGATCATATTGATTTCACAACCTGGCTTATGCATCAGAGTGCGGGCATGAGGGAGCTTGCTTAACTTGCCGCGCTTATCTGCAATAACTGACAGCTGCGCATCATTCAGGCGAATAGCCTGATTAATCACCATACCGAACACCGGATGGGTCTCGTAAAAGTCTGAGCGGATCGCCAGGATGGCACTACACTTTTCAACCTGTGGGAAGGTGCCGGTTGATGCGCTGATGCCCATGGTCTCATCCAAGCCTGCTGTGAGGCCCTGGTAGCACTCACCCCCGGAGTGATCGAGATTATGGGTGCCAATCGCTGAACTGACCCGTTTAAGCAACAGAAGTTCTTCGTTGGTCAGTCGTGCCCCACTGATAATACCGAGATCCTTGCCGGCCGCTTTGAATTTTTCAGCGATTGTTGCCAGGGCCTCATCCCAACTCGCCTCCTTCAGCTCGCTACCCTTACGAACCAAAGGTTTAGTCAAGCGCTTAGCATCGTTGACGTAGGAATAACCGAAGCGTCCACGAACGCACAGATTGCCGTGGTTGACACCGGTGTCTTCGTTGAAGCGGATGGTCTGAACCTGATTGTCCTTAACCCCGAGGGTCACGGTACAACCGTTGCCGCAATAGCCACAGACGGTATCGACCTCTTTAAGCTGCCAGGGACGTGCTTTGAATTTAAACGGACGTGGCAGAATAGCACCGACGGGACACATGGACACGCACTGTCCACAGAACTCGCAGTTCAAGCCGCGATCAAAGGCGGTTGCAATTTTGGTTTCAAAGCCACGGTTAATAAAAGAATAGGAGCCATAGCCAACCACTTCGTCACATACCCGAACACATTTACCGCACAGTACGCAGCGGTTCATGTTGCGCTCGATCAGGGGATTGACTTCATCGGTAGGCAGGTCGAACTTTTCCCCATGAAAGCGATTGGTGACGACCTCATATTCGTAGGTCAGATCCTGCAGGTCGCATTCCCCACCCTTGTCGCACACCGGGCAATCAACAACATGATTGACCAGAAGAAACTCAAGTACGGTTTTACGTACCTTGTTAATCTCATCAGACATGGTCGTAACGACCATTCCTTCGGTGACCGGTGTCGTACAGGAGGGAATCAGGCGACCCTTCATCTGCTCGACTTCCACCAGGCAGATGCGGCAGGCACCATAAGGAAGGAGTTTTTTGGCATAACAGAGCACCGGTATATAGATACCGTTCTCTTTAGCCGCCTCGTAGATTGTCGACGTTTTGGCGGTTGTGATCTGTTTTCCGTCAATCGTTAGATTAACCATCTTGACCTCTTAAATTTCAGGCTGTGAACGCGATCAATCAATCGCCATGAAACGGCAAGCGTCGTAACAGGAAGTACACCGGGTACATTTATCCAGGTCGATATAGGCGACTTTGCCCTTTTCCCACTCTATTGCATCCACCGGGCAGATGCGCGGACAGATACCACACTTCTTGCACTTTTCTTCGATGACGCGGAAATGCAGAAGCTCCTTACAGCTGTGAGATGGACACTCTTTTTCCTTGATATGAGTCTCATACTCGTCCCGGAAATAACGGATGGTCGAAAGAACCGGATTCGGGGCGGTCTGACCCAGACCACAGAGCGAACTCTTCTTGATATCGTAGGCCATATCCTGGAGCATCTCGATATCGCCTTCCTCCCCTTTGCCCTGGGTAATCCGCTCAAGAATTTCAAGCATGATCTTCAGACCTATGCGACAGGGGATACACTTGCCACACGACTCAACCCGGGTAAACTGAAGGAAAAACCGAGCAATATCAACCATACAGGTGGTCTCATCCATCACCACCAGACCTCCGGAGCCCATCATCGCACCGGCTTTGATCAGCGAATCGTAATCAACCTCTGCATCCAGCGCCTCAGCCGGCAGACAACCGCCCGAAGGGCCGCCAGCCTGTACCGCCTTGAATTTGCGATTATTGAGAATGCCACCGCAGACATCGTAGATGACTTCCTTCATGGTGGTTCCAGCCGGAACCTCAACCAGACCGGTATGCTTGACCTTGCCGGTCAGGGCAAAAATCTTGGTTCCTTTGGTTCCTTCGGTGCCGATGGAGGAGAACCAGTCTGCACCGTTGTAAAAGATGTAAGCGACGTTGGCAAAGGTTTCAACGTTATTGATGTTAGTCGGATACCCCCAGAGTCCCCTTACTGCCGGGAATGGTGGGCGTGGACGTGACATCCCACGCTGCCCCTCGATGGAAGCCATCAACGCCGTCTCTTCACCACAAACAAAGGCACCGGCCCCGGCCTTGATACGCATATCGAGATCAAAACCCAGTCCAAGACAGTTCTTGCCGAGAAAACCTTTTTCGTAGCAGGTATCAATAGCTTTTTGCAAACGTTTGATCGCCAAAGGATACTCAGCACGGCAGTAAACATAGGCAAATGTACAGCCGATGGCATAGGCGCCGATCATCAATCCCTCGATCAGACCGTAAGGGTCACCCTCAAGCACCGATCGGTCCATAAAAGCTCCGGGATCGCCCTCATCCGCATTACAGATCAGGTACTTGGTATCGCCCGGAGAACCTTTAGCAAATGACCATTTCAAACCCGTCGGAAAACCACCACCTCCACGGCCACGCAGACCGGACTTTTTAACTTCTTCGATGACCTCGTCCTGGCTCATGGTGACGGCTTTTTTGATTCCTTCAAAACCACGATGCGCGAGGAAATCATCAAGGCTTTCAGCGTCGATGGTGCCGCAGCGGGAGAAGATAATGCGTTGCTGCTTTTCGAGAAATTTGTGGTAATAAGGACCCGCAACCTTTTTTTCGACCGGATTGCCGCCCAGAACATGTTCGTCAACGATCTGGGGAACCAGGTCAGCCGTCACAAAATCGTAGGTAACCGGCTCTTCACCCGGCCTGCAGATGTCAACCAGAACATCATTGGCACAGAGGCCGCGACAGCCGGTGGAGCTGACATCACAGGCACTGCCGATCTTGGCGGCAACACCCTTTTTTTCAAACTCCGCCTCAAACGCTGCGACCACAGATGCCGCACCGGAGGCAAGCCCACCTGTTCCCGTACAAATAAGGACCTTCAGATTTTCAGCAGTTTCGGACATAGAATCTTTCCTCGATACCAAAGCGGTGTCTTCCTTGAATCAGTCCATTGCCTTGTATTTTTCAATAACTTCGGCAGTTTTCTGGACAGTGATGCTTCCGTAGGTGGCATCATTGACCATAATGACTGGGGCCATCCCACAAGCGCCGATACAGGCGACATACTCCGCTGTAAATTTCAGATCCTCAGTGGTTTCGGCGTGACCGATGCCCAGCCTCTCAACGATCGCGTCACCGATGCGGCCGGCACCCTTGACGTGGCAGGCGGTCCCCATGCAGACACGAATAATGTATTTACCCCGTGGCTTGAGATGAAACTGAGCATAGAAGGTCAATACTCCGTAGATCTGACTGGCGTAGACATTGAGGCGTTCGGCAGCCAGATGAACCGTTACTTCCGGGATATAACCATATGCTTCCTGGATCCCCTGCAACACCGGCATCAAATTGCCATGCATATCGATATACTTGTCGATCACCTCATTTGCTGCGGTCAGATCTATTTCTTCCAACTCTTCGACCTGTTCCTCAGCTTGCTGCACGTTTTCTGTCATAGCGTCCTCATAGTACAAGCGGGTAGATTAACGGTCGATTTCACCAAGAACGATATCAAGGGTTCCGATAACGGCGATAACATCAGCCAGCAACCTCCCCTCCACCATTTGTGGCAACCCCTGAAGGTTGATAAAGGACGGTGGCCGCACCTTCATGCGATAAGGATGAGCACTGCCATCCGATACCAGATAGTAGCCAAGTTCGCCCTTAGGTGCCTCAATACCCACATAAACTTCGCCCGGCTCAACCTTGAAGCCCTCAGTTACGATTTTAAAGTGGTGAATAAGCCCCTCGATGGTGTTAACCACCTCTTCCTTGGGAGGAAGCACAACTTTGGGACAATCGGCCAGAATTGGTCCCGGTTTGAGCTTGTCGAGAGCCTGGAGGATGATCAGGCTCGCCTGACGCATCTCATCAAGGCGCACCTTGTAACGGGCGAAGGTATCCCCTTCCTGACGAACAGGGACCTCAAATTTATAATCTTCATATCCGCTATAGGGGTTATCACGACGAAGATCCCAGTCAACGCCGGAAGCACGCAAGCCCGGGCCGGTAATTCCGATATCGATGGCGGCCTCGGCGGAGATGGTACCGACGCCGATGGTTCGCTTCTGCCAGATCCGGTTACCCGTGAGCAGTCCTTCATACTCGTCAATATGAGCAGGCATCCCTTCAGCATATTCACGCATTTCCTGCTCAACACCGGTGGGAAGGTCGGCAGAAAGACCACCTACCCGAAAATAATTGGAGGTCATCCGGGCGCCGGAAATCTTTTCGTACAGGTCGGTAATCACCTCACGCTCACGAAAGCAGTAGAGAAAAACGGTCATCGCACCAATATCCAGGGCGTGGGTCGCCAACCAGACCAGGTGGCTTTTAAGCCGTGTCAACTCGGTCAGCAACACCCTGACTACCTTGGCCCGCTCAGGAATCTGATCCGTGATACCAAGCAACTTCTCAACCGCCAGAACGTAGCCCAGATTGTTGCTCATGGGGGCCAGATAATCGAGCCGGTCGGTCAACGGAATAACCTGATGGTAGGTGCGATGCTCGGAGAGTTTTTCAACACCACGGTGCAGATAACCGATGTGCGGAGTCGCCTTGCGGACAATTTCACCATCAAGCTCGAGAATCAACTGCAACACCCCATGAGTCGACGGGTGTTGAGGTCCCATATTGATGGTCATTACTTCGTTGCTTTTCACTGCCATTGTATGCCTCACCCAGTTGTGGTTATGCCTGTCACCTGTAGATTAAGAAAGCCGTCCCTGATAGGGTTCACGATCCGGACCCTGAACAGGATAATCCTTACGCAGCGGATGTCCGACCCAGTCTTCAGGCATCAGAATCCGACGCGGATCAGGGTGACCAACAAAAGCGATCCCCATCAGATCCCAGCATTCCCGCTCCATCCAGTTGGCTGTACCCCAGACAGTACTCACCGTGGCAATCTGTGCGTCCTGCTCTTCAACCGGTGCCTTGAGACGAAGCCGCTCTTTGGTGGTGATGTTATAGAGGTTGTAAACGACCATATAACGAGGGGCCTGACCTAGATAATCAACGCTGCACAGATCACAAAGAAGGTTGTAGCCGCCGATATCTCGCATAAAGCTACAGATATCGACAATTTTTTCCTTTTTGACGGTAACCGTCGTTTCTCCACGAAACTCGACTACATCAATGATTTCGGAAGAAAATTTCGTCTTGAGTTTTTCTACAATCACTAGATCGCTCATCGATTTATTCCTGTCTTGAACAGTCGGCCATCAAGCCTAACTGCGAATTACGTCACCAATGCCGATAGCTGCACCGAAGGTATTGCGTTCCGCGCGGATTTTTTCCTGCAGCTTCATCAACCCATACAGCAAGCCCTCGGGACGGGGCGGACAGCCGGGGATGTAAACATCAACCGGGATATGCTCGTCGACACCCTGAACCGTGCTGTAGGTATCAAAAATCCCACCGGAAGAGGCACAAGCCCCCATGGCAATAACGTAGCGTGGCTCAGGCATCTGCTCATAAACGGTCTTGATAACCGGGAGCATTTTTTTAGTAACGGTCCCTGCGACAATCAACACATCAGCCTGACGTGGCGAAGCACGAAACAGGATGCCCATGCGGTCAAGGTCAAAACGCGCGGCACCGGTGGCCATCATTTCAATGGCACAGCAGGCAAGACCGAAGGTCATGGGCCACATGGAACTTGCACGTGACCAGTTAACCAGCTTGTCAAGGCTCGTTGTGATGAAGCCGCTACCTAATGTTGTGGGCTGCCCTACTCCCATTCCAGAGCTCCTTTTTTCCAGTCATAGAT
>RRYU01003959.1_pt1 | contig 13268 bp, 12 predicted proteins | sample 2162651 | NCBI WGS metagenome assembly RRYU01 (sample SAMN10267283, study PRJNA491782) | microbial mat metagenome | isolation source: biomat in the production well | place: Japan: Minami-Kanto gas field, natural gas well KTG3 | collected 2017-06 | reverse complement strand
GAGATTCTTTTCACAGAATAAATTTAAACCATATTGTCATTCCCGCGCAAGCGGGAATCTATTTAATGCTATGGATTCCCCCGCTGAGCGGGGGAATGGCAAATAATTATTTAATAACAGTAAAAATCCGATTAAATCTCGGGATCCAAGTTTTGAGATTTAATGAAAAATATACAAATAAGGCTTCACCTAAAATATAATTCTCAGGTACAAATCCCCAAAAACGTGAATCCAAACTGTCGTCACGATTATCACCCATTGCCCAGTAATAATCTTGCTCTACTATGTAATATTCCATTTGGGAAATCGGAACATCATCAATATGCAAAAATTGAAAATCGGATTCATTGATCGAATTCATCCATGGATTTAATAATTTGCCGGATGGAAAATAGTCATCATAAACGAATGGTTTTCCTTTTCGACGATATAGATCATTGGGATCAATTGTGGTAAAATCGTATTCTACCATAGCATTTTTCAATTTTGCTGAATGTCCATCGTACAATACAACCGGCAGCCAATAACGCCAGTTGGTCTCATTATTTATCCAAACTGTGTCTCCGGCTTGTGGAATACGAATTTTATTGAAGAAGTCTTTGTTGCCCTGCCAAGGTAGAAATAAATCTTGTTGAGTAAAATCCACATCAAATTTTTGTCCGACGAATTTCCCGTTTTTGGACAACGGTGTCAGTTCACCGTTCACAAACACTTCACGATTAACAATTTCTAATGAATCGCCCGGGCCTGCAATACAACGCTTAACATACTTATGGAAAACATCATGCGGATATTTGAAAATAATTACCTCGCCGGGTGTTGGTTCTTTGAATTTCGGCAATCTAACGTACGGTATATTAAATCCTTTATCGGTATAGGGAATCCCTATCCAATCCGGTGTTCGCATGCCGTAAACAAATCGGTTTCCGATTAGAAAATCTCCGGTCATAATTGTATTTTCCATGCTTCCGGTCGGTACGATGTAGGCTTCGATTATTGTAACTTTAAGCAAAAGTGCAATAATGATAATTGTACCCCACGATTTTGCCTCTTTGATTATTTTAGCTGATTTTGATTCCATATTTTCCAATACTTTATAATAATTCTATTGCTAATTTAATTCGATTCCCTCAAATTTTTTAATACTATGATTTTTACCTAAGATTACTGTCATCGCATCCAATCGGATATCTTTTTGGATATTATTTTTTTCAAGGTAGAAATAAATTGCATTTTCGAGCTTTTTCAACTTTGTCATATCTATTTTTAACTCAGGAGATGTCATTTGTTCCTTGGCAAAAGTTTTAACTTCGGTAAATATTAATAAATTGTCTTTTTCTGAAATGATGTCAATTTCACCATGGGGCGTACAATTTTCATTTAACCTAATTATGGAATGACCTTCATCTCTCAATTTACAAGCAGCTAATTGTTCACCTACAATCCCGACCCGTTTTGTCTCTTGAAGCCAAGTTACTGTAGGAATATGTAGCGAAACCGGCTTAAATGATTTGCGATGAATCAGTGATGCTTTAAATTTTCTAATTGCTTCGATATGTTGTTGAGTGCCGTATCCTTTATGTTTGGCAAAACCATATTCAGGAAATATTTTATCGTATTCTAACATTATCCTATCTCGTGTAACTTTCGCAATAATTGAAGCTGCCATAATCGATTCAACTTTTGTATCGCCTTTTATAATACCCTTATTGGGGATTATTTGATTGGGCAGTGCGTATCCGTCAATTAACGCCAATGTCGGTTTCTGATTAAGTCGCCCGAGTGCAATTTGCATGGCTTTATGGGTAGCTGATAGGATATTTATTTTATCGATTTCTTTTTCACTTACAATTCCGATACCGATAGAAATAGCTTTTTGGGAAATAATGTCGAATAATGATTCTCTTCTTTTGGCAGTTAATTTCTTTGAATCCCGCAATCCTTCAATCCCATGATCATCGGACAATATTACTGCTGCTACCACAACCGGTCCTGCAAGTGGACCGCGTCCTGCCTCATCTACTCCGGCTATTGTTTCCATCTTAACTCCTTTTCCAGTCTTCATGTATAGTATCTGAAAATATCATTTATGGTTAACTATCTCGCTGCTATGCTAAACAATAAATATCTAATTGCATATTCAATTACATTATCTTTGCCACTTTCAAGGTCTTTCTTATTATTATTTATTAATATGTCTGGAACGATTCCAATATCTTCTAATAAAATATCATTCCAGTCTGTTGTTTTTCTGATAGATAATCTATATTCCCAACCATTTGGGAGCTTTCCAACATGAGTGTCAGCAAAAACACCAGATGTTGTATCACCAATTGTTTTAACATTGGGTAGAGTTCTCATCATTAATGCAAATAATTCTGCCGCGCTTTGTGTATTTTCGTTTATCAATAAAGCAACTGGTTGTCTACAATAATTCTTTTTCGAACTTGGTTGTATCGTCCAATACTCTGGATCATGAAATGAATAAATGTTATCTGTATTTCTCAATCTGGAAATGGCATATAAGTGATTTTTATCAGTAAATCGTTCGGCCAATTCTTTTACAGGAATAGAATAGCCACCAATGTTGTCTCTTATATCGATAATAAAACCTTTTGCTTCTCGATATTTTTCAAAAAATGATGTTATTGAACTATGAACTTCTTCTGATTTGTTACTCATTTCTGTCATATGGATGTATGCTAGAGAATCAGTTAACCATCCAGTTGTAAAAATATTTCTAATACCTAACGGAGGTAACAAGGAAAATGTTTTAAGCGATTTTTCAAATCCATTAATTAAATATTCACTTTTAATAAGCTTTAATGAAAAATCATTCGTGGGAACTCTAAAATCAAAAGACAACAAATCGAAGTAATTCAAAGATGGTAAGTTAAAACCCGAAAAATATATTTGGTTAAATCTATAAATATAACAATGCTTGTCATCTAGTTTGAAAAGTATTTCTTGAAAAATATCAAAAAGCTCTCTGTCTGTTGTATTGTCATTTACTTTTTCAGAATAGTAATTATATTCTTTTTCCCAGTCAATTTGCTTTAATTTAAAATGCGCATAATTATTTTCAAATATTTTAAAAAAAGATTCAAAGTTTTCTACGGGTTTACCTTTTTCTCTATTTAAGTAAAACCAAGAAGTAATGATTGCAATTAGACATACAATAATTAAATATTTTATATATTTTCTCATTGCTTCATTTCCATCCTTTAACTTTAATTTGATTCTTTCCATCTGAAAATAACCACACTGCACCAGCCGAGTCAGTGAAGAGCACTTTGGAATTGAATTTTTCAATTAATTCCTGTGGTGTTGGACTGTATTTACTCGTCCTTGCGCTGGTTATAATTGCTAACTGCGGATCAACATATTGCACGAATTCATTAAATTTGAAATAAATACTTTTAGGATATGATATTTTTAATACATCAGCTTTTAAATTATTGCCATTGCTAATTAATTTTTCAAATTCCTCTTCGGTTAATCTATCAATGAATAAAATTGAATTTGAACCATTTACAAATTTCAACGCTAACGATGAATTCTCAATATTATCATTCAGAGGTAATAAAAATTGGATATATGATTGATCATCAATTCTAATTATATCTCCGCGATGAATTACATTATAATCAATATTTTTCAATTGGATTAAGTGGTTAATGTGATCATCAATCCAAGAGTTTGAGTCAAGTCCAACATCCCAAACTGTATCAATTGGCACAGATACTATAGTTTTTGCGATACTTACCTGATGATTACTATTCCCTTGTGATCTGATCAGCCAATTCAACTTTTTTACATTTAAATATTTCATAGCAGGGATCAACTTTCTATTTAAATCATCAGTAAATTGAGTTATAACGCCCGCATTTATCAGAGCACTCTTATCATCTTGATTTTTCATCATTACCGATTCATTAGAACCTAAATCTAAAAATATTATATCAGTTCCCTTCTTTTCAAATACCCATGACCACAGAATGGCATTGATGAATAAGGCTCCAAATATAATGATTTTACTATACTTACGCTGTAATATAATGAAAAATAATGTGATAATTAATATATATTGAATTAAATTGATCAAATTAAATTGTGGAGTAGCAATTGAAGCAAATGGAATTCTATCAAAAACAATAACTGTTTTGTAGATCAATTCTTTTATACCCCAAACAGATTGATCAATCGCAAAACTCAGTGGTGGAAGCCAAAATAAAAGTAATTTGGCAATTCCTAATGCCACAAATCCGCCAATTAACGGAATAATAAACAAGTTGACAAATATCGCGATTAACGGAATTCTTCCAAAATAATAAGCTATTACCGGTATAGTTCCAAGTTGAGCCGAAAATGATACTAAAAATAATGCCCAAAAGAAACGAACAATATTATTCTGAATATTAATTACTCTAAGCTGTTCCGGCAATACTTTGTTGAATAGATTATAAAAATAAATGATCGACATTACTGCTGTAAAACTTAGTTGGAATCCTAAATCGTAAATGGAGTTTGGATTTACTAACAAAATTAAAAATGCCGCAGTGGCGACTATATTCCATGAATTTGGTTTCCGATTTAAAACCGGTGCAAAAATGTACAAACTTGCCATAATTGATGCACGAATAACACTCGGTCTTCCTCCTGATAAAATTGAAAATGCAACTAAGCCCATAATGATAAATATTTTATCCCAACCCCACTTTATTCGCAAAGATTTCACGATTAGTAATAAGATAATTAACACGTATCCAACATGTAATCCCGATACAGCGAGTACATGAATTACACCAACGTTTGCAAAGGATTCACGTAAGTCTTGATCAATCCCGGTTCGATTTCCCAATATCAATGCCGACAAAAGTGCTCCGGTCTCATCATCAGAAAATGCTGTTAACTTATGGTGTGCCGTCTCTCGGAAATGATTTATCGATTTTGGAATTGACCATTCTGAACTTTTGAATACCTGTAAATTATTTTTTGAATAAATTTTTCCTACAATTTCCTTATTATTATAATAGCGTTTAAAATCATATTCTCCCGGATTGCGAATGCTTTCAAAAAACTGCCATTTACCCGTTCCAACTAATGTATCACCAATAATAACGTTTTCAATAATTTGGTCATTGGGATAGACCATATATTTAATGTTATTTAGGCAGATTAAATTTTCTGATACTAATTTTACATTTGTTAATGTAAATCTCTGTCCGCTGGTATAGATATCGATTTCATTAATTGTACCCCTAAATTCAACTTGTTTTTCAGAATATTCTTCCAGTGCTGCCAAAGTTTTTATGAAGTTATTATTTTTATATCCAGAAATTGTAAAACCTAAAGTGAAAATCAATAATATTAGCAATATAGACGAATATTCATTCTTTCTAACGAGTATATACCAAATCAGCAGAATTACAATTAGAATAGGTGCAATTATTGATATTCCAATCAGCTTACTCAGAAATATCCCACAAATATAAGCGACAGCAATATACACCATTGGTTGTTTGCTAAATATATTTTGTGGGTTAAAATTCATTATTTGATAATACTAAGGACATATGCAACAGGAAAATGTAAATTTTGGGTAATATTGAAAAATTATAAAGTACGTATTCAAATGAAATAAATTGGTACCATTTCTCATTGCGATATATAGGCTTTTATTATGTAATTTCTAAAAATAATATAACCAACCCAACGAATAATATAAAATACAAGGAAAGTTAAAATGATCACATTTAGTGAACGACAATTAAAGATCCCGAAAATGAGTAAGCCTGTCTATCTTGTTACAGGTGGAATGTCAAAATTTGGGCGTGCAATTCCTGAAAAACGCACAGAAGAGCTTGTAATAGACGCATTTACAGAAGCTGCTGAGTTCATCGGGAAAACACCCGCAGAATTAAAAAAATTCATCCATTCATGTTATTACGGCCACTTTGCAGATCATTTTGGTGATCAATTGCTAGGGGAATCGGTAATTCATGACCGACTTGGTTTAGATCCTCTCGGAAATATTGGGATAAAAACGGGCGGTGCTACTGGTGGTTCGACAATTTGGGAGGCTTTTAAAGCAGTGGCATCTGGGTACTCCGATTGCGTTCTCGCAATGGGTTGGGAAAGAATGGATGAAGTTCCTACCGATGAAGGGAATCATCTAATCTCTTGTGCAGCTGATAAGGACTGGGAAACACCTTTAGGACACATATATACCGGCTATTATGCTGTAATGGCGCAAAAATATTGGCAGGTATTTGGAAAATCTGAAGAATCTTTCCGCGAAACGATGGCAAAGATTGCAGTTAAAAACCGTGGCTATGCTCGAATGAATCCACATGCACAAGGACCAATGGATATTACCGTAGAAGATGTCCTTAATTCTCCGATTGTTGCCTATCCGCTCAGAGCTTTAGATTGTTGCTTAATGAGCGTTGGTGCCGCCGGAGTAATTTTAGCTGATGAAAAAACAGCTTATGAATTGACTGACACACCTCTCCTACTTTATAACGCAGCAGCCTCACATACTTTACGTGTTGCAGATAGAAGAAATATGGAAATTCCTTTATTGCCCAATGAAACAGCGGATCAGTATAAAGATCTTGGTAAAAGATTCCCCGGTGGCGATAGATATCCTGGATTTACCGGATTTTTGGCAGCTCGTATGGCAGCTTACTATGCGTATCGCATGGCGGGAGTATCTGATCCTAATGAAGATCTTGATTTGGTAGAGCTTCATGACGCTTTTACAATCAGTGATATTCAATCTTATGAAGATATTGGAATTCGACCTTATGGCGAGGGTAGAACATATGTTGAATCCGGCGATTGCTATCATACTAATCCACACACCGGGAAACCAGGTAAATTACCGGCAAATCTTTCTGGTGGATTGATTGGCTGTATGCATGCAGTAGGAGCCACAGGTATTATGCAAACAATTGAAGTGGCACAACATATTTGGGGTCGTTGGGCAGAAATGCACCAAGATCAGAAAAAATGGGATGCTTTCGGTCGTAAGAAACCGAAGGATTGGACAGATTTACAAGTCAAAGGCGCCAAGCGCGGTTTAGCGATTAGTCATGCCGGCGTAGGTTCACATGTAACTGCAACAATTCTAGTTCATCCTGATCATCAATTAGAAAGGAGGTTTTAAATGGCTGACTTAAAAGATAGAGGAACAGTTAAAGTTGCCAATGGACAATATGCATTTAATGGAAACTTCCATTATATTTATCCGAATTCTCCAATACGAGGTGAATCAGGAGAATTGATGGGTGTTACCAATCCTCGCGATATGACTTATGTTCATACTTATGGTGGAGAAGCACCTTTCTTTGAATCATTAAAGGATGGTAAACTTCTCGGTACAAGATGCGATAATCCTGACTGTGAACATACCGGAATGGTACACGTACCTTTTAAAATTCACTGCCCAGACTGTTTAAAGCGCAATACTATTGTCGATATCACTGAGATAGCAAAGAAATCAGCAATAGTCCATACCTTTATGGTTACTGAGCGTACCGGTGCCTTCAACACCTTGAAGAAACCAATTCGGTTCATTAATATTGAATTTGAAGGTGTTTCAACAATCTTAATGAGTTACTTGCCCGTCGGTGAGCCGAAAATCGGTATGAGAGTATTACCAATTTTTCAAACAAAGAATCCGACTTTTACAATTTTAGATTTAGCATGGGTACCAGAGGGTACTGATAAATCGAAATTGCCGGATGGATTCTCGTTTGGCTAATTTATAACGATTAAAGTTAGAACTAATAGGCCGTTTACATAACTGCATCCGGTCTATTAATTAAAAGGAGTATGTTTTAATGAATTTTAAATTGTGGATTCAGGCTTTGCGCATTATCCCAAGAGTTACTAAGGAAGAATGGCAAAATTTGGATATTATTTCTCGCTGGCTCATAAGTACTCGTGCTGCAGTACTTGTAATGACTTTTATATCGGCTACTATTGCCGGATTATTTGCATATTTAGATGGTAATTTCAACTGGAATGCCTGGCTGTTAGTTACAATTGGTCTTATAATGGCCCACGCCACAAATAATCTTATAAATGATTATACCGATCACATTAAAGGTGTAGATAAAGATAACTATTACCGCGCACAATATGGACCACAACCGCTTGAGCACGGATTAATGACTGTTAAACAAGTAATGACTTTTATTTTCATCACCGGAATTTTAGCGGTTATACCTGGCATTATATTAGCGTTGCAAGGTGGTTTACCGGTGGTCATATTAATGTTAGCCGGAGCAATATTTGTATTATTTTACACTTATCCATTAAAGTACATCGGATTAGGTGAAATTGCCGTATTAATAGTGTGGGGACCGTTAATGATAGGCGGTGGCTACTATGCGATTGCTGGAGATTGGAATTGGAATGTTATTATTGCCAGTATTCCTTACGCAATAAGTGTCACAACCGTTTTGTTCGGAAAACATATTGATAAGTTTGATGACGATAAAGCGAAGAAAATATATACTCTGCCTGTAATATTTGGTGAAAAAATAGCGAGATATACATCAATTGGAATGATGTTGTTACAATATATCATAGTAGTTTACTTAATCATTATCGGCTTCTTTTCGCCAGTACTACTTATAGTCCTTCTGGCAATTCCTAAATTAAAAGAAACTATAATCGCTTTTTCTAAACCGAAACCACAGAAACCGCCTAAAGATTATCCTAAGGATTCTTGGCCATTATGGTTTGTTGGCTATGCATTTTTGCATAATAGGCGTTGGGGTTCGTTATTCATGCTAGGATTATTATCCACAGCAATTATCAAGGCGGTATTTTAAAAAATTTTTATGATTCGATCTTTAGATAGTAAAGCTATTAGATTACGAATAATAAATGTTATCGTATTTGCGATAGCAATGGGAATATTAGAAGCAATTTGTGTAGTTTACATTCGGCAAATAATATTCCCACCTGACGGAAATATAACAAATACACCAATTTCTGACTTCAATTTTGGACTTGAGGCTCTCCGAGAAGCCATGACTATTATAATGCTCACGACTGTATCAATTCTGTCGGCCTATAATATTCGTACAAGATTGGCAATGTTTTTTCTGGCGTTCGGAACTTGGGATATCTTATATTATATCGGACTGCGATTATTTTTGAATTGGCCTACAACAATTATGGATTGGGACACCTTATTTCTAATTCCGGTTGCGTGGTACAGTCCTGTGTTAGTTCCTGTTTTGATAAGCACCTATTTTATTGGCGGAAGCATATTTATTATATTGCATGAAGGAAACGGAATAAAATTAAAGTTTAACTATGCTGTTGTTCTCTTACAGTTCGCAGCATTTGTCGTGTGGTTCTATTCCTTTGTAATGAATTCTGCAGCAATATCTGAAAACGGTTATGCAAATGCTGAATATTCTTGGGCGTTATTCCTACTTGGATTAACTCTAGGTATAGGCAGCATATTGTTAGCATTTTTAAAAGGTACTAAAACAAGTTGATAGACTAAATTTTCTAATTTATTTGTAAAAAAAGGGTCAGATAATCTCTGGCCCTTTTTAATTTATTTTTAACAATCAATTATTTCAAGAATTTCTCTTTTTGATCTTTAAAATATTTATCATCCGGTTGTAGTGCAATGCATTTATCAATGATCTTTACGGCATCATCAATATTTCCCATTTTCCATAGAACTTCCGCTTCTGTATCTAGATATCCAGCAAGACTGGAAGAATCGTCTTCAGCTACCATTGCTATACCAGCTCTGACTTTAGATAGTGCAAGATCTAAATTTTTTCCGATTTCGCTCATGCGCCAGGCAAAGCTATTATAAAAACTAGCTGATTGTTGTTGTTTCAATTCCATATAGTTTACAAAATTGCTCCATGTTTGCACTTCAGCCTCAACGTCTTTATTTCTTCTTTGTATGTTTATTATATTTTTAAAGGCATTAGGTGTGAATTCGCTATCTAAGTTGTTAACAACGAATTCCTGCAATCCTGTTACATCCTTATTGATGTGGGCATACAACTCAACTAATTTATAATTGACCAATATTTGATCACCGATATTCGCTTCGGCGACAGATTCCCATACTTCAACAGCTGAAGGTAAGTCTCCCCTATCTTCGTATTTTCCTGCCAAAGCTTTCCATAAGTCAAAATCATTGGGATTTTGACTTGTACGATTGATATAATCAGCAATGGTATTTTCTCCACGCTGAATTCTTTGCAGTTCCTTTAGAAATTCAGCAGGTGGTAGGAATCCTATGATTCTGTCAATCTCAACACTATCTTTATCAGTGATTAGAATTGTCGGGAAACCTGATATATGATAATGTTCAACTAATGCTTTTCCTTCTGTGCTATCAGCATGCATCTTGACAGATTTGAAATTATTGTTAACGTAATCAATGACTTCTAAATCGCTAAAAGTATCGGCGTCCAGCCGAGTGCACCAACTTCATCCATCTCTCAAGAAATCAATTAATATATGTTTTTCACCGGCTGATTTTAAAATCTCAGCAAACGGTTTATTCTCTTCCCATGCAATGGTGGGGACCTTTTTTGCACAAGAAATAAGCAACAATATTGAAATGAATATTGCTATTTTTTTCATTTTATCCTCTTATCTTTTCAATTAATAATTTAGGAGGCTTCACAGGCTTGCCTTCATGGTTAATAAATGCATGAACCGTTTCACCTTTTACTAATAATTTATTTTCGGTATTAAAGACTTTGTATTCTATGGCCATTGAAGATCGTGGTATTTCTTTGATAGAAGTTACAATATTTAGTTCATCATCGAATTTGGCAGAGTTCTTATATTGACAAGAACACGAAATAACCGGCATGAAATAACCCATTTCTTCAATTTCTGTTACACTTAAACCAATCGAGCGCAATAATTCTGTCCTGGCAGCTTCAAAATATTCTAAATATCGTGTATAATATACGATTCCCATTTGGTCAACATCACGATAATAAACATGTGTTTTGTAATTATATTCAATCATTTTTGATAAGTAAATGATCCCATTTTATCATATTTTTCAATTCTTTTATCAAATAACGTTTCTTTAGATACATCGTGAAACAATTTTAACTCTTCTAAAATGACTTCTTTTAATATCTCAAACATTTGTTTTTTATCGTCATGCGCTCCACCGACCGGTTCGTTAACAATTCTATCGCAAATTCCTAATTCTAATAAATCATTAGGAATTAATTTTAAGGCCTCCGCAGCTTGATTTGCCTTTCCCGCATCGTTCCACAAAATAGAAGCGCATCCTTCAGGGCTAATTACTGAGTACCATGTATTTTCCAACATGAGCATTCTATCGCATATACCTATACCCAAAGCACCACCACTGGCACCTTCCCCGATTACGATTGAAATAATTGGTGTTTTTAATTTAGACATCTCCAATAGATTTTTTGCAATGGCTTCACCCTGCCCTCTTTCTTCGGCATCAATTCCGGGACTGGCGCCGGGTGTATCAATTAGGGATATGATCGGCAAATTAAATTTTTCTGCTAATTTCATTACTCGTAGCGCTTTACGATAGCCTTCCGGCCTCATCATGCCAAAATTTCGTGCGATATTATCTTTGGTATTCCTACCCTTTTGTTGAGCAATTATTGCAACTTTCACCTCACCAATGCTTCCGATTCCTGTCACTGTAGCAGTATCGTCTCCGTAATTTCGATCTCCATGCAACTCAATAAAATCAGGTGACCATGCTTGAATATAATCTAAACTATATGGTCGCTCAGGGTGGCGTGCCAGTTGCACACGCTGCCATCTGCTCAGCTTGGAAAAAATATTTGTTATAATTTTTTGTCGTTTACCGTGTAGTGCTGCCAAATCGGATTTACCACCTTTTCCTTCAAAAATCAATGTGTTCCGTTCTATAATTTTGTCATCAATTTCTTTGATTGGAATTTCAAAATCTAAATATTGTCGTGCCATATTAGTTTCTAAATATTGTTTTTAAGATAATTTCGATATCTAAAGTTAAGCTTTGATTTTGTACATAATAGTGATCAAGTACATTGTTATCAGCTCTATTAAAGTTTGAATTTTGCATTTTTGCCAAACCCGTCATACCCGGTTTACATAATAGATCAGGATCCGGTTTATTTGTTTGTATAATCATTGACCCAACAAAACTCAAATCACCTTTTAATACTGATAATAGTAATAGTAACCGTTGATTTAATTTTTTACTTTTATGCGCAATTAAAATGGTAAAACGTTTACCGCTTTCACCCCAAAATTCAGTTTTATCAATTCTTTTTGTAATCAATGTGTATATTGTAATTGGCAATAAAATTGTTGAGATGATGCCTGCCAATATTAAATCAAATACCCTTTTAGTAAATTTATGTAAATTATGAAATAAATTATACTCAATATTGACAAAAGAATAATCCCCGACATCTTCGACAGAAGCTTTACCTAGCAATACTTCTTGATTGCGGGGTACCATTCGATAGGTCAAATGTAAGTCCTTAGTCCGATCCATTAAATTTAAAATTTCTTGATTAGAAAATTTTTCAGTTGAAAAAATTATCTCACGTATATTGTGAGTACTTATTATTTCACGCAAGTCTATAATCGATCCAAGAAATTGTACCGGTAAGTCCCGTGGATCAATTAGCAATTTATGATCAACAAATCCCACAATGTCCAGACCTGTATCAAATCGTTTTTGAATATTATTTGCAATTTTAATTGCTTCACTATCTGTTCCAACTATGATTGTTTTTCGAGTAAATAATACATGATGTTTCTCTTTTGTAGGGGTTAAAACACCCTTCGACATTAAATAATGCGCCAGTATACGCCATCCCGGTATCAGAATTGTTATAATCGTTGTAGCAACGATTATAACTAATCGTGAAAATGCATATTGCTTAAAGAAATATGTAAATACTACCGCAAGAAAAAATCCCGAAAGTGAAGCTAAAATTGCACGTGTATAAGATAAAATATATCGAGAGTACAACTGGAATAAGGCACATACCAATATCCAAAAAATAATATATACTCCTGGGATAAGTCCTTTACTGACTATAAATGCATCTAAACTATTTAATCTCAAGGGAAATGCTATCAGAAAAGCCAACAATACAACCAAAGCATCAAGCCCTATCGATATTATTTGCGACTTTTTCTCGTAGAGTAACGATATTGATTTGCGTAATAATATTCCAAACTTAATGGCAAACTTTGAAAAAAAA
>RRYU01016846.1_pt1 | contig 13291 bp, 11 predicted proteins | sample 2162651 | NCBI WGS metagenome assembly RRYU01 (sample SAMN10267283, study PRJNA491782) | microbial mat metagenome | isolation source: biomat in the production well | place: Japan: Minami-Kanto gas field, natural gas well KTG3 | collected 2017-06 | reverse complement strand
AGAACGTTGTAAGACATGATCTGCTGAATATCCTCGACTTTTTCAACTGTCGCATCGATTCCCGACTCAGCAACAACCTCACGAACAATAGATTCAAGCTGTTTGCAGGTAGCACAGCCAGAACCGAGCACTTTGATATGTTTTTTCATTGACTTTTCATTTTCATTTTAGGGTACCTCTATGTATTTATTCCGACAAGACCATTCTTATGGTGAGACGTCAGCCTTTTCAGCAAAAAAATTTGCGAATCGCTCTTTTGCCTTTTCCCAGTTTTCCCTGTTGATGCAATACTTCACCCTTGGCGGATTGATTTCTCCCTGTATGAATCCGGCTTCATGGAGCGCCTTGAGATGCTGTGAAATAGTAGACTGTGCCATGGGAATCATTGCGGTCATCTCGCCGGTGAAGCAGCAGGATTGGCTCTCCAGCAGCTTCAATATCTTTATTCTGACCGGATGACCGAGCGCCTTGGCAAATAGCGCCATCTCCAGCTCATCATCGCGGTAGTCTATCGGCTTTCCCGTTCTTTGCATCGCTTATAGTTTATCGTAAATTAACGATAATATCGTCATAAAAAAATTCAGGCCTGTTTCAGTATATGTGTCCTGCATGCCATGTTAAACCTTTGTAAAACCGGCAATCCCTGAACCGGGAAAACAGCTATTTTTATCAGTTACGCCAAAACACCAATAATCCGGCGCGGCGCATCAACAACGATAACGATGCCTGCCCGGGCAAAAGAACGATCATGGACAAAAAACAAAAAGTACTTTTCCTATGCACAGGCAATTCCGCCCGCAGCCAGATTGCCGAGGGATTTTTACGCGAACTGGCGGGAGACCGTTTCGAATCGCTCAGTGCCGGTATGGAAGCAAAGGACAGGGTCCACCCCATGGCTGTTCAAGTCATGCAGGAAGCCGGAATCGACATCAGCGATCAGCACCCCAAAGGGCTGGAAGAATATCTCGGTAAAGAGTTCATTCATTATCTGATCGTGGTTTGCAACAAGGCAAATGAAACCTGCCCGAGAATTTGGCCCGGTCTTATGAGCCGGGAAAACCGTTTCTATTGGCCGTTTGAAGACCCTGCAAGCGCAAGTGGAACCGAGGAAGAACAACTCGATTATTTCAGGCGTGTACGTGACGAGATCAGGGAGAAACTTGCCGAATGGATCAAGGAGCATTGATCACAGAAGCATCTCAAGAGTGATGAATCGTTTTTAACAGAAAAATGGAAATAGTAGATTGCCGGAATAATAACCGTTCATGAATAGTTTTGGTCCGTGAAGCAGAAGCATTCAGTAAAACACTACCGATACAGCCGCCAGAGAGAAAGGCTTCTGGCAATTCTGCGCTCGACCGAAAGCCATCCGACGGCGACATGGCTCTACGAGCGGCTGAAACCGGAATTCCCAAGCCTCAGCCTGGGAACCGTCTACAGAAACCTGGCAATCCTCGTTGACCAGGATCTGGCACAGAAAATAGACGCCGGCAGCACTTTCGACCGGTTCGAAGCAAAAACGGATCCTCACTACCATCTGATCTGCAGGCAATGCGGCAAGATCGTCGATTTCGAGGAACGCTTCTTTCCGGAAATCGACGAGAAAATCCGCCGCACGACCGATTTCGATGTAGAAGGTCACCGTATAGACTTTTTCGGCACCTGCTCAGCATGCAGAAAAAAAAGCTGAATCCCTCTGGCAAATGGCAGAATATTTTTTTATCCTGTTATTAGTAATCGTTCCGATTATTACAAGATGTAAATCCCTTGTTATATCGGTAGTGACACGTGAAACACTTTATATTTAGATAGAAGTACCTTGTAAACGTTCAGACAACGATAAAGGAAACATTATGAGTGAACAGAGCAAGTGCCCCGTAACGGGCAGAACAGCAAGCAACCCCTCCCCCGGAGTAGGGATTTCGAACCGTGACTGGTGGCCGAACCAGTTGCATCTCGACATGCTTCATCAACACTCTTCCCTGAGTAATCCCCTGGATGAATCGTTCAGGTATGCCGAAGCGTTCAAAACGCTTGACCTTGCAACCGTGAAACAAGACCTCTACGCGCTGATGACCGATTCGCAAGAGTGGTGGCCGGCCGACTATGGTCATTACGGCGGGCTTTTTATCCGCATGGCGTGGCACAGCGCGGGCACCTATCGTACCAGCGACGGCCGCGGCGGGGGAGGCACGGGCAACCAGCGCTTCGCGCCGCTCAACAGCTGGCCCGACAATGCAAACCTCGACAAGGCGCGACGGCTGCTCTGGCCGATCAAGCAAAAGTATGGAAAGAAACTTTCCTGGGCCGATCTCATGATCCTTGCCGGCAACTGCGCACTGGAGTCGATGGGGTTCAAGACCTTCGGGTTCGGCGGCGGACGAGTGGACATCTGGGAACCCGAAGAAGATATTTACTGGGGTAAAGAGGCCGAGTGGCTCGGCAACACTCGCTATAGCGGAGAACGCGATCTCGAAAACCCGCTTGCCGCCGTGCAGATGGGGCTGATCTACGTCAATCCCGAAGGACCGGACGGCAAACCGGACCCCGTTGCCGCGGGCAAGGACATCCGCGAAACCTTCGCGCGCATGGCCATGAACGACGAGGAGACCGTAGCACTCGTGGCCGGAGGTCACACCTTCGGCAAATGTCACGGAGCAGGCGATCCTAAGCTGGTAGGTCCCGAACCCGAAGCTGCCGGGATCGAGGAGCAGGGGCTCGGCTGGAAAAGCGGTTACGGCAGCGGCAAAGGTGACGAGACCATGACCAGCGGACTCGAGGGGGCATGGACGCCCGATCCGATTCATTGGGATATGGGGTATCTCGGCATGCTTTTCAAATACGAGTGGGAACTGACGAAAAGCCCTGCAGGAGCATGGCAGTGGAAGCCGAAAGATGTAGCCGAGGAGGATCTCGCACCGGCGGCCCACGATCCGTCGAAACGCGTGCCGACCATGATGACTACCGCAGACCTGGCGATGCGCATGGATCCGATCTACGGACCGATTTCACGACGCTACTACGAGCATCCCGACCAGTTCGCTGAAGCTTTCGCCCGGGCGTGGTTCAAACTGACCCATCGCGACATGGGCCCGAAATCACGCTACCTCGGAACGGAAGTCCCGGATCAAGATCTGATCTGGCAGGACCCGGTACCGGCTGTCGATCATGAGCTGATCGGCGAAGGGGAGATCGCAGAACTCAAGAAACGGCTCCTTGCCTCCGGCCTTTCGATCCCGGAACTGGTCTCGACGGCCTGGGCTTCTGCTTCGACATTCCGCGGCTCCGACAAACGCGGTGGAGCCAACGGCGCACGCATCCGGCTCGCTCCGCAGAAAAATTGGAAGGTCAATCAGCCGGAACAACTGCAACAGGTATTGCACAAACTCGAGGAAATCCGTGATGCCTTCAACGCAGAACAGTCGGGTGGTAAAAGGATTTCTCTTGCCGACCTGATCGTGCTGGGTGGATGCACAGGCGTCGAAGAGGCCGCCAGACACGCCGACAACGATGTGACCGTTCCCTTCACACCGGGCCGCACGGATGCCTTGCAGGAGCAAACCGACGCGGACTCATTCTCGGTTCTCGAGCCATTGGCTGACGGGTTCCGCAACTACCTGAAAACAAAATACGGCGTCTCTACGGAGGAAATGCTGGTCGACCGCTCTCAGCTGCTGACGCTTACCGCACCAGAGATGACAGTCCTCGTCGGCGGCCTGCGAGTGCTGAACGTCAATTTCGAACAATCACAGCATGGTGTCTTCACCAAACGGCCGGAAACGCTCACCAATGATTTCTTCGTCAACCTGCTCGACATGGGCACGGAGTGGAAACCGGTCTCCAAAGAGCATGACACGTTCGAAGGCCGCAATCGCAAAACCGGTGACCCCAGGTGGACCGCCACCCGCGTCGACCTCATCTTCGGCTCGAACTCCAGGCTCCGGGCAATAGCGGAAGTCTACGGAAGCGACGACGCACAAGAGAAATTCGTGCACGACTTCGTCGCTGCATGGAACAAGGTCATGAACCTCGACCGTTTCGACCTCGGGTGAGACAAGTCGAAACTTCTGCTTCAATAAAAAAAGCCGCCTCAGGAATACCGGGGCGGCTTTGCTTTTCATGAAATTGCAGTGCCACCATGTTCGATCAAGCAGATTTAGGGCACCTCTATTAATTGTCGTGAACGAGCTGCAGACAAGGCGGACGGAGCACAGAAACCGGAGTGTACACAGAGTACATGAGGATTTTGAGCACCGACCAACGAAGTATTCGGGTCGCGCAACAAATTAATAGAGGTGCCCTTTAGATGTGATTTCCTGAAGAGAAAATTCGGACAGCATCGCATTCATTTTTGCATGCTCTATTGTCATACTGACAAGGCTTCCCTTCTCATCAATATCGATATAGAGTATTTTCACCTGATTTCCTTTACCTCTTGCACCTCACTATCAGTGAACTCAATATGAGCTGTGTCGGTATCTGAAAAATATTTTACTCTCATGTTTTTACCACTCTTGTAAATGATCTATCAAAAATGCATTGTGAACCGTTTCACCGTCCGCCAAAAGAATAACTCTCAAATTTTTTCTCACTTCTTCAACATAAGACCATTTCTGATCCTCCCATCTGCTTGCTCCCATGTTTCAATGGTAGATTCAACTGATCTCTCAGACCCGTCAAATCATTGTTAGGCAGCAAAATTGACGAATATCAACACAATGTATATATATCTATATATCACTATGAAAATGGCCCAGAGGGTTATTCATTTGTCCTTCAACAATTCTCTAACTGGTGCGTATATGCAACAGTCCCAGATGCATCGTACAATGCTCTGAACTCTTAGCTACAAGTGCATGGAGAAAAGCTGAACATTGATCTAGGGTAGCTCGTAGACCTGTTAAACTTGATGCGATATAAAAAAATGACTCCTAAAACCACCTTTAATGAATCAGCCTACAACTTTATCGAGCTTCACAGAACCTTCCATGAGCTGTCAAAAGAAAGCAAGGGAAACAACGACTTTGATAACAACCAAGGTTTTTTTGGTGAAAGCCTAAACTGGTCTAATCTTATCAAAGAGTATCGCTTAGTTATTTTATCCGAAGCCGGTTCGGGCAAAACTGCCGAAATTCGCAATGTCACTCGAGCTCTTCAAGAGCAAGGAAAGACAGCATTTTTTCTTCGGCTGGAACATATTTCCACAAATTTCGAAGATGCCTTTGAGGAAGGAACCCGTGAAGCCTTTAATGAATGGTTAGCATCTATTGATGAAGGATGGCTTCTTCTCGACTCAGTTGATGAAGCGCGTCTTCGACATCCCGGAGACTTTGAACTAGCAATCCGCAAACTAAGCAGGCATATCCGAACGGCCTATAACCGAACTCATGTTGTTATAACCAGTCGTGCAACATCATGGCGTCCTAAATCTGATCTTGCCATATGCACTGATCTGTTGCCTTATGCGGCGACAGCCACAACGGAACTTGACTCGATAGCCGAGGGTAATGACCCTGATGGGAGCTTATATATCGAAGGTGAGCAGCAAAATTCAGAAACAACTGCGTTCAAGATCGTTGCGCTTGATGATCTTACTTCTGAGCAGATTACTGTATTTGTCAAAGCCCAAGGAATTGACGACAGCAAAACTTTCCTTGATGCTGTGGAGCGCGCAGATGCGTGGTCATTCACATCTCGCCCTCAAGACCTGGAGGAACTCATCGAATTCTGGAACGATAAAGGTCGGATTGGATGTCATCTTGAAATGATTCAAAACAGCATTGACAGAAGACTCGCTGAACGTGAACAAAATCGAGATGATGCTCATCCACTTTCTATAGAGCGTGCTCTACATGGAGCTAGGCTTTTAGCAGCAGCCACTACTTTGGCTCAGGTTTCGACAATCAGGGTTCCCGATGGAACGAATAATACCAAAGGAATTGCCGTTCGATCCGTGCTTTCCGATTGGAATAGCATGGAACAGTCGATTTTGCTGTCGCGTCCAATATTCGATGAAGCAATATATGGGTCAGTACGCTTTCACCATCGCTCAGTACGCGAGTATCTGACTGCTGAATGGTTTGCTGAACTACTCAAGCGGGAAACATCACGGAGACATATAGAAGAGCTATTCTTTCGTAATCAGTATGGCATGGAGATCGTTGTGCCAACGTTACGTCCTATACTCCCCTGGTCACTAATTATAGATGAGAAAATAAGGGAGCGAGTGCGCAGAATTGAACCAGAAATATTTTTTGAAGGTGGTGATCCTGTACAGTTACCTGTTGATGTGCGACGTGAAATACTGCGTGAAGTTTGCGAGAAAATGGCCGATGGAATTACAGGCCGTTCGGCGAGAAGCTATGAAGCAGCTCAGCGCTTTGCTAATCCCGATCTGACTGATGAAATTCGTGAGTTGATTCAGAAATATGCAGACAACGATGCTCTGACGGAATATTTACTTCGTATGGTATGGCTTGGTGAGCTTGTGGATGCACTTCCTGAAGCCATGAATGTTGCATTGATGCCAAACGCAGAAAAATATGCACGATTATCTGCATTCAATGCTGTCAAAGCTATCGGTACTGATGATGATCAAGAATACGTTCGGCAGAGCTTTTTGGATGAAGCTGCTGAGCTGAACCGGAAATATTTGGCAGAACTTCTAAAGGACCTTAAGCCAACAGAGCAGACATGGCATTGGCTGTTAGCTTGTATCAAAAAGTGTGAACCAAAAAAGTCTTACGCATTTGATCATTTATCAGGTGCTGTAACCAGTTTTGTCGCCGCTGCTGATATTGAACTCATTCCGTGGATTATTACAGGATTCAATGAGCTATTGAATCTGCCACCGATGATCGAACGAAGTCATTGCGAGGTATCGAAAGCCTTTGAATGGTTGATAGTTCCAGCAATTAAAGCTGTTGAGCGATTAATTTTAATACGTCATTGTGATTCTATTCAGCTCAGTGCCCTTTCGGTATTGAGCAAATTTACAGTTTTGCGCAATTCCGGGTTTGGAAGCAAGGATCTATCTGATGTCAAGGTTGCATTTCCAGAGTTTGTTTCTTCATGGCCGGAATTGAATAGGGCATTGTTTTGGTTTGAAGTCCATCAAACAAGAGAAGGCCAATACAGGAAATCAGGTCAGCGTTTGACCGACTTCTGGGGGGCAGGGGCATGGTGGGCATTATGGAAGTTTGATATTTCAGATTTTGATTATGTGACTGGGGAGATATCACGCCAATTGCATTTGGACGATAAATTGGTTGCGTTGTCGTTGGCATTTGACCTTTATAAACAAGCAGGCCGACCGCGCGCATGGCGCTTACAACTTCATAAACTAGTCGCAGGCAATGGGGAGCTTTCCCGGCAACTTGGAGACTATTTAAAGCCTCCTGCTCAAAGTGAGAAGAGTCGTCGCAGGAAACAGGAGCAAGCCAAGTGGAAGCAGCGCAGTCAAGCCAAGCGAAAAAGAACAGAACGTTATCACGCTGACTGGAAGAAATACTTCAACGATAATCTTGACAAGGTTAGAGCAAGACTGTTTGCCAAGCCTGGAACAATCACAAATCCCTTGCTGTATCTTTTCGATCAAACTCAGGAAAAGAATAAGACAAATCGGTGGACAGACTATAATTGGAAAACACTGATCCCCGAGTACGGGGAAGAAGTGGCGCACTTCTATAGAGATGCTACCGTTTCCTTTTGGCGACACTATGAACCCAAATTACGATCGGAAGGCGCTCCGTTCAAAGAAACGCCTTGGGCTGTCATTATCGGTCTTACAGGACTTGAGATTGAAGCCCATGAATCAATAGACTGGCAAAAGCATCTTGATGAAACGGAAGTCGAACGTGCTTGTCGGTATGCTTCCTTTGAACTGAATGGATTCCCTACCTGGTTTCCGATGCTGTTTGAGACTTATCCGGAAATCGTAAGCAACTTTCTTGTTCAAGAAATCAAGTATGAGCTATCCATTGAAAAGTCTGAAACAGAAACGAACTACGTCATATATGACTTGGGCTGGAGCGGACATTGGGCTTGGGATCGGCTTGCCCCGAGCATCTATGATCTCCTGAAAGCAATGGAGCCAAAAAGCCTCTCTAACTTGGACAATTTGCTGAAGATTCTTCAAGGCTCTTCTTTAACGAATGACTTCATTGAAGAATTGGCTTCCCGAAAAAGTACAGTATTGGAGGATATATATCACGCTGCACACTGGTTCGCAGTATGGGCGTGCGCTGCACCTGAAACATCAATCAGATCTCTCAAATCCCGAATAGAAGAGATCGTTGATCAAAAAGAGCAGACTTTGTTCGCAATGATCTTTGCGACTCATCTTTTTATCGGACGTGCTGCTAAACGCAGGGGAGAGGAGTCTTACAAACGTGAAACATTCAAAACACCATCTTACCTCAAGTCGCTCTACTTGCTGATGAATGAGTACATCCGAACGAAAGAAGATATAGACCGCTCAGCAGAAACAGTTTTTTTTTCTTCAGGTTTGCATGACGATGCGCAGGACGCAAGGGATCAGCTTTTTAATGTTCTCAAGATGATTCCAGGCAAGGAGTCATATATGACAATAGTCGAGATTTCAAAAGAACACCCAGATGAATCGACTCGGCCTTGGATAAGGTTTCATGCAAAAACAAAAGCCGAAGAGGAAGGAGACATTGAGCCCTGGTCACCCTCGCAGGTAAGGGATTTTAATGATAAGCTGGAATGTACACCTGGCAATCACAGGGGATTAGCGGAGCTTGCTACTCTGCGGTTGCTTGATCTCAAAGACGACTTGGAACAAGGTGACAGTAGCATCGCAAGTATTCTGAAGCAGGTTGCTCAAGAAACCGAGATTCGAAAATACATCGGGAAAGAGCTACGCGATAAAGCACAAGGCCGATATTCCATTCCGCAAGAAGAAGAACTTGCGGATTCGAAAAAGCCTGATCTCAGATTTCACGGTGTGGGTTTTGATGGCCCGGTTCCGGTAGAACTCAAGCTTGCTGATAATTGGACTGGGCCACAATTGTTCGAACGTCTTAAAAACCAACTATGTGGGGACTATCTACGTGACAATCGTTCTGGAAAAGGTGTCTTTGTGTTGGTGTATAGAGGTGAGAAGAAGCATTGGGAAGTACCCGGTAGCAATAATCGCCCTGATTTTGACGGGTTAATTATCGCTCTTAAGGAGCATTGGAAGAGGATTTCTCCAACACTTCCAAATATTGACGACATCACAGTTATCGGAATAGACTTGACAAAAAGATCAAACTAAAGATATCAGCATATAAAGCAAATCATATGAAGATACCCCAGTTTGTTAATCGATCAGCAGCAAGCTATCGATAACTGGATCGACCATCTTCCTAGCTGGAGTGAAGAACCTGCGCCTTGCTCGGAAGCTGTTGGAGTTTGCTCGATCAATTCAACGACGGTCATTTTTTCACTCCCAGCTTTTTCAGCATTTCCACCGCACCGGATTCAAACCTGGAAAAGGCAAACCATTTTTTACCCAAATCTTTCAGGGAAGATCCTATGTGGTAGATTTCTGTTCCATCGATGATTAAAAAACGGTCGTGGGCATCTTTGAAAACCTCAATGAAAATAGGCGGATACTGTTGATTGTGCTTTTTTAGATCGAGAGCAAGTTGCCGAGAAATGGTTTTGGTATAAATCGTTGCCGACACACTGGTCTTGCGTTTACTGAGCAGAGTCAGCACCGAGTCATCCACATAATTATCAACAACGATCAGTGACTTCCGGGCCTTCCGCACAAGATCGCAGGCGAACGTATAAGCATCATAAATCTGACCGTTGTAAAATATCCCCTGCTTTGAAGGTTCACCTGATTCCAGCGCTTTGAATATTTTTTCAAAACTCTTTTCGGTTTCTGCCTCAAAGACAATCTGGCGACGCTCAACAGAATCCAGCCGGGTAAAGACATTTGCATTTTGCTGGAGAAACCGCCGCATTTCCACAAAGGCATTGATGATTTTGATGCTGACCATGACTGCAGTTTCACTGCGCAAAACGGCAGAAAGCATGGAAACACCTTGCTCCGTGAAAACGTAGGGATAATATTTTCTATGCCGTCCCCGACCGCCATCCTTTTCTAAGGTCGCAAATTGCGACCTTAGAGAATCAGCCTGTTTTGGGGAACCAATCTGTGACCTCAGATTTTCAAACTCCTCTGGAGTTAATTGGAACCTGAAATTATCCGGAAACCGATTAATATTTCGCTTAACCTGTTCCGTCAGTCTTTTAACCTCAACACCGTATACACGAGCCAAATCGCTGTCAAGCATCACCTGAACACCGCGAATTGTAAAAATCATGCTCCGGATATTTTCCACAGACACAATTGTGTTATCCAATTTTGTCGACTTGCTTTCCATTATGCCCAAAATAACCCGAATAACGTGTTTCAGGATTAGCGTTGATGATTCTTTTGCAACAGTAATTGCATAGCAGAATAACGACTAACACCAAAATAAAAAAGTAATTCTGCCTCAACAACCTTCCGCACAAAGGTAGTTTTCTGGAGAGATCGTACGGATTAACAAGCAGGGAAGAGTCCGGGATACATTCAGTCGGCAGTTGCCGCAAGCAAAAAAACACTATCACCACACATGCGGCATCAACCGCCATCTGACGTTTCGGCAATACTCTTTGTAGCCGGTAAGCTGCTCTTGCAGGAAACGGTCTTCACGAATTGTCCGCACAATCATGACCGCGGACGGTATCGCGGTGCTCAGCAAAGCAATCCACGAACCAACCATTACCGAAAACCCTATCCATGTCCCGATCACTGACAGATAACCGGGATGACGAACAAAGCGGTACGGACCGGTAGAGATGACATACTGTCCTCTATCCTCCTGAAGGCGCACAACAGTTGAAAAGAACTGATTGGTGAACATGGCCCAATAGACAAGGGACAACGAGGCGAGGAGAAAGATACAGCCTGCAGGACGTATTTCGACGGGAATGCCCCCCAGCCATTGGATTCTTCCTATATCCAAACCCGTAAAGACCAGATAGATCAATACACTTACAATATAGAGGCGCAAGAGCGTCTTGTCCCAGGGCTGTATTCCTTCACCCGGCGACATTCTCTCTTCAACCAGACCCGGGCGCAGCCTCCAGAAAACTAAGAGACCGATAAAATGATTGGCAAACAGTATGCCCCATGCACCCCATATCGATTCTGCCTGCGGAACCGAAAAGCAGAGCCGCAAGCAGCGGCGACACGATAAACGGAAGCAACAGTGCTTTTTTCATATGATACTCTAACAGATGGAAGATGGAACGCAGAAAAAATACCTCTTTTACGCGAACCCCAACCACACGGCGAGTGCCCGGTTAACGGAAAGCATCGTGGCGTCATCGAGTTTTCCGAAAGCCGGTCCGACCTTTTCACGCGAAACGGTCTGAATTTTATCAACCATGACCTGCGATCTTTTTTTCAGGTTGTTACCGGCGGACGGTTCAACAGCAATCCTGAATAACGGTGCCTGACGCAATTCGCTCGTTACCGGCAGGATAGTCACCGATGGATGTTCAGTAAAAAAATCCGACTGAATGACAACGGCGGGTCGAGGCTTACCGTAATCACCCTGCAGTGCTATGGTTACCAGATCGCCTCTCATCATGCTTCCCAACCCTCACGGTCCGAAGCCTCATCAAGAAACTGAAGAAGTTCCTTTTCCTGAGGATCGTGTTCAACCAGGCGAGACTGCCGCTTGCACTCCTCCGCAAAACCGGGAAGACGGGTATCGGGAACCCATATCTGTATCGGACGCATTCCCTCCTTGCGTAACTTCTTCCTGTGCTTGTGCACCCGTTCAAGAACTCCTCCCATGTCTTTCCTTTTTTCTTTGTTTATATATCAAACCTTGTTACATGTAACATATATAAACAAACCGTTACATGCAACAAAATCTTCTTAAAAGGGAAATGATCTCAGGTTCACACAATCCTGCGGATGACCTCCCATTCAAAACGGCACTTGTCGGCTCTCGGGGGTTTAACGAAACTTTTCAGAATGGTACAAGGTGATTTTTGAACGGGAGATATCAGGAAACAGAATATTCCGACTGGCTCTACAGTCTGTTTTCTTTGCTGTGCCAAACGCGAATAATTACAACGGTATCATGTTTGTCCCACATATAGCGAAGAACAAATGATCCGGCCCCGAATGAGATGACCAGTTCACGCCTGCCTGTTTCATCGTCCATGGGGCGGCCTATCTCCGGTATTGATTTCAAGAGACCTGCACCGTCCAGAATAACCCTTGCTGCTCGTGCTGCCGCATCAGGGCTTTTTTCGTGCAGAAACGCATGAAGCCGCTCGACATCGGCCAATGCCTCCGGGAGCCATTTTATTTGGGGCAATCCGTCACCTTCCCTTGCGCCAGATTTTCGATCCACTCGACAGCCTTTTCATGGGATACCACATCGCCGGTCAATTGATAACGTTCCCAACGCTCCATATCCTCACGTTTTTCCTGCTCGTATCTTTCTTCACGATCCAGGAATGTTTCGATAGCCTTGCACATGAGCCAGTGAGGCGACCTGTTACGGATACGAGCCAGTGCTGCAAGCCGTTGCTCGGTAGTATCGTCTAACTTGACGCCTTTTGTCTTTGACATGATCTTATCTCCTTTTAGCATAAAGTAACACTTGTTGCAACCTTTAGCAACCAACTCAAACCCCCAGAGTCCGAATACAAATCGCACCCGGTCAGGAGTTGGGACCGATGGACATCAGAAAGGCTGTCAGTATGGATTGTTGTATCGTTGAGGTCTTCAGGAAGAGCATGTAGGGGCGAAAAATTTTTCGCCCCTACGAAGGACGGGACGGAAACTAACTCGTAGGATCAAAACGCCTATAAACACGAAAAGCCCATCCTTGTGAGATGGGCTTTTAGCATAAAAAATCGGCGACGACCTACTCTCCCGCTGTTACGCAGTACCATCGGCTCTCCAGGGCTTAACGACTCTGTTCGGAATGGGAAGAGGTGATCACCTGGGATATAGTCGCCGTAAACATTTTGTTTACGATAATTACAATGCCATGCATGTACAGGAACCTTTGTTCCCGGTAAACATATAAACTTTCCTGCCCTTCGCAATACCCATTAATAATAAAAATGGTTAAGTCGATTGGCTTATTAGTACTACTCGGCTCAACACATTACTGTGCGTACACCTGTAGCCTATCAACCTGGTCATCTTCCAGGTGCCTAATGGGGAAATCTCATCTTGAGGCGAGTTTCGCACTTAGAT
>RRYU01022897.1_pt1 | contig 13292 bp, 10 predicted proteins | sample 2162651 | NCBI WGS metagenome assembly RRYU01 (sample SAMN10267283, study PRJNA491782) | microbial mat metagenome | isolation source: biomat in the production well | place: Japan: Minami-Kanto gas field, natural gas well KTG3 | collected 2017-06 | reverse complement strand
ATGAGCAGGGAGCGGACCTGATCGAGACGATGCGGCAGAGACTCCAGCACTTGCAACACCCACAGAAAGTCTCAAAAGTCATCTACGAGATCAGCGCCTTGCCACTTAGCGTCGCCGGACAGAATAATATTATCAGCGACATCATCCGCACCGCCGGTGGCAATCCGGTCGATTTTGGCAGTCGTAAGATTATAAAGCTCAACAACGAAGCAATCCTCATCAACCAGCCTGATCTCTATATCTATCAGGTCGGGCCGATGAATCAAAACCCCACCCCGCCTCAGGATCGCGGAGTTTTTAAACAATTGAACTGTCGCTACCTGAAGGTCGATCAACTGCTTTGGTCACGTGCCAACAGCCAAAGTTTCAAACGGGTCACTGAGTTGAATAAAATTCTAAATAGAGAGAAATAACAGATGTCAAATATGACAGAAGCCCAACCCGGAAACTTCTATGCAATTGGTATTGGCCCAGGAGCCAGCGATCTTTTGACAGTCCGCGCAGTGAAAATCATTGAATCCGTAGATGTCATTCTCTCCCCGCAAGCCGAAGGGGCCAATCGCTCTCTGGCGCTGGCAGCCATACAGCCCTATCTTGGACAACAAGAGCTCAAAACGATCAACTATCCGATGAAGCGAGATGAGCAGTCGACCCAACAGCGTTGGGATGCCGTCGCCGAGGATGTTCTGGCCCAATGTAAAGAAGGGAAATCAGTTGCAATGGTCACTATCGGTGATCCGCTGATTTTTGCTACAACCAGCTATCTTTTACAGGGGTTGGCGAAAGAGATGGACAAAAGCAGAATCCAGGTTGTCCCTGGAATCAGTGCCTTCCAGATAGCGGCCAGTCGTTTTCATGACCCTTTGACTCTCCAGGAAGACCGCCTTATGCTGATGTCGGCCACCGATCTTGATGCCGTTGAAGCGGCATTAGATCATTGTGAAACCCTGGTCCTCTATAAAGCTGGCGGGGTGATTAACGAACTTCTCAATTTACTTGAAAAAAATAGGCTGCTCAGTTCAGCGCGGCTGGTCAGTTGCGCCGAACAAAGCGTGGGAGAATTGGTCATCAATGATCTATCTGACTTCTCACCAGATAAAATGAGCTATATGACAACCATGATCATTCACTGTGGCCGACGTAACTGGCAGGCATAGCAAAGGGAGATTCAAAATGAAAATCTGGCTTTCAGCTTATGTTTTGCTGATGCTGTTTCTACCAGCACTTGTTTTAGCAGCAGCTGATGCGCCATATAAAACAACGTCATCGACCGACGCGGAGACAGCCCCACCTGCGGACAAATTGGTCGAAAAACGCCGTCTGCTCGACAAATCTCTCGCTCAGAAGCCACTCTCCCTGGTCTCGCATAAACCGAACTATCTCCTTGGAAACTACTACTTCACCCAACCACAGACGGCCCCATTTGAGGCACAGTTTCCCGATCGTGATATTGCCATCGAACCTTTTGAGCTCAAGTTTCAACTCAGCCTGAAGACCCTGCTTCTCTCTGACCTGCTCGGCCAGACGGGTGATCTCTGGGTAGCATACACAAACCGCAGTTTCTGGCAGGCCTTTAACACGGACAGATCCTCACCCTTTAGAGAAACAAATCATGAACCAGAAGTCTGGTTCGACTTTGCTACCGATCGATCACTGGGGAAGATCCACTTTAAAGGGGCAAACCTCGGCATGATACATCAATCAAACGGCCAATGGGGTGAAGTCTCACGCAGCTGGAATCGGCTCTATGCTTTATTCATTTTCCAGAAGGAAAATCTCTATTTTGCGGTCAAACCCTGGTGGCGGATAACCGAATCCCGGACGGATGACGACAACCCAGATATTGGTAAATATCTGGGCAACTTTGAATTCTACGCGCTCAAGGAGTGGAACAAACACACCCTCGGTATAATGCTGCGCAATAACCTGCGGATCAATAAAGAGAACCATGGTGCCATACAACTCGACTATACCTTCCCTATGTATAATCAACTCAAGGGTTACATTCAGATTTTCTCCGGCTACGGCGAAAGTCTGATTGACTACGATCACGAAGTAAACAGCCTGGGCATCGGCCTGATGCTGTCAAACTGGCTTTAATTTTCTGGACGGGGCTGGCCAGGTCAACTGGAATCTCACCATATTTTTCAGTGCACAGGTGTCAGCGGCATTCAGACGCATGCTGAGCTTTATCCCCACCTTGAAAAAGGAGAACTGATCCGGAGGACGGAGCATCCGATCCATACAGGATATTGGTTGATGGCCCAGGCGGACAGTTTTCAGCCTGTTTATTAAATTTTGCCCTTGAATTCCCATCCATAAAATAGTTCTATAGCGGATTAACGATCCTGCAAGCACAGTTTTATCCCTATTGATTTTCCTTTAGAAATAAACGAGGACCCAATAATGAACGACGAAAATTTCGAAGAGAGTAATGAAGATTTTGCAGCTATGCTCGAAGAGAGCATGAGTGGCTCAAAACGACTTGAGTTGGGACAAAAGACCGATGCAAAGATTCTTCAGATCGGTCAGGACTGGATGTTCCTCGATATCGGCCAGAAAGGCGAAGGCGTACTCGACGTCAAAGAGCTTCAAAATGACGAGGGGGAGATGACCGTAGCGGTTGGAGATACTATCTCAGCATATTTTATATCACGTGCCGGTGGTGAAATGCGCTTCACTACCCGTATCGGTGGCGGAAGTAGTGGCACCGCCCAACTTGAAGAAGCCTGGCGAAGTGGAATACCGGTCGATGGCCGTGTTGAGAAAGAGATTAAAGGTGGTTATGAAGTCAAACTTCCAGGCAATGTGCGAGCCTTCTGCCCCTATTCACAAATTGCACTCCGCCGCATAGAAAATCTGGCAGAAGTGGTCGAACAAACTTTTTCATTTAAAATCAGCAAATTTGAAGAACAGGGTCGCAATGTCGTCGTTTCACGCCGCGATATTCTTGAAGAAGAACGACGTGAGTTACGCGAGAAATTGAAAGAGACCCTCGAAGAAGGGATGATAGTATCTGGCGAGGTCACCTCTCTACAAAAATTTGGTGCTTTTATTGATATTGGTGGCATCGAAGGACTACTTCCGATATCAGAGATCGCCTACGGTCGGGTTGAGGATATCAATGAAGTCCTGCGGGTCGGTCAGGAGCTGCAACTCGCGGTAAAACGTGTCGATTGGGAGGAGAATAAATTCTCATTCAGCCTGCGTGACACCCTGGCGGATCCCTGGAGCGTCGTACCAACAAAATACCCGGCAGGCACCCAGCTGACGGGCAAGGTTTCACGCCTTGCAGAATTCGGCGCGTTCATAACTCTTGAAGAGGGTATCGATGGCCTGATACACATCTCAAAACTCGGCGAAGGTCGACGTATCAACCATCCACGGGAAGTGCTTAATGTTGGCCAGGAGTGTGCCGTTACCGTTGAAAAAGTTGAAATTGAGCAGAGACGAATTTCTCTTGTCCCAGCCGGAGCAGAGGTCGAATGTGGCGAGACCTCATATTCAGACCAACCTGTATCGAGCGGGATGGGAACTTTTGCGGATCTGCTGAAGGCGGGACAGCAAAACAAAAAGACGAAGAAGAAACGCTAAAAAGAGTCGATACCAGTTAAGAGCTGGCCCTCTTTCTGACGAATAAATGAAGGCTCATTCATGGCAGTGTGAATGAGCCTTCATTCTGCTTAGTGTTCAGCCCCATTCATTGCGCGCAAAATCGCTCTTTGTTGAGCGAATCGAATATAGAGCAAAAAAGATTCCGGCAAACCAAGCATTGTGATAGCCAAAAACGCAAAACAAACTCTCGCCCTTGTCGCCTGAACAGACCTGAATACAGTAGAATATATTCTGCAGGATATTCAGAGGGCATAAACTAACTTCATTGGAGAATAGGGAACCAATGTACAAAATAATTGCGCATCCAGGGAGCGCACATAAAGATGACTTCATGGCCGTCAGTGTTCTGCTTGCGACCTTGGCAGAAGCTGAGATTTTTCGTCGCGAAGCGACGGAAGAAGATCTGAATGACCCAATGACCTATGTTGTCGATGTCGGAATGGAGTATGAACCCGAAAAACATAATTTCGATCATCATCAGGATCGAAATTTACCTTGTGCATTTCACCTTGTAATGAAACACCTGGGACATCACGATGCCGCCATGTTGATGTTTCTCTGGTATCCCCACATGAGTATGATGGATGTCAGGGGTCCATACAAAACAGCTGAATATCTCGGCATTGACAGCAGCATAATATTTGCCTCTTCTTCGCCGATTGACGGCTATATCCTTTCCAGATTTTCCAGGCTTGACAACCTGCGAAGTTCAGATCTTCTCTACGAATTCATGAAGGAGTTGGGCACAGATCTGATCTCGATGATTAGCCGTAAAATGAAACGACTGGAGCGACTGAAGACCGAAGCAAGGGTCGTCCCGGTTAAACACTATAAAGCGATCACCTGCAGTATTGACGACTCACCAAAGCTGGCGATGGAACTCTATCTGCGGTATCTGGGGAATGAACGTATAGTCCTGAGCATCACACCATCAGTCCGCGGGGAGGGCTGGGAACTCTTACGTCTTGATGATCATGCCGCCGTCGATTTCCTGGCGATTGCCGATCACCCTGAGGTTCGCTTTGTTCATGCCAACGGTTTCCTGGCAAAAACACATACCAGACTCCCCTTGGATCAGGTCATCCAGTTGGCCAGTCTGGCGATTCATGATGCCGGGAACAAAGGCTCAAAAAGTATCGGCTGAAAAAAAATATCTAACCTGCTCCAAAAGCGACAAAAATTGCGTTCTCAGGCACCCTTTCAAATTTAAATGTCATTGTATTTTTAACGAATCATTAATTTTATGCCGTAATCTCAACAGGTGCTTGTAACCAGGAACGCCAGGCAATGTATATTTCAGGATGAATGAGTCAATCATATTTGAGATACAATCGATTCAGCTATGCAGGAGATTCTTGATAAATAATAGACAGGATGCATATCGTCAATATGTATTATTGGATAAGAAGACTTAGCCAAAAAAGTCCGTCAACATATGACCTCTCGTAAAATTATGCACTTAAAATTGCAACGCTGGAATATATTTTGCTTTTCTATTGAACAATAAAAGATTATAATGGACACTAATAAGTAGAATGTGGGGAGAAAAAGGGTGTTGAAGCTAGATAGACAATTTGGGTTATATGTCATACGGGAGCAATTGGCGCTTGGCGATTCAAAAGCCTGCTGCAGAGCCGAGGATCCCTTTTTTGACCGTGACGTTGTGCTCAAACTTGTCACTCCTGTAGCAGTAGGTAGCGAGGAAAGGCTTAAGCCCCTAGACTCATATCTCGAATCTGTCTCAGGGCTTGAGCATCCATCAATCGCACCCCTTTACGATAATGGTATTGAAGAGGATATCTGCTACTTCACCACTGTCTTTTATGCTGATGGCAGTCTTGCTGACCAACTTACTAAACCGATAAATATCGGCAGGGCGCTGAGAATCATTCTTCAACTTTGCAGTGGTCTCTCCTACGCCTACAATGAAGGCTTTGAACACGGGAAGCTACGACTGGAAGATATCTTCTTCTCTGAAAATGATCATGCAGTCATCACTGACTTCGGCATTGCGCTAACCGTTGAAAATCTTCGCTCTAGCGGGGAGCAGACAGGCGAGCATTCATCTCAGAGCCGCAGCATCGAAACCCTCTACAGCCTGGGTGAAATTCTCATTAAACTGCTCCTTGGACCTGGAGCCAAACCCGACTCAGTATCAACTGCAATCCTGGAGCAGTCTCACAGTGCACCGGTGTTCAGTCTCGTGATTGATCTGCTGGGTGTAAGTGAAAACCAGATTAACAGCTTTGACGAACTCTTTAACCGGTTGACAGATCTGGCAGTTCATGGCTCAGAAGTCGGCATTAACGAGTATATTGAGTATGTTGAAAACACTCAAACCCTTCCGCACAGTGAAAATATTGAAGGTCTGAAACCCCAGGTTACCCCTTCGCAACGACAACTCGAAATTAAAGAGGCGGTCTACGCTAAAGGCGAGATACGGCGACTGGTTGCTGAAAAAAGTAAGCTCCAGGAAATTCTGCGCCGGGCCGTCTCCTATAAAAAACATGCTGAGTTGAAACTTGCAGCCGCAGCCTCGGCCTTGGAAATTGCTCAAAAATCTGAAATTAGAGCAAAAAACGAACTCCAGATGGCGACCTTCAATATTACCAATCAGGATCGTAATCAATGGCACCCAGGAGTATGGGTCGCCACGGGCCTTCTGTTCGGGGTACTACTGAGTAGCGGCTACAATTACTATTATCAACCAAAACCTGAAATACTATTACAAGCTCAAACCCCCGCCCCTGTGCAGCAAAAAGCACCAGAGTTGGCGTCAGCCCCTGTATCAACCAAAACCCAGACTGAGCAAACTTCAGAAATCCTTCCTGAGCCAAAACAGACACCCGTCTTTGCTCCTGTCGAGGAGCAGACGACACTCTGGTGGCCCGTTGGTAGCGAGTTTGATACGACTGCAGCAGTCCCGCTATCATTAGTAACGGAACAAATCCTGGCCGGGGAATTGACTTCCCCTGCAGATGGGTCTCAGCTTCAAAACCAGCAAATCATCTCAGACCAGCAAGACGAATCAGGTAATGAGATCCCTGATAAATCAATGTCAGGCATTCAAGTTGCGGCTGGCGATGAATTTAATTCTGCTACGAAAATGTCTCCCCAAGGCGACGCTGAAAAAAACTGCCAGGAAGTTTTGTGCGTAATTCAGGACTGGGCCGAGGCGTGGTCAAATCAAGATCAGGAAAGCTATTTTTCCTACTACAGTGAACAATATCGCCCTGAACTTGGCCGTTCACAGGAAGAGTGGCGATCAATGCGCCTTTCTCGACTGACACGTCCCGAGTGGATTAAGGTGATGTTACATGACTTCAAACTTCGATCAATCAGCAAAGATCGTGTTCAGGTTAAATTAAAGCAGAGCTATAGCTCGAACTATTATCAGGATCAGATTTCCAAATCACTCAACCTGATAAAAGAGAACGGTAAATGGCGAATTTTCATGGAAAGATCGCTAGGAGTAACGCGTAGCAACTCTGCAAGCAATGACATGATCGGCGGGTGAAAGCATTCACACGCCCCTATTTATGAAAAACCTTTCCCTTGTTTGAAATTAATCCAGACTGGAAACAATCAAACGCCGCTTCTCCACAGCACGCATTTTTTTGATCTCTGCCTCACGTCTTGCCGCACTGCTACGGTTATGCCCAGTCTCCTGATAGACCAGCCGGAGCGGAGTATGACCACGGAAGTATTTCGCTCCACGACCACTTGAATGCTCAGCAAACCGTCTCTCCACGTCAGTTGTTATTCCTGTATACAGAGAATCATCAGTACAAAGAATAATATAAACCTGCCAATTCATGCTCAACACTCCCGAGCTATCTAATCAGTGTAATTATTATCCCAAGGACTGAAAGTTCTAGAATCTCGCCAATCAACCCAAACAGATCCTGCCAGGCGATATAACTTTTTCTAACTTGCCACCATCACTCAGGATGACTATAGTCTGCGTCTTTTGCCTGCCCACATCCAGTTTAATTTCCCAGTTTAAGGAACTAATTGATGTTCGAATTTCTTGTCAGAAAAAGCACCTCATATAAAGATGATCTACTCTCCGGTCTGACCGTTGCTCTGGCCCTGGTTCCAGAGGCCGTCGCCTTTGCCTTTGTTGCTGGAGTTGAACCTCTGGTTGGACTCTATGCGGCCTTTATGGTCGGGTTAATCACTGCTACCATCGGCGGTCGGCCGGGGATGATCTCAGGCGCAACAGGTGCTCTGGCGGTCGTCATGGTGACCCTGGTGGCGGAACATGGTGTCGAATATCTTTTTGCTACAGTGGTTCTGATGGGAATCATCCAGATCAGTGCCGGGGTTCTACGACTCGGTAAGTTTATCCGCCTGATTCCCCATCCGGTCATGCTCGGTTTCGTCAACGGCCTGGCAATCATCATTTTTCTTGCCCAACTCGGTCAGTTCAAGATCGCCGATACCAGTGGGATCATGCAATGGATGCAGGGCCCAAGCCTCTATCTGATGCTCGGTCTGGTAGCACTGACAATGGTCATCATGATACTTCTCCCCAAACTGACCATGGCTTTCCCTTCTGCCCTGGCTGCGATCATAGCGGTCACGGCCCTGGTTCATGGATTCAATCTCGACACCCGCACCGTCGGCGATCTGGCATCAGTGGCCGGTGGTTTACCCTCTTTTCACATCCCGCTGGTCCCTTTATCCCTTGATAACCTGCTGATCATCCTCCCCTATTCAGTGATTCTTGCGGCCATTGGCTTGATCGAATCTCTGATGACCCTGACCTTGATCGACGAAGTCACTGAAACCCGTGGTCGCGGCAACCGTGAGTGCATCGGCCAGGGAGTCGCCAACGTCGTAACAGGCTTCTTTGGAGGAATGGGTGGCTGCGCGATGATCGGTCAGAGCATTATCAATATCAATTCCGGTGGCCGCGGTCGCCTCTCCGGCATTACTGCCGCCCTCTGTTTACTCATCTTTATTGTCTTTGCCTCCGGCTTGATCGAAATGATTCCACTGGCAGCGCTGATCGGCGTGATGTTCATGGTAGTAATCGGCACTTTTGCCTGGTCCAGCCTGCGTATTCTGCATAAGATTCCGCTGAGTGATGCCCTGGTACTGGTGCTGGTCTCTGCGGTCACAGTCTTTACCGATCTGGCCGTCGCTGTCGCAGTTGGCGTCATCGTTTCAGCACTGGTTTTTGCCTGGCAAAATGCTCGCCGCATCTATTCTGAAATTTCTATTGCCGAAGATGGGTCCAAGACCTACCGCTTGAACGGTCCACTATTCTTCGGCTCGGTACGCTCTTTCCACGACCAGTTCACTCCGGCCGAAGACCCCGGCGAAGTGATCATCGATTTCCGTGGCTCACGGGTATGCGACCACTCTGGTCTCGAAGCAGTAAACAGCCTGACTGAACGTTATCTGGCGCAAGGTAAAAAGCTACGACTCAAACACCTCAGTGCAGAATGTCGCTCACTTTTGAATAATGCTGGCAGCATGATTGAAGTCAACGTCATTGATGATCCGCGTTACCGAGTGGCCGTCGACGAACTGGCCTAAGCAATTCAAATCCAGCTCCTGCAGCCTGCCAGATTACGATTCCATGATCTCCTGCGGCAGAAGCTTTCCCCCCTTCTCCGCTGACTGATCGATGGTTGAACAGAAGACCTCAGCCGTATCATTTTTTTAAATACAGGGGAAATTATATTTTTTTGTTGGATTTTTAGTCTGAGTCTCTGTTTATACTTAGCCAGGAACTGGTTAAATAAACAACTACCACATTAATAGCCCTTTACATGCAATTCAATTTTCAAGGAGGTCACAATGAAAACCATCAAACTGTTCACATTGGCTGTTGTCTGTCTGCTCTCACTTGTGCTTGCGAATCCTGTCACAGCCTACGACCAACCTGCGGTCAACCTTGGATTTACCAGTTTCCTTGATGGCGGGCCACCTGCAGGTCCCGGACTCTATTTCACCGAATACCTGCAATACTATACCGCTGATAAGCTGGCCGACCTGCCAATCCCCAACGCGGAAGTCGATGTCACCGTCAGTCTGAATCAACTTATTTATCAATCGAACCAGCCCTTGTTTTTCGGAGGTAAATGGGGTCTCGATTTTATCCTGCCGATCGTCAGCTTCGATAGCAATCCACTCCCTGAAAACAGCACTGGCTTAGGTGACCTGCTGGTTGGTCCTTATCTGCAGTGGGATCCGATAATGGGGAAAAATGGCCCGCTGTTTATGCAACGAATTGAACTACAGGCTATCTTACCAACAGGCCGCTACAGCAACACTAAGGCGCTCAATCCCGGGAGTAATTTCTTCTCTTTCAATCCCTATTGGGCAGCAACCCTGTTTGTGACCCCTCAACTGACAGCATCCTGGCGCTTGCACTATCTCTGGAACGCCAAGAACGATGACCCTTTTGTCGGCAGTGGTGCGGGAGAAACTCAGGCTGGACAAGCGATTCACGGTAACTTCGCCATTGCTTACGAGGTTGTTCCAAAAAAATTACGCTTGGGTCTGAATGGCTACTTCATGAACCAGATCGGTGATTCAAAGGCTGACGATACAGCTGTTCAGGGTAAAGAAAAAGTTTTTGCCGTAGGCCCAGGAGCTCTGATCAGCCTATCTCAAGACACGCATATCTTTATTAATGCTTATTTTGAATCTCAAGCAGAATACCGCCCCGAAGGAGATCGCTACCTGCTCCGACTGGTCCATCACTTCTAAGCTGGATAGCAATCAAAAAAATCGCCGTTTTCTATGGAAAGCGGCGATTTTTTTGTTCTGGCTTGCTAAAAACCATTCAATTTCACATCACACCATTCTAGTCCAACCAAAAAATATTTTGACCTTGCCTATATTTATTTGACATCTAAACAAGAAATCATTGTATTATATTTTTTTACTTATCTGTATCTGGAGGGACCACTGAATGTGATCCAGCTGTAAGACACTACCGCCGATGTGGGGCAAAGAGCCTACTGGCGGTTTTTTGCGTTTTTCGGCAAACATTTAAATTAGAAGGTATTTCCATCCCAATCAACCAAGGAGAAGAACATGAAAAGAATGATCAAGAGTCTTGTTTTCATCGGCCTGTTCCTGCTATTGGCAATTCCAGCTCTGGCAAAAGATACAATTAAAATCGGATTCAATATTCCGATGACTGGTGATATCCCGGAGGTTGGTGAAGGATCCAAAAACGCTGCTGAAATGTATCTCGCCGATATCAACGGCGCCGGTGGCCTCGAGGTTGGTGGCAAGAAATACATGCTTGAATTCATCTACATGGACAACGAGTCCAAGGCCGACTCGGCGGTCAACGCAGCACTCAAACTGATTGAGCAGGAAGAGGTCGTGGCAATTATCGGTCCCAATTCCTCCAAGCAGGCCGTTCCTGGCGGCGGTACAGCTAACGAAAACCGTGTGCCAATGATCAGTCCCTGGTCGACCAATCCCAATACTACACTGGACCGTCCCTGGGTTTTCCGCGCGGCCTTCCTCGACCCCTTCCAGGGCCCTGTCGTTGCTGACTTTGCGGCCAAAAAGTTCGGTGCCAAGACCGCAGCGGTGCTCTTCGACGTCGCCAACGACTATTCTGTCGGTTTGGCGGAAGTCTTTAAATCTGCATGGGAAGCAAAAGGGCTCGGCCCGGTCGTTGCGTACGAATCGAATGGCACCAAGGACCAAGATTTTTCAGCCCAGCTGACCACAATCATTGCCGCCAAACCAGACTTCATCTTCGTGCCGGAAAACTACAATCAGGTCGCCCTGATCATACCGCAGGCTCGTGATCTCGGTTACAAAGGTCCATTCATGGGTTCCGACGCCTGGGGCACCCCGGACCTGGTTAAACTTTGTGGAGAGCAGTGCAACGGACAGTACTTCTCAACCCATTACGCTGCCGCCGGTGCTAAGGGTGCGACCAAGGTTTTCATCGACCGCTACATGGCAAAATACGGCGCAGAACCAGCTGACTACGCAGCCCTGACCTGGGATTCCATCGGTCTGATGCTTGAAGGGATCAAAAACGCCGGCATGGTTGATCCCAACCCACGCAAAATGCGCAAAGCCATCCGTGACGGACTCGCCGCTATCAAGTCTTTTGACGGCGTCACCGGCTCGTCAAAATTTAATGAGCAAGGCGACCCGATCAAGTGCGCTGTTATCGTTAAAATTTCCAATGAAGGTACCTTTGTCTTCGAAGAATCAGTTTGTCCATAACACTTAAGCAGCATAGTTCCAAAAAAGCGGGGATCTTTTGATCCCCGCTTTACTGTGCCTAAAACAAGTCGCCCCAGGCGACCATGCAACTCCAACGTTTTTTTAAGGAAAAATTTCTGTGGATTTCATTATTCAGAATGTCCTGAATGCCCTGCAATGGGGGAGCTTTTACGCTCTTATTGCTCTAGGCTATACCCTGGTTTACGGGGTGCTGCGCCTGATTAACTTCGCCCATGGCGATATCTTTATGGTCGGAGCCTATATCTCTTTTTTCGTGGCGAGTTTCCTTATCGGCCCGATCGCTGGGCTCTCCCCGGCGATAGCCTTCCTCATCACTCTGCCCCTGACCATGATTTTGACCTCGCTCGTTGGTGTGACCCTGGAGCGAATAGCCTATCGGCCCCTGCGGCGCAAAGGTGCACACCGACTCTACGTGGTCATCACTGCGCTAATGTGCGGCCTGGTCCTCGAGTACTCAAACCTGGCCTTGCTCGGCGCCAGCCGCTTGAAGTTCCCTGAGTTAATTGAAAAACAGATCTGGAACCTGGGCGGCGTCACTCTGACAAACCTTAAGGTCATGGTTGTCGTGACCGCTATTCTGGTCTTTCTGTTTTTGCAGTGGGTGGTCTCCCGCACCCGGGTCGGGATGGCGATGCGGGCCATCTCTTATGATAAATTTGCAATCCCATTGATGGGGATTCCCGTTGACCAGATCATCGTTGTCACCTTTGTTCTCGGCTCAGGGTTTGCCGGTCTGGCCGGGCTGCTGTTCGCCATGAGCTATCCGGTCCTTGAACCTTTCATGGGGATGCTGATCGGATGGAAGGCTTTTATCGCCGCAGTGGTTGGCGGCATCGGTGACATCAAAGGAGCATTTGTCGGCGGCTTCCTGCTCGGTTTCATCGAGGTGGGGGTGGTCTCGGTCTTCCCCTCAACCTATCGAGATCTGTTCGCCTTCACCATTTTACTACTGATTCTGTGGATGAAGCCCTCCGGGCTGTTTGGTATTCCTCAGTCGACAAAGATATAGGTTGGGAGACAATAGATATGAAACAATACTCTCTCAACATACTGCTGGTCATCTTCACAATCGGGCTGCTATTCGCGGCGCACTTCGGCATCATCGACGGCTATATCCAGATTGTCGTCATGACCATCGGCATCAATATCATGATGTCGACCAGCTTGAACCTGGTCAACGGCAATATGGGCGAATTTACCTGTGGCCACGCGGCCTTCATGTGCGTGGGCGCCTATATCTCGTCGATCCTCTCAGTTTTCTGCTTCGGCACCAAGTTCGGCGAGCCGCTGCTGCCCGCTGCCTCAGTGGTGATTGTTTTCCCGATCATCCTGGTGATTGGCGGGGCGGTAGCCGCCGTCTCCTCTCTGCTGGTGTCGGTCCCCTCCTTCAAGACCCGTGACGACTATCTGGCGATTATTTCCATCGCCGTTAACTA
>RRYU01000513.1_pt1 | contig 13300 bp, 8 predicted proteins | sample 2162651 | NCBI WGS metagenome assembly RRYU01 (sample SAMN10267283, study PRJNA491782) | microbial mat metagenome | isolation source: biomat in the production well | place: Japan: Minami-Kanto gas field, natural gas well KTG3 | collected 2017-06 | reverse complement strand
GCGGCATCGATAAGCCCCAGAATGCCAATCAGCTTATCCTGATCGGCGGGCTTTGGCAGTATGCCCAGAGCACCTTTTTCCCGTGCTTGTATCTGGTAGGGTTCCTCATCATTAGAGGTGCACATCACTACTGGAATATGTTTGGTATGGACGTCTTTCTTGAGTGCTTCCAGGGCCTCGAAGCCGTTCATTCCCGGCATCAGGTGGTCCATGAAGATTGCATCGGGCAGCGATTCCTTGACCATCTCCAAAGCGGTTTCGGCGGAATCCGCCGTATCCACCTCAAGATCATTCTTCTTTAGCAGCAGCCGCAGGGCATAACGTGCCGATCTGGAGTCATCTACCAGTAGGATCTTACGCGTGCTCATGTTTGCTCATCCAAGCCGATGTGTAATATTGACGGCGCCGTGCGCTTCCAGTACGAATGCTTGGAGCGCCATCGTAACCGTCCGATAATTTGTTGAGGTTTCTCGACCAACCTAGTCGAATACAAGGGAAAATCCAACCATTTTTTTCAAGTCGAGCCGTTTTATTCTATGGATTTGGCATTTAGTACGATCGATTGGCATGTGTGTGAGGATGATGAGGCAGTGGCCCGCCTGCTCGCCCGGCAAATCGTATGCTCTGCCCGGGAAGCCATCGCGCAACGTGGGGTATTCCGAATTGTATTGGCAGGGGGACGATCACCTCTGGCGGCTTACCGGATCTTGGCCCGCGAGGACTGCGACTGGCCACACTGGCGCGTGTACTTTGGAGATGAACGCTGCCTGCCAGCGGATGATGCACTGCGAAACTGTCTGGCTGCACGCAAGGCATGGCTCGACCGGGTGCCCATTCCACAGGAATGCGTGTTTCCCATACCTGTGGAGTTGGGAGCGGAAATGGCGGCTAAAGCGTACACCCATATCCTGGAGAATCTCCCGGTTTTCGATATGGTGCTGCTGGGCATGGGGGAAGACGGGCATACTGCAAGCCTGTTCCCAGGTCATCAGGAACCCCCGGGGGTGCGGGTGCTGGCGGTATATAACGCCCCTAAGCCACCACCGCAGAGGGTTAGTCTGTCGACCGCGACCCTGAGTTATGCACGGCAAGTCCTGATACTGGCGACAGGCGTCTCCAAGCGCGACGCACTGGCACGCTGGCGAAAGGGCGAATCCCTGCCGGTGGCGGGAATTACAGCCCGGGAACGCCTGATGGTCTTGCTGGATGCCGATGCCGCGGGGGAGTGGGACTGATGCCGGAGTACTGAGTGCGGTGTTTGGCATCATGTGCATGACTTACTATTGAGGCATGGGTACGGGCGGCCGAGAAGCGCAATAAATTCATTCCAGTAGTCTCAGGGACAGCATCCGTGCTCCAGTTTCAACAAACGCGAGATTCGCTGCCGCTTGCCCTGAGCTGTAGGCCATGGTATCCCGCTGGGCGCTATCTTCCGGTCAACTCCAAGGTGGCCATGGCCACCCGTTCGAAGGCACGCTCGATGTCTGTCCTGGTGTTGTAGGCATGCGGCGAAAAACGAATGCCGCCGCCGCGCTGGGCACAGACCAGTTTTTTCTGCATCAGTGCCGGGTGCAGGGTGGCTGAATCAAGGTCCGGAACCCTGAAGTTGAAGATGCCGGCCTGCCGTCGCGGGCTAATAGGCGACAAGACTTGATAACCTGCCTTCGCGCATTGCTCCTGGCAGGCCAGCATGTTCTCGGCTATGCGCCCTGCAATGGTCTTCAATCCGGTACGTTCGATCAAATCGAGGCTGGCTTCCAGGGCATGAATGGCCAGCATGTTGGGACTGCCGCATTCAAAACGGCGCGCGGAACGGGCGGGTTCCCAGTCGCGTCGCTCGAAATCCCCCGGATGTTCCACCATGTGCCAGCCATATTGCCGTAATTGCAGTTGCTCACGTACCTCTTCGCGCACATAGAACAGGGCCAGGCCTTCCGGCCCAAGCATCCATTTATGCCCATCCGCCGCCGCGAAATCCGCCTGCATGGCCTGCACATCGAAGGGCAGGGCGCCGATTTGCTGAATGGCGTCCACACACAGCAGGATGCCCCGTCCCCGGCAGTATTCCCCAATACGCGGCAGGTCCAGGCGCAGGCCGCGAGCGTATTGCACCGCGCTGACCCCAACCAGCCGGGTATGTCCATCGCATAGTTTGATGAGTTCAGTCTCGGGGTCCGCGCACCGGTCCAAATCCAGCAGACGTAGTTGCACGCCCTGAGCCGTCAGCGATTCCCAAACCATGCGGTTGGAGGGGAACTCCTGGGCGATGCTCACGCAGTTGTCGCCGGGGCGCCAGGTCAATCCATGGGCGACGAAGGACAGGGCTTCGGAAGTGTTCTTGACCAGTGCTATGTCATCCGCCGCAGGGGCGTTGATCAAACGGGCCATGCGTTCGCGCAGACGTTGTTCGACCTGGAGCCAGTGTGGGTATCGGCTGGCGCCCAAGCTGGCGTTTTCCGCTGCGAATCGGCTTACTGCGTCCGCAGTAACCGCTGGCCATGGGGCAACGGCGGCATTGTTGAGATAGACGAGCTGTGGGTCCAGGCGAAATTCAGTTTCCATGAAAGCGGAACCGGTATTGCTGCGAAGAAAAGCTTGGAGTAGTTTGTGCGGCTTTATATCCAAAGAATAACACTCCGATCGCTTCGGCGAGTCGGTTAATTGTTACGCCAATAGAGATTTTGTTATGAAAGTCCTGGTGACTGGAGGCGCGGGCTACATCGGCAGTCATGCCTGCATCGAATTACTCAATGCAGGGTTTGAAGTGCATGTATTGGATAACCTCAGCAACAGCAGCGAGGAATCCCTGCGCAGGGTGCAAACCATTTGCAAGCGGGAACTTGAATTTACCCGCTGCGATCTGCGCGAGCCGGATGCGGTGCGCAAACTGCTGAGTCGGGTTGCTTTCGATGCGGTGATCCATTTCGCGGGACTCAAGGCGGTGGGCGAGTCCACCCAGGTGCCGCTGAATTATTACGAAAACAATATTTCCGGCACCCTGAATCTGTTGCGGGCCATGGACGAGCACGGCCCGCAACAGATCATTTTCAGCTCATCCGCCACTGTGTATGGAGAGCCTGCCAAGGTACCCATCACCGAAGGTTTTCCGCTCTCCGCCACCAACCCCTATGGACGAACCAAGCTGGTGATAGAACAGATCCTCGGTGATCTTCAGGCCTCCAATCCGGCCTGGCAGGTGATCCTGCTGCGATATTTCAATCCCGTCGGGGCCCACGCCAGTGGCTATATCGGCGAAGATCCGAACGGACTGCCGAATAACCTGATGCCCTACATCGCCCAGGTGGCCGTTGGGCGGCTTGCTGAACTGCATGTGTTCGGCGGCGATTACCCCACCCCCGACGGTACCGGAGTGCGGGATTATATTCATGTCGTAGACCTTGCCAGGGGACATGTCAGCGCCTTGCGCCGGCTTGCAGTGAGACCCGGTCTGGCGGTTTACAATCTGGGTACGGGTTGTGGCTACAGTGTTCTGGATATGCTGGAGTCTTTCGAACGTATCAACCAGATACGGGTCCCTTATCGCATCGTTGAGCGCCGCCCCGGAGATATAGCCACCTGCTATGCGGATACGGCAAAAGCACAACGGGAGCTCGGCTGGCGGGCGGAACTGGGGGTGGACGACATGGTGCGCGACACCTGGCGATGGCAGTCTGCGAATCCACAGGGTTACGTGTGAGGGTCGATCAAGCCGAATCTCCCCGCTGCAGCGGATTTCCAGAACCGGCTGGGAATAAAATAGTGGGCCTAGACAATCGTGGATGCCTGTAGTCATGCCGAATACTTTTTATCCCGATAAACTGTTGGTGGAAGATGGGCTGGCGGAGGAGTTGCGCCGCAACTCGCTGGGATTTGTTTCCTATGCCTTGTCCAAACGGCAATTGTGCGACCTGGAATTATTGCTCAACGGGGGATTTCATCCCCTGCAGGGTTTCATGGATCGCCCCACCTACGAGTCCGTGCTGGAGAAGGCACGCCTGCCTGACGGCAGGGTATGGCCTGTCCCCATCACACTCGGCGTGGATGAGGCATTCTCTGCCGGGCTGGAGCCGGGCCAGCGCATAGCCCTGCGTGACCCGGAGGGTTTCATGCCAGCGGTGATGACGCTCAAGGATATCTGGCGTCCGGACCGGATGAGAGAGGCCCAGGCCCTGTTCGGCACTACATCCACCGAACATCCCGGTGTGGCACAACTGCTGGAGCAGGAAAATCCGGTGTGCCTGGGCGGGTGTATCCAGGGCATTCAGCTGCCTTCGCATCACGAATTCGAGAGCCTGTGGAATACGCCGGAGGAATTGCGACGCTTATTCAAGAAGAAGGGCTGGCGCAATGTCATCGCTTACCACAGCAGCAATCCCATGCATCGCCTGCAACGGGAGGTGGTCCTGCAACAGGCCAAGCAGTATCAGGCAAATGTTCTGCTGCATCCCGCAGTCGGGGTGACCAAGCCCGGAGATCTGCATTATTACGCCCGCGTGCATTGCTACAAGGCGGTGCAAAGACGTTTCCCCCACGAACTGGCCATACTGTCTCTGCTACCCCTGGCCATGCGCATGGCGGGTCCCCGGGAGGCCCTTTGGCATGCCATCGTCAACCGAAATTTTGGCTGTAGTCATTTTCTCATAGGCCCGGACCATGCCTCTCCGCCTGCCGGCCGCGGCGGAGAAATCTATGGTAAATACGAGGCGCAGGAATATGTGGCGGGCTTTGCGGATGAAATCGGTATCCGGCCCATCCCGGTGCGGGAGCACAGGTACGCCCCTCGCAGGAATCGCTTCATGGATGACCTGAGCATAGAAAGAGATGCCCTGGACAGTTTCAGTCTGGATGGCGCCGAACTGAAGGATTTGCTGGAGAAGGACCGGCGGATACCTGAGTGGTTCAGCTACCCGGAAGTGCTTGATGAACTGAGAAGGGTATATCCGCCGCGCAGCCGCCAGGGTATCACCTTGTTTTTCACCGGATTATCAGGTTCCGGCAAGTCCACCCTGGCGAATATCGTTTTCGCTAAACTGATTGAATCCGGCATGCGCCCGGTCTCTCTGCTGGATGGGGATATCGTGCGTCAGAACCTGTCCAGTGAGCTGGGTTTTTCCAAACAGCACCGGGATCTCAATATCCGCAGAATTGGCTTTGTTGCCAGCGAGATCACCAAGAACGGCGGTGTAGCCATTTGTGCGCCCATTGCGCCCTACAGAGAAACCCGGCGCGCCGTGCGCAGTCTTATTGAACAGCATGGGGCCTTTATCGAGATCCATGTCTGCACGCCGCTGGAAGTTTGCGAGGGGCGTGACCGCAAGGGGCTGTACGCCAAGGCGCGACAGGGCATAATCCCCGAGTTCACGGGCATCAGCGATCCGTACGAGGTGCCGGAAAAACCGGAATTGATCATCGATTCCAGTGAACTGGATCCAGCGGAAGCGGCTCAGGAAATCATGCTTTATCTGTTTAAAGAGGGATATCTGGATGAGCGGGAATAAGCTCTATTGACCAAGATCATTTATATGCCTATCAATTGATATGTGTCAATGTGGAGGCACGCGTGCAATCGGTAAGATGCATTCGTAATGCACGCGGATTGGTCGTATCCGTGGATAAGCGCTAATAGGCAGGTGTTGAGATCAGGATCCGATTGCCTCCCGGTCCCTGGTTTTACCCTGCCTTCTCTTTTCCCCCGGAATCCAGGCGCACCAGATCCAGCAAACGCTCGATTTCCCGGTTTACCTCGTGCAAGCAGGCCTCGATTTCCGTCCCCGCACCCGATACCGCGGCCCGTTCCAATCGTTTCACCGCTTGTTTGAGCGCAGGAACGCCGCAATAGGCCGTGGCTCCGTGCATGCGGTGCGCGGATTCGTGCAGTTCCGTTTGCTTGCCCGACTGCCACAGCTGATTCAACTGCGCCTGCTGGGGGACGAGATCCGAGATGAAGGTCGTGAATAATTGGGCTGCCAGGTCCTTGTTGCCACCGGTGGTCTGGATAGCGGCCGGTTCGTCGCGAACCGGCAGGTCCGATTCCTGACCTGCTTTCGGTGTGTTGCTTGCGATGCTGTCGGCCTTGATGGGAACGCCGCGCAACAGCCCCTCTATTATGCTCCAGAGCCTGGCCTCGTCGATGGGTTTGATCAGGATTTCGTTGAAGCCTGCCTGCAAAATGCGTTTAAGGCTGAGGGGTTCGGCATCTGCCGTGAGTCCGATCATGGGCAGTTCCGACTTGATGTCATTGCGCTCACGAACGACCCGGGCTATCTCCAGCCCGCTGAGTCCCGGCATGTGAATGTCCAGCAGCAACAGATCGCAGGGTTTGTGCTCCAACAGGTCGAGGGCCTCTCTGCCGTTATTAGCCAGATAAACGGTGGCGCCCGTGCTTTCCAGCAAATGTTCCACCAGACGTAGATTGATGTCATTATCGTCAGCCGCCAGTATCCGCAGGCCAGTGAAAGACGGCCTGGGCGGCAGAGGAGATGGCATATCAGCAGCGGTAAGCTCCATGCGGGTGCGATGTTGGACCAGTAGGGCCTTTAGCGCACGCAGGAATAATCGGCTTGGCACTGGTTTGGACAGGCATTGCTCGACACCCAGCTGAACAAGATGCTGGATTCGTTCGCTGCTCGATGAGCTGACCAGACCCAATACGGGAACAGGGCAATGCTCGTGGCAGGACTGCACCAGGGCATCCTGCTCCGTCACTTCTTGACCGGCAGACAGGCCCAGAAGAACAGCCTGCAGGGGCGGTTTGGCAGTTTTTATGCACTGCGGCAGCGTATTCGGGTCTTCGCAGCGAACTACATCGATTCCCCAGGAGGTCAGGCGGTGATAGAGGGCAAGGCAGGACAGTCGGTGGCTGTCGTGCAGGGCCATTCTGATATCCTTGAAAGCATTCTTTTGTGCCTGTGTGCGGTCCGAGCAGGATGCTTCGCCGGACTTGGGCAGGGTAAAGCTGACATTGAAGGTGGATCCGCTGTTTTCGGTGCTTTCATGGGTGACGTCGCCACGCATGGCCTGCGCCAGTTTGCGTGTGATGGCCAGACCCAGTCCGGTGCCGCCATATAGCCGGGAAATATTCTCCGAACCCTGATCGAAGGCCTTGAATAAACGGTCCTTGATCTCGTCGGGAATGCCGATGCCGGTATCACTGACACTGAGAAGCAGGGTGGCCTCATGTGCGTTTTCGTCTTCGAGCATGAGGCGTACGATGATCTCCCCCTCATGAGTAAACTTGATTGCGTTGTCCAGAAGGTTGATCAATATCTGGCGCAGGCGGGTGGTGTCGCCCAGCAAGCGGTCTGGAACGTCCTGGTAGACCAGCAGCACCAGTTCCAAGCCCTTGTCGTGGGCCTGGGGCGCAAGCAGGGCGACCGCGTCTTCGAAACATTGGCGCAGATCCAGCCCACTGCTCTCCAATGTGACTTTTCCCGCTTCCAGCTTGGAGAAGTCCAAAATATCGCTGATGATCTCCATCAATCCATTGGCGGAACTGATAATGGTGGACAGGTAGTCTTGCTGAATGTTGTCCATTCGGGTCTCACGCAGCAGATTGGCAAAGCCCAGGATACCGTTCATGGGAGTACGGATCTCGTGGCTCATGTTGGCCAGGAAATCGGACTTGGCGCGGCTGGCCTCCAGGGCCCGTTTGCGTGCAAGGTCCAACTCCACATTCTGGATTTCCAGGGCCTCCATCGTGTCCATCAGGTCGGCGGTGGCCTGAGCCACCTGTTCCTCCAGATCGCCATGTGCCTCGCGCAGACGCGAGGCCATGGAGTTGAATCCCTGCTCCAGGGCACGCAATTCACCCTGGGATACCACCGGAACCTCTACCTGCGATTCACCTCGCTCCAGTTTTTGCACGGCGTGGGTAAGTCGCTGCACCGGTCTCACCAAGCCCCGAGAAAGTGCCGTGGCGATAAAAACCGTACCCAGCAGTACCGCCAGGCCGATCAGCAGACTACCGCGGATTACCGGGTACTCCCCACCCAGGCGTACCGGATCGGTGATCCAGACACTCACTGTGCCGATCTGCCGGCTGCTGCCGATATGCGGTTGAAAGTGAATGACCGGTGCGTTGAAACGATCCTTGCCGTCCTGGACACCCGCTGCCGTCTCCGGTGTGCCTATATCGCACAGCGCAGTACCGGTGTTGTCATAAAACTCAGCGGCCTGAACATCCGTACGTTGCATCAGGTCCAGGCTGATCTGGGCTAGAAACCGATAGTCCTCAACCGCCATGGCGTGAGCGCCCAGGGCGGCCAGCTCCCTGGCGATGGCCTGTCCACGTTCCTGAAAGGACAGTTCCAGGTCGCTCAGCCTGGTGGCGATCATGTAGCCGGTAAGTGACACTGCCAGCACACTGGCGGGCAGGAGCCCGAGCATCAGCGCCCGGGATTGAATGCGCGAGAGCTTGAACAATTGTGACATCCTTGGCGTTAAACACCCGAGTGTGGCGGGTTTACACTGCATGATGCACAATCGGGAGCGAGAAACAATTATTTAGCCCCCGCTTAGGTTGTCTTGCCTCCGATAAGCCGGGAAATCGACACAATCGTTTGGAGTTTATGCATGGAGTTTCCCACCATAGAGTCTTTCGTGGGCAATACACCCCTGGTGCGTCTGCAACGCCTGCCGGGGGATAGCAGCAATGTCCTATTGGTCAAGCTGGAAGGCAACAATCCCGCCGGCTCAGTAAAGGACCGCCCGGCACTGAATATGATTCAGCGCGCGGAGGAACGGGGCGATATCCTGCCCGGAGATACCCTGATCGAGCCCACCAGCGGCAACACCGGCATCGCATTGGCCATGGCTGCCGCGATCAAGGGATACCGCATGCTGCTGATCATGCCGGAACACATGAGCGTGGAACGCCGCGCCCTGATGCACGCCTATGGTGCCGACATCCTGCTGACACCCAAAGAGGGCAGCATGGAGGCGGCTATCGACAAGGCGAGGGAACTGGAGGCCGAAGGCGCGGGCAAGGTGCTGGATCAGTTCTCCAATCCGGACAATCCGCTCGCCCACACTCAGAGTACCGGGCCGGAAATATGGCGCGACACCGAGGGACGGATCACCCACTTCGTCAGCTCCATGGGCACCACCGGTACCATCATGGGGACTTCCCGCTATCTCAAGGGCCGCAACTCGAACATTGAGATCATTGGAGTGCAGCCCATGGAAGGGGCCAGCATTCCCGGTATCCGCCGTTGGCCGGAGGCCTACCTGCCCAAGATCTATGAGCCTGCCCGGGTGGATCGCATCATCGATGTGTCCCAGGAAGAGGCCGAGCAGACCGCGCGGCAGCTGGCAGTGCGTGAAGGCATATTCGCCGGCATCTCCTCCGGTGGGGCAGTGGCCGCCGCCCTAAGGCTGTCACGGGAGGTCAAGGATGCGGTCATCGTCAGCATCGTTTGTGACCGGGGAGACCGATATCTGTCCACCGGCGTGTTTCCAGCAGTCTGATGCGTTGCGTGTCGGATGCTGGAGTGTGGCGGCGGCACCGGGCCTGCGGGTCTGCATTCGCCAGGTACCGGGAACGCCTCCGCCGTCCACTGCACTGTGCTTCGAACAAGTGCTGCTTGCTGCTTATCCTGTTCCTTTCGCCGTTGCACGCTGTAGCCCTGGAGACTGTTCACCTGAGCGTGGATAACCTGGAAGCAGCGGGACTGCGGGCCAAGGCGGTGGATGTGGAACTGCTCCTGGGCAAGGACGGCGAATTGGCTTTCAACGCCGCGGCGGCCAGCCTGAAACTGGACGCCGCCGGGCAGACCCTGGCCCCGGTCAGGGTCGAATGCCCCCAGGCGGAATTAAAACAGGAGACCATTCGCTGCAGCGGCGGCCGATTGCTGCTGGGCCATTCCTGGTTGGACCGCAAGGGGATGAGCGTCAATTTCGCATGGCGCCGCGCGGATGCGCATCTGCATGTGGAGTTACAGGGCCTGGGGCTGGCCGGCGGCCGCTGGTCACTGACCCTGGATGCGGATGACACGAGTCGCAAGCTGGTTGCCCGCGGACACGAGGTGGATCTGGCGCGGCTCAAGAAACTGCTGGAGGAAATAACCCAGGGGGCCGGCGCGGACATTGAATTATCCGGCCGCAGCGGGATTGAGCTGGAATTGACGCTGGATGACGCCGGCGTGCGGTCTGCCCACTGGCGGCTGAGTCCGAAGGATGCCGGTTTCTCCGCCAACAAAGAGGCCTATCTGGGGGAAGGGCTGTCCCTCGGCCTGGAGGGCAGTTTGCGCAGGACCGGCTTCGAGCGGATGCAGGGTGAACTGGACCTGGTCCTGCGCCAGGGAGCCCTTCTGACCCCTTTTTTCTACCTGGAGCCAGGCGGGCAGGCAGTGCGACTGCGGACGGATTTCGCCTGGGAAGCTAAACAGAAAAGTCTCTCTCTGGACAATATCCTTTTCCGCCATCCCCAGGTTATTGAGGCCCGGGCCGAGGCGGGACTGTATTTGGGTGAGGCACCGGCACTTACCCGCCTGAAACTGCAAACCGGCCACACCGTGGCTGATGCCCTGTATCAGGCCTGTTTCAAACCCCTGCTCACCGGAACCCTGCTGGAGAATGTGCGATGGCATGGTGATTTCAAACTGGATGTGGAGCAAAAACCGGGCGGGGTTCCGCGTATGCATATGCACGCGCGCGGCCTGGGCCTGGAAGACACTCCGGATCCGGTTCTTCAGGCCGGCCTCCATCCCCGTTTCGCCCTGTTCGGCCTCAGCGGGGAGTTGTACTGGGTGGAGTCGGGCGAAGGGAAGGATACCAGGCTGACCTGGGAGAGAGGCCATCTGCTGGGGGCCCTGGAGTTCAGCAGGACAGAATTGGCGGCACGGCTGAACGGCCGCAGCTTTACTTTGTCCAAACCCCTGGAACTCCCTTTACTGGATGGCAAACTGCTGGTTGACCGGCTGGACCTTGCCGCCGGTGAGAAAGGCTCGCCGCAGCTGGATTTCGATGGTGTACTGACACCCGTCACCCTGCAGCGCCTGAGCGACGCCTTCGACTGGCCGCCGCTTTCCGGAAAGGTCTCCGGTGTGCTGCCTGGTCTGTCGCTGAATCAGGGCGTGCTCAGGATGGACGGCAATCTGCTGGTGCGGGTGTTCGATGGCAACATCCTGATCAAAGACCTGCGTCTGAGCGATATTTTCGGCGTGCTGCCGGTGATGCAGGCCGACATCCGATTGAATGGTATGGACTTGAACGAACTGACCCGAACCTTTTCCTTTGGTAAAATAACCGGCCGGCTGGATGGGCGCATAGCCGGTCTGCGCATGGAGGCCTGGCAGCCGGTCGCCTTTGACGCCCGTTTCGAGACACCCGCAGGCGACGAGTCCGATCACATCATCAATCAGCGTGCGGTCGATAACATCAGCAATCTGGGTGGGGCCGGTATCGCCGGCGCCCTGTCGCGCTCGTTTCTGGGCCTGTTCGAGGAATTCGGCTATGCCCGTTTGGGCATAGGATGTCACTTGCGCAACGGGGTATGCCGGATGAGCGGCGTGGAGCCGGCGAAGCAGGGCTATTATCTGGTGGTCGGCAGCGGTATCCCGCAGATCAACATCGTGGGTTTCAATAACCAGGCGGACTGGGATCGGCTGGTGCAGCAGCTGCAACAGATCAACGCCGGCGGGTCGCCGGTTATTCAATAACTTAAATCATACATAGGATGCAGATCATGATGAGTAAAGGCGCCGGTTTTGTGCTGATGAGCCTGTTTCTCAGCGCATGTGTCACCATCAACATCTATTTCCCCGCGGCAGAGGCGAAGGAGGCGGCGGAACAGATCGTCGATGACATCCTGCAATCCGCTCCCGAGGGCAGCATAAACAAGCGGCCGGTAGACGATGAGAAAAGTGGCGGTCTTGAAATTGGCAATCCATTGACCTTGCTGCTGGATGTCCTGGTGCCCAGCGCCCAGGCCGCCCAGCCGAACTTTTCCATCAATACGCCTGAAATCAGGAAAATCCAGGCCGGCCTGAAACAACGCCATGCTTCCCTGGCGCCTTACTATCGCAGCGGCGCCGTCGGTTTCATCGAGGACGGTACCCTGGGGGTGCACGATGCCAAGGCCGTAGCGCTCAAAGATCGCAACCGGATGCAACAACTCGTGGCGGCGGAGAATGCGGACCGTAACCGACTCTATCGGGCCATTGCCAAGGCCAATGGACATCCGGAGTGGGAACAAGACGTGCGCTCTGTGTTCGCCAGGACCTGGGTGGACAAGGCGGAGCGAGGCTGGTGGTATCGCAAGCCCGGCGGCCAATGGGTGAAGAAGTGAATGGCAAGACGCCGTAAACAACTGCCAAAGGAGCCTTTCGAGGCCGAGATCGAATCCCTGGCTCAGGATGGACGTGGAGTCACCCATATAGACGGCAAGGCGGTGTTCATACACGGTGCTCTGCCGGGCGAACGGGTGAATTTCATCTACGAGCGCAAACAGAGCCGCTATGATGAGGGCCGGGTGCACCAGGTGCTGCGCCCCTCGCCGGAGCGCACTCAGCCCAGATGCCCGCATTTTGGCCTGTGTGGCGGCTGCAGCATGCAGCACCTGCAGGATGGGCGGCAGATCCAGCATAAAGAGCAGGGCTTGTTCGATGCCTTTGCGCACATTGGCGGCATAGGAACGCTCGCACAACGTCTGCCGCCCCTGGTGGCCGGCCGCTGGGGCTATCGCCGCAAGGCGCGCCTGGGCGCGAAGTATGTGCACAAAAAGGAAAAGCTGCTGGTGGGCTTCCGCGAGCGCGGGACCTCCTTAGTCGCCGATCTGCAGGCCTGTGAGGTGCTGCATCCGCGGCTGGGCCGGTGCCTGCCGCAACTATCCACGCTTATCGACGGTTTGAGCATTCGTGAGCAGGTACCTCAGGTGGAACTCAGCATGGGGGATGAGCAGGCGGTGCTCGTCTTCCGGTTGCTGGAAACACCCGGCAACTCAGATGTGGAGGCGCTGTCACGTTTCGGACGGGAACAGGACTTCGTCATCTATATCCAGGAGGCGGGCCCCGACAGCATTCGCCCCCTGGAGCAGGCGGCGGACCTGTACTACACCCTGCCGGAACAGGGCCTGCGGCTGGATTTTCTACCCCTGGACTTCACTCAGGTGAACCTGGAGTTGAACCGCCGGATGGTGGCCCGCGCCCTGGATCTGCTGGATCCCCAGCCGGAAGACCGGGTGCTGGACCTGTTCTGCGGTATAGGCAATTTCACCCTGCCCCTGGCCACCCGCGCCCGCGAAGTCACCGGGGTGGAGGGTGATCCCGGCCTGGTGCAGCGGGCACGGCGCAATGCGGCAGCC
>RRYU01022923.1_pt1 | contig 13313 bp, 8 predicted proteins | sample 2162651 | NCBI WGS metagenome assembly RRYU01 (sample SAMN10267283, study PRJNA491782) | microbial mat metagenome | isolation source: biomat in the production well | place: Japan: Minami-Kanto gas field, natural gas well KTG3 | collected 2017-06 | reverse complement strand
CCGGCGGTGATCAGATCACGCAGCACGTCTTGTTCGATCTCGTCCAGACTCTTCTTGGTCGCCTCCCCCTCACCGGCACTGCTGACCAGCGAAAGGTGATTCTTGATCTCGACATGCAATGGATCGACTAGTTCATCAAGAGCCACGCGCAGTCGTTCACGGCCCAGTTCAAAGGGATGAAAACCGACCCGGCCGATCAGTTTGAGTTCTAGCAATGGCTGGCGCTTGTCATCAGAGGCATTCACCTTGGCCGTCACCTGCTCGCGGAACATCCCAAGAGCCTGATCAGCGTTCTCGGCCCCTTCGAGTTCAATGGTTTCTACGAACATCGGGCGTGGTTCTGTTTGATGACGTTCAACCTTGAAGCCACCTTCCTCAAAAGTCACAAAACAGTAACCCTTGCCATATTTCTCTTCGCCAAAGTTCACCCGCTCCGGTGCACCGGGGTTCCAGGCATAAGGCTTGGCCTCGGGGGTTTCAATCACATAAGGCTTATGCCCATGCCCCAGTGCGACATAGCCAAATTTCTCGGCCAGCGGATGCGCTTCTTCGAGCTTCATGTTGCCGATTTCGACCGGCGAATAGCTCCAGATACCAACGTGGAAGAGCAGCAGGTTGTTCTTAGTCGTCACCGCCTCGCAAATCCGCTCGACATGACTGCCGGCCTGTGCGCCAATATAACCAAGACCGTAGATATTGAGGTTACCGATCTGCACATGGCCGCCGCAGCCCTCTTCTTCATCAAAGGGCGCAAAAAAGTAACCACTATCTTCGGTTCGTGTCGGACGTAGCAGCCGAATGTAACCCATCTGCGACAATGCCTCCATCCAGGAGATACTGTCACGACGATGGATCCAGTCATGGTTGCCCTCTATGGCGATACAAGGGATACCGGCATCTTTAAGCGGTTGCAGGGTCTCGATGGTTTTGGCGAAAGTTTTCGGTAGAATCTGCCCGACATGAAAGAGGTCGCCACCGAGCAGAACAAAGTCGACCTTTTCACACACGGCATCGGACAGGATACCGGCCAGGCAACGAAAAAAGTCCGCGTAGCGTTCCGCCTCACCGGAGGAATTACGGTAGGTTTTACCGAGATGGATATCGGAGGTGTGGATAAAGCGCATTGATTACTCGTTCGGCTTGAGGATTGGCTGAGCTTATATGATCGACCCTTATGGTTCAAGTAAAGAGGAAGATTTGGAGATGTTACTCAGAAAACTAAATAATCGAGAAAGCTGGCCCCTGTATAAGTCTTTTTGACAAACTCCTTTGTCAGAGATACCAGCTGGACAAGGTTGCATTCACAGGATAATAACTGTCAGAATCATACAGAACAAAGACCTATTCAGCCAAAGGATCCCTTATGGGCTCACATCTCTCCTGCAACATCCAACTTCCCGAAACTTTCCGATTCGGTGATTTTCTGACCTTTCACAACCGCGACAAGCAAGCTCTGTCCGAAAGAGTCGATGCAAGTTCTTTCCAGAAAGGGCTGCTCTGGGATGGACAACCCGCCTGTCTCAGCGTTCATTTTCTGGCAAACAAAGCCGACGCTGAACTCAGTGTCGACGGAGAGGCTCTCTCTGGGAGCGCGCAGCAGCTAGAAAGAATGATCCGGCGAATGCTCGGTTTGAATCAAAAAATTGAACTTTTCGAGCGTCACTACTCTAAGCATCCGCAGTTGGGCCCCCTGATTACCGCTCGGCCCGGCCTGCGAGTACCTGTCACAACAACCCCCTTTGAAGCTCTGACCTGGGCTATCACCGGCCAGCAGATCAGTGTCGGGGCTGCAGTCTCCATCCGCCGCAAACTGATCGCCGCGACAAACCTTAGACACTCTGGAGGCCTGCTCTGTTATCCCGATGCTGCGCAAATTTCACGCATCTCTGAGGGGAGCCTTCGTCAGGCAGGCTTTTCCGCGACCAAAGCCAGGACACTTCTTAGTCTCGCCAAACTCATTATGGCGGACAAGCTGCCCTTCGAAGTCGAGGACAAAACCTTTAGCGCCAACGACATCAGCGAGCGACTCCTGGCCGTGCGTGGCATCGGCCCCTGGACGGTCAACTACACCCTGATGCGTGGTTTCGGTTGGCTGGATGGCTCTCTCCATGGTGATGTCGCTGTGCGGAGGGGCTTACAACTGGTGCTGCGCCGGGAAGAGAAAATCGGCGAAGAAGAGGCAAAGCAGTGGCTGGCCCAGTTTTCTCCCTGGCGAGCCTTGGTCGCGGCACATCTCTGGGGCGCGAAATCATCTCAGGCCTATTAGTTCGAGCTGTAACCTTAAATCTGGGCGAAAGTCTCTATTTATGAGCAGGGTCCTCAGTTCCTCAGGCGAAAATTTGCATCTTGAAGGAAAATTTAATAGCAGCGAAAAGCTTGATTACCTGAGAGATTTCTCCAGCAGCGGCTTGAGGAATTTCTCAAAAGTAGCCTGCTGTTTTGAAGTCAAAAGATCAAGGTTCCCATCGTTATCAAGCAAAAAAGTACCCACCCCGATAACGGTCTTGATTTTATAGCCGGTCCCTTCAATAATTTCTTCAATTTCGACGGTGCGTTTCTTCAGCAGGTGACTCAGGTCAACCAGATCAAGTTCCATAATCTTTATTCTCCAGTAAAAAACATTAGGATATCCGCCTAAGTTTAAAAGATCAGAGCCCCGCAGACAAGTCAGAATAACCAATGACTGGTATGCGTCAAAGAATCTGATATTATTCAATATAACCGCCTCAAAATATGTATCAGGAGTATTTTTGAGTGATCCATCTGCGGTAATAAGAATGGCGGCAGTTTCAAGATTATTTTCGATCTTTTTTTAACAGGAATGCTTGATTTGGTGAAGCTGAACAAACCCAATCCTGAATGTCGTTGTGACCTGACCCAGGATCTCGACCTGGCCACTGCAACCCAGCAACTCCTCTTTCCGCGAAGTTCGCCAGTCTGCAGTTGGTGTTGCATCGGGGTTAAGAACCAGATGGCACAAGGACTTGGTGGGGACTACTTCGACTTTATTGAAATGCGCGATGGCTGTCAGGCCCTCTATCTCGGGGATGTCACCGGTCACGGTCTGCATGCATCAATCATTATGTCGTTAATCTATGGATTTATTCATAGCGCATCACTCGATAAATGTGATCCGCTGGCGGTGGTCACTGGCATCAATCAATTCCTGCGAAACTTTGCTTCCCGTAGTGAAAAGTTTGATCATTTTTTTTCAACGACACTTTTTTTCGCTATTCTTGACCCTAAAAGTCTTAAAATGCACTATATTAATTGTGGCCATGTCAATCCGCTGGTGCGCCATAAAAAAATGTTGCACCGGCTTGAAACCACGGCACCGCCTCTCGGCTTTTTCAAAGAGCCTGAGATTGAACAAGGGAGCTTTAACTTTACTATTGGGGATCGTCTGCTGCTCTATACAGATGGGCTCAGTGAGGCAGCTAATCCATCGGGGGAACAATTCGGGAACGATAGAATCGAATCTCTGCTACTGGAAAATAACGGCGACCACATCGAATTTCTCGATACTCTCTACCAGAGATGCATCGAATTTGGATGTGAACAGCCTCCTGAGGATGACTGTACTGCAATCATCCTCGACTTTAACAAATCACTCTCTGGAGCCATAGGTTGACACATGCTAGGTAAAACAAATCGCTCACCAATGGTGAAGAATATTCACCTCTGCATTGACAACATCCCGCTGAATGCACTCCTGGAGGCATTATTGTTGGAGTGGGGCTATCGCCTGGCAGACAACCCTGAGGAGAGTCCTTTACTCCTGATTAGTGAGGGGATGGAGCGCCCTCCAGGCTTTAATCATGCCCTGACATTTAGTTCGTCACATTATCAGGACCGCCACCGCCTCGAGGTTCCGCTGACCATTGAAACGCTCTATCTTGCGCTGGAAAATCACTTCCATCGCACCCCGCGTAATCATATCCGCATTAGTGTCGACTGGCCGATCCGTGTCACAGTACGTGGGCAACAGATCGAGACCCGCACTGTTACGCTGGCTGACCGTGGTATCCGTTTCATCTCTCCTTTTGAGCTTGCGCACGCAGAAGAAATGCAAATATATATCGAGCGGGATGATGAAATTTATGATCTGCACGCCAAAGCAGTCTATTCAATTATGGGAAGAGAGATCGGCAGAGGGGATAATATCGAAGTCGGTGCAGTCTGCACCCCGCAATCCAAAGAGGTCCGTGACAGTATCCGCAGTCGCATTATCGGAAACTATCTCAAGCGGGTAAGACCGGTTCTCGGCAGCAACCTCTTTGCAGAGGCGCTGCGTCAACTCAATTTGACCCGCATGTCTGAAACAATTGCAACATCAGGAACTCCCCGCTAAAGGCAGGGAACGCAGGGGATACATCCAGAGAGAAGAAGTATTCCTATTAGCAACACTAAGTTTTTCATCAGTCTATTTTTCCTTTTTTCGAAACTTGTTAAAGATCCCACGTGACGGCTCTGGATATCCACGCCTCAAATTGATCAGTCGTAACTCTCGTAGAGCTTCCGTACTGCTCGGATTTGCCTGAACGGCCATTTCAAATGATTTTTCCGACTGCCTGTCCTTGTTTAATGCCTGGTAAACATAACCCAGAAAAAGATGAGTCTCTTCAAGCGCTGGGTTCAAATCGCGCGAAGCAAGCAGGATTTCAAGTGCCTGGTTTTGATTATCAATGTTCTCGGGAGAGGACTTGAAAACCGCCCAGGCATAACTACTCAGATATTCAGGCTCTTCCGGGCTCAAAGAAATAGAGACCTTCAGCTTAACTGCTGCGTCCTTGTATTGCCTCACCTTCAGGAGTGCACGCCCCTGTTGAAAAGCGGTTTCAGCTTCAATTACCTGATTTACATCAATTTTTGATTTAGGTCCATTCTCAAGTTCATCCCGATAATTCGAGCGGGTTGTCGGGTTACTGAGCACCGTATAGGCCTGAGTGATATGTCCGAATATTTCATTGACCTTGTTTTCCATATCATTCGACAGTCCCCGTCCCAGAAAACGATCAGGGTGATACTGTTTTGCCAATTTATAATAAGCCCGTCTTACCGTTGCACTGTCAGAGGTATGGACAATACTGAGTGCCGCAAAATAGTCTGCCGACATGATCCGTTTATAATCTTCCAGAATCTGTTTGCGCAATTCACTGTCAATTGGCTGCTCAGTTCTCCGCTTTGACCGCGACTCGGAGGCAACCCTGCTTGCGGTGGTCTGTGCCGTCACCATCCCGACGATCAGCATTGCAGCCAGGACCTGCTGCACTTCTCGCTTTGAAAGTGGATGATGAGCCAGAAGCGACTCAAGCGTCAAATCTCCCAGGCATTCGGCAAAGACCTCTTCGCCGCGTGCATTGAGCCCCATATCCTGGAAGAGATAAATAGGATTTTCAGCCTGCTTGAGATAATCAGTTAGATGAGGACGCAGATAAGCCTCAACCCGCTCCTTGTCCCAATAGTTTTTTATCCCTTGTAGTATCAAGGCGGAGGGTGAAAGTTCAATACTCGTAATATTCTTTTTGAAGTCATCTTTTGGCACGAAACGAAACAGCCCCTCGGACCAGGCGAAAACATTCAGCAATTTTTCGGTAACCTGCTGTTTCAGGGCATCATGTAACTCCTGCGGGGTCAGCAAGCCCATTTCAATCAGTACCGTCCCCTGGCGTCTCCCTGAAATCTTGCTGTTTTCGATCGACTGATCACAATCAACCTGGGTAATCACGTCATCTTTCACCAGCATGCGCCCGAGGCACTCCCCCAGAATGTTGGATCGGGCAAAGATGGGATAACCTTTGTTGATATAAATAACTTTCTTCGCCAGATCCTTTTGAACATGCAACAAACCGGTCATTTTTTGTTGATAGAGCCGATGAAGGATTTGGGGGAATTCTGCCCCATTCAAATGTCCCGCCAAAAGTTCAGGTTCAGCCTTAGGTGCGACGGTCTGCGATTTCTTAACAGCGTGAGCTTTTTTTGCGGGCGGAGCCTCTTCCTCCGATGGAGCAGCATCAGGTGCTTCAGCTTCACCAATTTGTGCTTCGACCAACTCAAACAGATCTGTGACAGTGAACGGCTTCAGCAAAAATGCGGTAGCACCATATTCCTTCAACATCTCTTCCATCTGCTTCTCTGTCTGAAACATGGCAGTCATCATTACAACCGGAAGCTGTTTAGTTTTTTCATGATTCCGCAGAGCGGAGCAGATTGTTTGCCCGGAGATTTCCGGCATATTCAGATCAATAAAGACCAGATCGAAATCACCCGTCAGAAGCTTTTGCAGCCCGACTGCTCCGCGATCAGCAACAGTGACCTCATAACCCTTGACATACAAAGATTTCTGCAAAAAGGAGCGAATCCCCCGATCATCATCTATGACCATCACGCTTTTTGGCATCAGATTAACCCTTCACCTCAGACCCAGTCGGCACCGAACAGAGACAGCGCTCGAAAACTGCACGGATCTCTTCAGTTATTCGGTTGTAGTCGGCAAGAAGTTGCTTCTCCGGTGACTCAGAACCCTTCTCGTAACCAAGACTGCGAGCAATTCGGCGCAAGCCAGTTCCAGTAACATTCAATTCGTTCATCGACTGATCATAGAGCAGTCGAAGCTTATTCTCGAGACGTCTCAGTGCTTTATAACCTTTAAGCAAGGTATGGCCATCCTCTTCACCAATCAGTTGCAGCTCGATCATCGCTTTAAGTAATTGCACTGTATTTTGATTATGTAACTCTTTGTATTTGTTTCCGTAAGCCAACTGCAGGTACTGCGTCAAAAATTCAACGTCGACCATCCCACCGCGCCCTGTTTTGATATTTATTCGTTCACTGCTTTCACGAGCGATCTCTTTCTCCATCCGTTGACGCAAGCGACAGATCTCTGGGACAAGGTTCTCTGGCAAGCTGCGCCCAAAGGTCAATTCTTCAATCAGAAGCTGACATCGTCTCATAAACGCGACAGGCCCACAAATCATCCGCGCTCTGGTCATCGACTGCCTTTCCCAGGGCTGAGCTGATTCCCGATGATAAACCTCAAACGCATCCAAACCGGTCACCAGCGGTCCCTGGTTTCCCGACGGGCGGAGATCGGTATCGATTTTATAAACTATCCCCTCACGCGTCACAAGGGTCAGGGCACTTATTATACGTTGCGCCAGGCGCGCAAAGTATTCCTGACTATTCAATTCACGAAAACGATTTATATCTGTACCTTCTACCGGACGTGTATGGCCAGCTCCCTCATGAAGGAAAATAATATCAAGGTCCGAGTGATAGTTCAGTTCATAGCCACCCAACTTACCCATACCGATTACGGTAAAAGCGACCTCAGACTCCTCATCGCTTTCAAGGTAAGGTAACCCAAATCGTGGAATCAGCTCATGCCGCGCCATCCGAATGGCCTGATCCAGACAAACCTCAGCCAGCCAGGAAAGCTGATGGGTAATTTCACTTTGCCCAATCTCTCCATGCAGGTCATTCAAGGCAATCCGTAAAAATTCTTCATTGCGGAAACGCCGTAAGATATCGAGCTGATCTTCATAACTCTCAACACCCTTCAGTTGATCAGTCAACTCATCGGCCATTTGATCCTGAGGCTTAACACTTATGGCATAAGCGCGCGAAACCATAGTATCCAAAAGCTCTGGCCGCTGAATAAAAATACGTGACAGCATCTGACTGGAGCCAAAAAGCGATACTAAAACTTTAACAATTTCCGGATTTTCTGCAAGCAGAGCGAAAAAAGAAGTTCTACTGTGCAGGCGGTTTAGAAATGCTTCAAGGTTATTAAGCGCCTGATCCGGATTGGGTGAATCGAGAAGTTCCGCTAACAACACTGGCAATAATTGCTCAAGATAACGCCTGCCACGCTCGGTCAAGCGCCGTTCTGGCATATCGCCATGTAAAAAATGTAAACTGACGTAGGCCGCATCAGGATTACTGAAGCCTTTCTCTTCGAGCATATCTTTGACCAGATCAGGGTCCGCATCTGGATCAAAGAGCAGACTCACCTCAGGGCTCAGGACTTCGGTCGTCTCCTCTGTATGGAAAAGACTGCGATACGCTCGGCAAACTTCTTCACGATGTGCCTTCAGAGTACGGTTGAAGCTCTCAATATCTGCAAAACCACTGCGCCTCGCCAAAGCTAACAACTCATCTTCGCGGATCGGCAGCGAATGGGTTTGAAGTTCCTGAACAATCTGAATTCGATGTTCAACTGTGCGCAAGAAACGATAGGCTGCCTGCAACGAAATAACATCTTGTGAACTTATTAAATCCTGCTCCCCAAGCAGGGTTAATGCTTTGAGTGAATTACGCTCACGTAACACACGATTCTTGCCGCCGTTAACCAACTGCTGGGCCTGAATAAAAAACTCGATTTCGCGGATACCGCCACGCCCAAGTTTGAGATTCAACTCTCCTTCATCCGCGCGATTCAAACTGGCATCGATCTTCTTCTTCATCAGCATGATATCTTCAATCATTCCGAAATCGAGATATCGCCGGTAAATAAAAGGCTCCAGACGTGCCAGCAACTCTTCACCCAGGGCCATACTGCCTGCCACAGGGCGAGCCTTGATCATTGCCGCCCGTTCCCAGCTTTGTCCCCAGGATTCGTAATAGGTTTCAGCAGCATTCAGTGAAATCGCCAGATCACCACTGTTGCCATCCGGGCGCAGACGGGTATCAACACGAAAAACAAATCCATCTGCGGTCGGCTGATGAAGCGCACGACTGAGCATCTCGGCAAGTTTAACAAAATAACGCCTCAGCTCTATCTGCTCTCCACGGCTGCCACCACTGGTTTGTCCCAGCGTCGTTGAATAGCAGTAAATCAAATCGATATCGGATGAAAAATTAAGCTCATATCCGCCGAACTTACCCATTCCCAAGACAGTGAACTCTGCTTCTGCCCCGTCCTCATCAATCGGTTGACCGTAATCTTGCTGCAGATGATATGTGCAGAATTCAATGGCAACCTGAAGTGACGCGGCGGCGAGAAAAGAGAGCTCGGCCGTAACCTCTTCCAATTCAGCGAGACCATTCAAATCGCGGCCACCGATACGTAAGAACTGGTGGGCTTTATAGCAACGAAGGAGATGATCACATTCTTCGAGGTCCGTATCTGGCGGGATCAGAGCACGCAGTTCCGCAAGCATCTGAGCTTCACCAACCGACTGGTCGATCGCTCCATGGAGAAAGAGTTTCTCAAAGTAAACAGAACCACGACAAAAGAGTGTCGCGAGAAAAGAGGACCCCCCCAGAATCACCATAAACTGCTGTCGACGAACATCATCATTCAGAACCTGAAACAGTCGGTCGGGCTCGACAACAGTCAATAGACGTTCCAGATAATTGAGCGCCTGATCAGGATCTGCAGAAACCAAAGAAGCTGCAAGCAGACAATCCATCAGTTGTGAATCGGGCCAGACTTCGTAGATCAACTCAAGATTGATAGCACTGCGCTGAGGTTCATCAAACCCTAGAGGTTCGAGCCTGTCAGCCAATATCTTGGTCTGTTCACCCTCGAACAGACCTTCAGATATGCGGATAAGGTGATTGCTCAAAGAAACTCCTGATTTCCGATAACTAATTCCATCAGTTTTTAAAAAGAGCCGCAAGCCCTTGTTCGTAGTCACCCTCAACCACTCCCGCTTCAGTAATGATAGCGGTAACAAAACGTGCCGGTGTTATATCAAAGGCCGGATTGCGCACTGGCACCCCGGTTGGAGCCAATTGGGAGTTCCCCATATGGGTAACCTCACGCGCATCACGCTCTTCAATCGGAATTAGCGACCCATCACTGAGGCTCATATCGAGGGTCGATAATGGTGCCGCAACATAAAAGGGTATCTTGTGTTCTCGCGCAAGGACAGCCACTGTATATGTTCCAATTTTGTTGGCGACATCACCATTGGCAGCGATACGGTCAGCTCCGACAATGACGCAGTCAATCTCACCCTTGCTCATCAGATAACCCGCCATGTTGTCACAGATCAAAGTCACCGGGATCTTATCCTTCTGCAGTTCCCAGGCAGTTAATCGCGCGCCTTGCATAAAGGGTCTGGTCTCATCTGCCAGTACAGTGATTTTCTTACCCGCGGCAACAGCAGCCCGTAGCACGCCCAGAGCCGTTCCGTAACCGGCTGTTGCCAGGGCACCTGCGTTACAGTGGGTCAATACCCGCGCACCGTCAGGAATAAGCGACTCCCCCTTGCGACCTAATTTTATACAAAGCTGTTCGTCTTCCTGTGTGATCGCCAGAGCTTCGTATTCCAAGCCGATTTTCAACTCAAGAACACTTCGATCAAGGTTCGCACGCGCAAAAGATTTCATCCGGTCCAGAGCCCAGAACAGATTAACAGCGGTCGGCCGAGTTGCACCCAGAACCTCGCAAATCTTCTCAAACTCAGTGAAAAACTCTTCACTCGACTCAGTTTCAATATCTCTGGCTCCGAACCAGGCTCCAATCGCGGCAGCAACGCCGATCGCCGGAGCCCCCCGCACAACCATGCTACGAATCGCTTCGGCAACCCCTCGATAGTCCTTATAGTCAAGCCAGACCTCTTCAACTGGCAGCAGACGCTGATCGAGCATCTGGCAGGCGCCATTGAAAAAACGGATGGGGCGAATAACATTTTTATCTATTTGACAACCAGACATGACTGCAACCTTCCTTATTCTGAAATCTTCTTCTGGATCAGTTGATTGACCATCCCTGGGTTGGCTCTTCCTTTACTTGCCTTCATTACCTGGCCAACAAAGAACCCCGTCAACTTATCTTTTCCCGCTTTGAGCTCTTCGAATTGGCCCAGATTGGCAGAAATTATTTCATCAAGAATCGCCTCGATGGCACCGGTATCTGTCACCTGCTTCAGACCCTTCTCTTCGATGATCTGATCAGCATTTTTACCCGTCTGCCAGATCTCCTCAAAGACGGTCTTGGCGATCTTGTTTGAAATAGTATTGTCCTCGATCCGCTTAAGCAGCCCCGCCAGAAGCTCAGGCGAGACAGGACAGTCTGCGATTGAACTTTCGTTCTCATTCAATGCGCGGAGCACTTCACCCATCACCCAGTTTGAACAAATTTTGGGCTGAGCGTGCCTTGCGACCAACGCCTCGAAATATTCCGCTATAGGCCGCTCCGCTGCAAGGACACCGGCATCATAGTCAGGCAGTTCAAATTGCTCGACATAGCGCTGTCGTTTTTTTACTGGCAATTCGGGTAATTCTGCTCGAACCCGCTCAATCCAGGCCTCATCAACCACGAGTGGGACCAGGTCGGGATCAGGGAAATAACGATAATCATGCGCCTCTTCCTTGCCACGCATTGAGCGAGAAACACCTGTATCTGCATCGAACAGGCGAGTCTCCTGAATCACCTTACCACCTTCATCGAGCAGATCAGCCTGGCGCTCGACCTCATACTCAATCGCCTGCTTGATAAAACGGAAAGAGTTGATGTTTTTCAGTTCGGCGCGCGTCCCGAGTTCAGCCTGGCCGAAGGGACGCAGCGAAACATTGGCGTCACAACGGAATGAGCCCTCTTCGAGGTTGCCATCACAAATGCCGAGGTAAACAACTATCTGATGTAATTGTTTCAGATATTCAATCGCCTCATCGGCACTCCGCATATCTGGTTCAGAAACAACCTCGAGCAATGGCGTACAAGCACGGTTCAAATCAACCCGGCTGCCACTGGCGCCGCCATGCAGTAGTTTCCCGGCATCCTCCTCCATATGAATACGCGTAATCCCGATCCGCTTCTTCTCACCATTCTCCTGATCGATATCAAGCCAACCATGTTCTGTAATCGGTAATTCAAACTGTGATATCTGATAGCCCTTGGGAAGATCAGGGTAGAAATAGTTTTTACGCGCAAAGATTGACCGTGGCGCGATATGACAGTTCGTAGCAAGACCAGCACGGATAGCATACTCGACTACCTGCTGGTTCAGCACCGGTAATGCTCCGGGCAGACCAAGGCAGACCGGGCAGGTCTGTGAATTCGGTTGCTGGCCAAAAGCCGTTGAACACCCGCAAAAAATTTTAGTTTTTGTCGTCAGCTGAACATGAACCTCAAGGCCGATAACGACTTCATATCTTGAATGCATGAAAAACTCCCTGCCTTATCTCTTTTGGTCGAGTGGGGCGCGCTGCTTATGCCAATCGGTTTCGGCTTCATAGGCCTTGGCTGCTTGCAGTATTCGTGCTTCATCAAATGGCTTGCCGATCAACTGCAGGCCGATCGGCAACTGACCATCCATACCACAAGGAAGACTCAGGGCGCAGGTTCCTGCCAGATTAACCGGGATAGTAAAGATATCTGACAAATACATCTGCAGCGGATCATCGGTCTTCTCCCCAAGCTTAAAGGCTGCGGTTGGTGCAACCGGAGTCAGCAGCAAATCAACTTGTTCAAACGCCTTCAAAAAATCCTCGCGGATCATTGTCCTGACTTTTTGAGCTTTTAGATAATAAGCGTCGTAATAGCCTGAAGAGAGCGCGTAAGTCCCGAGCATGATCCGCCGTTTGACCTCATCACCGAAACCCGCAGCGCGGGATTGCTCATACATCCCGACAAGGCCCCCTTCAACCTGTTTTCGCAGCCCGAAACGTACTCCATCATAGCGTGCCAGATTACTCGAAGCCTCGGCGGTGGCGATTAAATAGTAACAAGCGACGGCATAATCGGTATGAGGCAGACTGACCTCAACAATTTCAGCGCCAAGACCTTTGTATACTTCTATTGCCGACTCAACCGCCTGCTTGATGGCGGGATCAAGCCCTTCGATAAAATATTCGCGCGGCAGACCGATCTTCAGCCCCTTAACCCCGGCATCAAGATCCGCCAGATAGTCGGGAACGGGACAGTCGACACTGGTCGAATCTGCAGGGTCATACCCGGCAATTGCCCTGAGCAGCAGTGCAGCATCTTCGACAGAATTGGCAAGAGGTCCGACCTGATCGAGGCTTGAAGCGTAAGCAATGACCCCGTAGCGCGAAACCCGCCCATAGGTCGGCTTGACTCCGACCACACCGCAGAAAGATGCTGGCTGCCGAATAGAACCACCGGTATCGGTCCCCAATGTGGCAAAGGCCTGCCCTGCAGCTAAGGCTGCAGCACTTCCACCTGATGAACCTCCAGGTACGCGCTGCAGATCCCAGGGGTTATGCACCGGTCCATTTGCACTGTTTTCGTTAGAGCTCCCCATGGCGAACTCGTCCATATTAAGTTTGCCGAGCAGAATCGCACCCTCATCCTGCAATCTGGCAAAAGCGGTCGCATCGTAGGGTGAGATATAATTTTC
>RRYU01004284.1_pt1 | contig 13320 bp, 11 predicted proteins | sample 2162651 | NCBI WGS metagenome assembly RRYU01 (sample SAMN10267283, study PRJNA491782) | microbial mat metagenome | isolation source: biomat in the production well | place: Japan: Minami-Kanto gas field, natural gas well KTG3 | collected 2017-06 | reverse complement strand
CCCCTTGAGGGCGGCGCCCTGCTGGTGAACGACGGCCGCATTCTTGCTGTTGGCCACCGGGCCGAACTGGCCGCCGCCCATCCCGGAGCGGCGGCCGTTGATTTTGGTGACGCGGTGCTGCTGCCGCCCATGGTCAACGCCCATACTCACCTAGAGTTGACCCATTACCCGGCGTGGCTGGCAGATGACGGCGGAAGAGCCGTACCGGCCTCTTTTGTCAACTGGCTTGTCCAGCTGATCAAGATGCGTAGGGCGCTGGCGCCTGAGCAGATCAAGAGGTCCCTGGCCGATGGCCTGCAAGCGTCCCTGGCGGCCGGGGTCGGAGCCATCGGCGATATCCTGACCACCCTCGAGGCTGCCGCCGTTTATGAGCCAAGCCCATTACGGGGCACGGTGTTTTGCGAAGTGCTCGGTCGTGAGCAAGAGCAGGTCGCAGCCCGGCTTGCTGCTGTCGACGGTATGCTGAAAACCGCCTGTGCGCCTGCGCTGCGCTGGGGACTCTCTCCGCACGCCCCCTATACGCTATCCGCGGGGACCGCCGGTCTGATCAGCCGCTTTGCCATGCGCCGAGCGCTGCCAATGGCCATCCACCTGGCCGAGACCCGTGCGGAAGTCGATTTTCTATTGGCCGGACGAGGCCCGCTTGCCGACCTGCTCTATGCGACCGCCAACTGGCAGCAGCCTGATCGACAGGACCCGGCCATGCGGCCGGTCGCATGGGCCAGCCGGCACGACTGTCTGGCCCCCGGCAGCCTGGTTGTGCATGGCGTGCATGTCACGCCGGCCGAAGTGGAACAGATGGCGCAGCAAAGCTGTTCGGTCGTGCTCTGCCCACGTTCCAACAGTGCTTTCGGGGTGGAGCGCGCACCCGTAGCCGAGTACCGTTCGGCCGGGGTCAACCTGGCCCTCGGCACGGACAGCCGGGCCAGCGCCCCTTCGCTGTCAATCTGGGATGAACTGGCTTTTGCGCAAGTCTGGTTCCAGGGCGCCCTGGATCCGGGGGCATGGCTGGAGATTGCCATCCGCGGAGGCGCCAGGGCGCTTGGCCTGGAAAGAAGCCTGGGGAGCTTGTCGCCAGGCAAAGAAGCCGGATTTCAGGTTGTGACAACTCCATCCGGGCTCGGTCTTGGCGATCTCGAGGAAAGCTTGTGCTGCCTTGGCAGTCATGCGGTGGTCAGCGCCCTCTACCTGGAAGGGCGGGAAATTCATTCAGCAGAGTCACTCTTCAGCCCATAAGCGAGAGCACGTGGGCTGCAGCCGTTGCGTCAGGGAGCTGAATAGATTACTCAGCAGACGGCTCAGGCTGAACCAGGTTTGTCCATTTTCGGAGTCAACAGGGAGGCTAGTCGACCACCATGGCACGCATGATGGCATTCAAACGGCTTTTCAAGCACAAGCTCAAGGGCTATTTCCTGACCGGTCTGTTGGTCGTGGTCCCTGTCGCACTTACCTTCCTGGTGGTGCGCTGGATCGTGACTTTTATGGACCGCATGCTCTTGAACATCCTGCCGCCGGAATGGCAGCCCGATCTGTTGATCGGCTTCAAGGTGCCCGGCCTGGGTCTGATTGCAACGGCTTTGCTGATCTTGCTGATCGGTGTGCTGACAGCGAACATCTTCGGTCGTTCATTGGTCAACTTCTACGAGAGGCTGCTCGACAGGATTCCGCTCGTCAAAGGGATATATGCATTATTCAAGCAAGTCGCCGATACCGTTCTCAGCCGTGAAAAAAGCGCTTTTCGCAAGGCTGTGCTGATTGAATACCCGCGGCGCGATGTCTGGGCCGTCGCTTTTGTGACCGGCATAAGCGAAGGCGAGGTTCAGGAAGTGACCTCGCAGCGGCTGGTCAATATTTTTGTGCCGACCACACCGAATCCGACCTCGGGCTTCTATATTCTGCTGCCCGAAAGTGATATTATTGAACTGTCGATGTCGGTTGAAGAAGCTTTCAAACTGATTATCTCCGGCGGCATGGTGACGCCTCCGGACCGTCGTATTAAAAAGATCGTAAAAAAAACATGATCGAGTGCCTCATATGATTGAAGAAGTCGGAACCATCGTTGAACTGAAGAGCAGGAGTACGGCCCTGGTCTTGTGCCAGAAAAGCAGTTTCTGTCAGAGCTGCGCAACCTCCGGAGCCTGCAGCATCGGTGATGACAGCCGTTCGCGCACCGTTGAGGCCTTCAACCTGATTGGTGCCGGCGTCGGTGACCGGGTCAAGGTCGCGGCCAGCACGAAATCTTTCCTGCAGTCGTCCTTTATGCTGTATATTGTCCCTCTCGTCGCCCTGGTCATCGGCGCGGCGGTCGGCAGCACCCTGGGCACGATTTTCTCACTCGGGATCGATCCGAACCTGCTCTCGGCCATTTTCGGGGTGTTCTTCATGATCGGCAGCTTTCTGGTGATCCGGGTCGGCAGCGGTGCCTTGCGGCCCGAGGCCTTCATGCCGAAGATTGTTGCCATTCTTCACGAAGACGACTAACTCCAGACGGGTCCGGATGCGCTTGGGGCAGGCACAGGGCCTTCCGTGGGGTTTTACGCGCCTCATCCCTTGCGTGATCGGCTGCGGTTCTATTATGGGTATAAAGATTATTGCCAATAACAAGAAAGCCTACCACGAGTACTTCATCGATGAAGTCTACGAGGCCGGATTGATGTTGCAGGGTACCGAGGTCAAGTCGCTCCGGGCAGGGCAGGTGAGCATCAAGGAATCCTACTGCCGGATTCGCAACGGCGAGGTGTTCGTCGAGAATATGAACATCAGTCCCTACGAGCAGGGCAACCGTGAAAACCACGAGCCACTCAGGGCGCGGAAACTTTTGCTGCACGGCGAGGAGATTGCCAAGATCATCAAGAAGGTTGATGAGAAGGGGCTGACCCTGATCCCGACCAAACTCTACTTCAAGGACCGGCGCGCCAAGCTCGAAATCGGCATCGGTCGCGGCAAGAAATTGTACGACAAACGGGAAACCCTCAAACGTAAACAAGCCGATCGCGAGGCTTCGCGGGCAATGAGGGATCACTCGAAATAAAAGTCGCAAACAGTTGTTTTTTAGTCAAAAATATGAGATTATACAGACTGGCATGTGGTCTTGGCCGGAGGGTTCGTGCTACATGCCACACACTTCTCAACACTTACCTTTATGGGGGTGCTCAGGTTTCGACGGAGATTGGAAGTGCTGGTTGCATGCCGGAGTGGGCAGGCTCCGTTAAAAAGCCCAACACAAACAAACGCCGACAACGACGTTCGTTACGCACTGGCAGCTTAATTGCTGTCACGTTTCTGGTTGCATCGCCCGTGTGGGATTAGAGACGTACAATTAGCGGGATAGTTCCAGCGAGTGCCTGTGGCGCCGGAGCGAAACTTTAGCAGGCTCCCCCTTTGAGAATCCTGTCCGTCGGGAGTCTCTGAGGGTTAAGTAAAACACGGACTACGCATGTAGACGCCTGACATGGAAGATTTTCGGACGCGGGTTCGATTCCCGCCACCTCCACCAGCCTTCGCCAAGGCTACGGCTGGCAAGCCTCATTTGCCAGTCGTAGCCTCGTGTTTTATGCGAAGGCTGCGCGCCATAGCTGCCGGAACGAAGTGAAGTCGTTCAGCGACGGCGGGCTCCAATTCAATGAAATATTCTTCGGAGGGCTGCCATGAATTACGTCTATCTCCTATAAAGTATCTCCCACCTCGAAAGGCACTACACGGGCTTGACGAAAGATGTTGAAAAACGTCTCGCTGCCCACAATGCAGGTCAGTCGTCCCATACCGCAAAGTATCGGCCTTGGCAGCTGGTGCTCTGGTTGGCATTTATTGACGAGAATAAGGCCATTGCTTTCGAAGCCTATCTGAAGACAGGTTCCGGAAGGGCTTTTGCCGCAAAACACTTCTGGTAATCAACTCTCTCGCTGTGGGGACTCTTCTTTTTAGCTCCATTCTCCGGACCTCGTCCGGACTCCTGGATTTTTTCCTGCAACCGCTGCTCGGCGGCATCAAAGGCAAACTGGTTGATACTCTTCATGATTCCGTCAAACAGGTCGTTGATGTCCATGGTCGGTGGTTCCTCGTTGTGATTTCTGATTGCTTCCCCGTTTACTTACCGGTTGGCTTTGGGATGTCGGAAAATCCCGCTACTGGCCAGATTTCCTGTTTTCTTCTTGTCATTATGGGTGGCCAGGGTTATCTTTTTTATCAATTTTTCACTAAGAATCTCTTCCGAACGGTGTGAGGAGGGCATGAGCGAGCAACGGAAGGGTCACAATCAACCGCAACCCCCCTCAATCCCCCCTTGTCAGGGGGGAGGTTCAGGCCCTGTCGGCCCCTGCTTGGTTCAACCTCCGCCATCACCCTCAATTCCCCTGTGCCAGAGTGGGTGCTCAGGCTCCCTCCCTGATAAGGGAGGGCGGGGGGAGGGTTCGACTCCCTTCCTGCCCTACGATAAAAAATTGACCGAGCTTGCCCGCCAAAATCGCAGCAGCCCGACAAAAGCTGAACTGACAATCTGGCGTGAAATCCTGCGCAAGAGACAATTTGCTCATTTTAAATTTCTTCGTCAGAAACCAATCGGTGGATATATAGTCGATTTCTACTGCTCAGAATTGCGTCTTGTCATAGAAATAGATGGAGAGAGCCATGCGGAGACCGTTGAATATGACGGCGAACGAACAAAATTTCTTAACTCGCTTGGCTTACAGGTAATCAGATACACCAACAATGAGGTGCTACATAACCTTGAGGGCGTTTACGGAGATTTGATGCGTCAGCTCTCCACTGGTTAATGTAAGAATACCTGCTGAACGATTTCAGGCATCCCGTTGATAGCTGCACCTGCTTCATGAACGACGGGAAAGTCCGGTGCTGGTCTTCGAACAGCGCGGCGATGATCGCACTATCGTGCATGACGACTACTACCAGCTTCTGCTTGAGGAGGCCAAACGATGAACACCAAGAAGAAAGGCACCCCTTCCCCGGAAGGACAGCGGCAGTTGGAAACACTGCGCCAAGCGGTCGAAAAAACGCTGGAGAAGAAACGGCGCTTGGGCCAGTACGCCGTCACCTGGAAAGACGGCAAGCCCGTCGTTGCGGGCGAGGATGCACCGGGCGCGAACGAAACGCCGAGTGAAGGGTGAACCAATGAGCGCCTACCAGCCGCCCTACACCATCATCCCCGAGATCCTGAACCGGGTCGCCGCCATAAGCGAGGCCATTGGGCGGTTGACCGTGCTCACTGACCAGGCGAGAGCCTTGCGGCTACGACGTATCAATCGTGTCCGCACCATTCGCGGCTCGCTGGCCATCGAGGGCAACACCCTGAGCGAGGCGCAGATCACCGCGATTATGGAGGGCAAGCGGGTCATCGCCCCGCCCCGCGAGGTGCAGGAGGTGAAAAACGCCCTGGCCGCCTACGACCGGTTCGATACATGGAAGCCCGGTGTGGAAAAGGACCTGCTGGAGGCGCATCGGATTCTGATGTCCGGCCTGATCGACGAAACGGGGCTGTATCGGCATGGCGGCGTGGGAGTCATGGCGGGAAGTCAGGTGCTTCACATGGCCCCACCCGCCGACCGGGTACCGCAATTGATGGCCGATCTGTTCCGTTGGCTGTCTGCTACCGACGCCCACCCGCTCATCGCCAGTTCGGTCTTTCACTACGAATTCGAATTCATCCACCCCTTCGCCGACGGCAACGGCCGCATGGGGCGGCTGTGGCAGAGCCTGATTCTCGCCCGCTGGAATCACCTGTTCGCCGACATCCCGGTGGAAAGCCTGATCTTCGAGCACCAGGCCGAGTATTACCAGGCTATTCAGGAAAGCACCCACAAGTCCGATTCCGCTCCGTTTATCGCCTTCATGCTGCGGATGATTCTGGATTCGGTGACCACCACCGCCCCCCAAGTCACCCCCCAAGACACCCCTCAAGTCATACCCCAAGTTAGCGAGCTGCTGGCGGCGATCCGGGGCGAGATGGGCCGCGAGGCGCTGCAGTCCGCCCTGGGGCTTTCGGACCGCAAATCCTTCCGTGAACGCTACCTCAAACCGGCCCTGGCCGAGGGCCTGATTGAGATGACCATTCCCGACAAGCCCAACAGCCGTTTACAGAAATACCGCTTGACCGACAAGGGCCGCCAGTGGCTGCCGCAGCACGGCGATGGATAATCCCAGGAAGAAGATATGTCACTGGACTACGCCACATTAGAATTGCTCCGTCAGAACCACCCAGCCTGGCGGTTATTGCGTGCCCAGCATGCACCGCTGGTGGGCGGTTTTCTGCACCGGGTGTTCATCGTGCCCAATATCCGCAATCTGTCCCAGGCAGACCTGGTTGATGCGTTAGAAGATGAGCTCTTTGCCTTGCGCGAGCAGCTTGGCGCCGAGGCTTTTCCCGGGACCGCGCAAAGCTATCTCAACGACTGGGCCGAAAACGACAAGGGATGGCTGCGCAAATTTTATCCGCCCGGGACTGACGACCCGCACTTTGACCTGACTCCCGCGACGGAAAAGGCTCTGGTTTGGCTGGAAGGGTTAACCGAACGCGCCTTTGTCGGCACGGAATCCCGCCTGCTGACCCTGTTCGAGCTGCTGCGACAGATAAGCGAGGGGAGCCAGACTGATCCGCAAGTTCGGATTGCAGAACTGCAAAAGCGCCGCAGCGATATCGACGCGGAGATCGCCCGCATTCTGTCAGGTGACATTCCGCTTCTGGACGACACCGGCCTGAAGGATCGTTTTCAGCAGTTTTTGCAGCTGGCGCGGGAACTGCTGACCGACTTTCGCGAGGTGGAGCACAATTTTCGCACCCTCGACCGGCGGGTGCGCGAGCGCATTGCCCTTTGGGAAGGAGCCAAGGGGGCGTTGCTCGAAGAGATCATGGGCGAGCGTGACGCTATCGCCGATTCCGATCAGGGGAAAAGCTTTCGTGCCTTCTGGGATTTCCTGATGTCCCAGTCCCGGCAAGAAGAGTTGACCCGTCTGCTGGAACAGGTTTTGTCCCTTCCGCCGATCCAGTCCATGCATCCCGAAACCCGTCTGCAACGCGTACATTACGACTGGCTCGAAGCAGGTGAACACACTCAGCGCACCGTGGCCAAGCTTTCCGAACAGCTGCGGCGGTTTCTCGACGATCAGGCCTGGCTGGAAAACCGCCGCATTATGGACATCCTACACAGCGTCGAAAACCATGCGCTGGCGTTGCGTGAGGAGGGCCCGAAGGGGGATTTCATGCCTTTGGCCGAGACCTCCGCAACGGTTGAACTGCCCTTGGAGCGCCCTCTCTACCGGCCACCGCTCAAGCCCCTCATTGCCGAGATGGCGTTGGACGAAGGGGATGCAGATGTGGATACGGCGGCCCTCTACGCACAGGTAGTGGTTGACCGGGCCGAGTTGACCCGGAATATACGGCAGGAACTCCAGGGGCACAGCCAGATCAGCATTGCCGAGGTGGTGGCTCGCCATCCGTTGCGTCACGGTTTGGCGGAACTGGTTGCCTATCTCCAGCTGGCTGGAGAATGGCCCAAAACGGCCGTGGATGATGAGGTGCAGGAACAGGTGAACTGGCAGCTGGAGAATGGCGTCATGCGCCAGGCAAGCTTGCCGCGCATTATTTTGTTGAGGAATTGATGATGAATGTCACGGATACCAATCCCAGCCATTCGGCTAAGCCGATCCATGAGCTATCAATCGTGGTCGTGCCTCTACTCAAGGGCGTGCTCTATCAGGAAGACAATCCGGGATTGTGGGGTTCGATGCTGAATCTGCAGGCGAGTGTTCGGGATTATGTCGCCGTCCTCGGTCTGGAGTTAATGCTTGATGAGGCGGAAGGCTACGCGTTTTTACGATCCCGCAAGGATGAGAATGAGGACGATCAGGCGGCCATCCCACGCCTGGTTGCTCGGCGGCAGCTCTCCTATCCGGTCAGTTTGCTGCTCGCTCTCTTGCGGAAAAAACTAGCCGAGTTCGACGCTGGTGGAGGAGATACGCGTCTGATTCTTTCCCGGGATGAAGTGGTGGACTTGATCCGGATTTTTCTACCGGCCGGCAGTAACGAGGCAAAACTCATTGACCAGATCGATACCACTTTGAACAAGATTGCCGAGCTCGGTTTTATCCGTCGTTTGCGCGGACAGGGGCAGATGGTTGAGGTGAGGCGCATTATCAAGGCGTTTGTCGATGCGCAGTGGCTTGCCGACTTTGACGAACGGCTGGCGGAATATCGACAGCAAAGTGCTCAACCGCCGGAGGGGACGGATGACTGAAACATTGGAGTTGGAATTTATCGGTGATGACCGGTTGGCCGGTTTTCGCCTGCAACGGCTCGAGGTTTTTAACTGGGGAACCTTTGACGGTCGGGTCTGGACACTGCGTCTGGGTGGGAAAAACGGCCTTCTCACCGGTGATATCGGTTCCGGGAAGTCAACCCTGGTTGACGCTGTCACCACCCTGCTGGTGTCGAGTCATCGTGTCGCCTACAACAAGGCAGCCGGGGCCGACAGCCGCGAGCGCTCGCTCAAGTCCTATGTGCTGGGGTTTTACAAGTCGGAGCGGCAGGAAACTCTGGGCAGCGCCAAGCCGGTCGCCCTGCGCGATTTTAACAGTTATTCGGTCATCCTCGGTGTTTTCCATAACGCTGGCTACAACAAGACAGTCACCCTGGCGCAGGTTTTCTGGATGAAGGACGCAGGGGGGCAACCGGCCCGCCTGTATGCGGCCTGTGAACGCGATCTGTCCATTACGGCTGATTTTTCCGGATTCGGCAGCGAGATGGTCGGCCTGCGCAAGCAGCTGCGATCAAGTGGTGTTGAGTTGTTCGACAGCTTTCCACCCTATGGTTCGTGGTTCCGTCGTCGTTTTGGCATCGATAACGAGCAGGCATTGGATCTGTTCCATCAGACCGTTTCGCTCAAGTCGGTCGGAAATCTCACTGACTTCGTGCGCAGCCATATGCTGGAGCCCTTTGATGTTGCGCCGCGTATCTCCGCACTGATCGGCCACTTCGAGGATCTCAGTCGAGCACACGAGGCGGTCCTCAAAGCCAAGCGTCAGGTCGAAATGCTTGAACCTCTGGTGACTGATTGCGAGCGACATCGGGAGTTGGCGCACACGGCGGATAATCTGCGAGCTTGCCGCGATGCCCTGCGCCCCTGGTTTGCCACCCTGAAACGCGATCTGCTCGAGAAACGTCTCGCCTCACTGAATGAAGATTTGGTCCGGCACCGAGTCGCCATCGAGCGGCTGGAAGAACAGCGTCGATCACATCAGGGACAGGAGCGTGAACTGCGTCGTACCATCGCGGAAAATGGTGGTGACCGTATCGAAAGCATAGGTCAGGAAATCCTCCAGAAACAGGATGAACTGGAACGTCGCAAGCAGAAAGCATCCCGTTATGAGGAGCTGGTACGCGCCTTGGGACAACACCCAGCCGCGACTGAGGAAGAATTTCTGCGGCAACGGTCTGAAACCACCCATTGGCGAGAAACGACGGAAGATACCGAAGTTCGCACCCAGAACGATCTTAATGAAGCCGGGGTCTTGTTCAAACAGGGAAAGGATGAATACGATCAGCTGCAAACGGAAATCACCAGTCTGAAAGCTCGGGTCAGCAATATCTTTGAGGCACAGATCTCCTTGCGGCGTGCGCTCTGTAAGGCACTGAATCTGTCCGAAGAGGAAATGCCGTTTGCCGGTGAATTGCTGCAGGTGCGCGAGGACCAGCGTGACTGGGAAGGCGCCATCGAAAGACTGCTGCATGGCTTCGGCTTGTCTCTGCTGGTTCCGGATCGGTATTACACAAAAGTGGCGGAGTGGGTTGACCAAACCCACTTGCGCGGTCGGCTGGTATATTTCCGGGTGCGGGAAGGAGTGCGCGGCGAGTTGCCGTCGCTCCATCCCGACTCCCTGGTGCGCAAGCTGCAAGTCAAGCCCGATTCTTCCTTCTACGACTGGCTTGAACGGGAGGTGGCTCACCGCTTTGATCTGGCCTGCTGCGAGAATCAGGAACAGTTTCGCCGGGAGACCCGGGCCATTACCAAGGCCGGACAGATCAAAGCGCCCGGGGAAAGGCATGAAAAGGATGACCGGCATCGTCTTGATGATCGTCGGCGTTACATCCTCGGCTGGAGCAACGCCCAAAAAATCGCGGCTTTGGAAAAGGACGCCAAGCAGCAGGAAACGCACCTCGCCGACCTTGCCGGTCGTATCAGCAAGCGGCAAAAGGAACAGGCCGCCCTCAAGGAGCGTCTCTCGATTCTCTCGAAGCTGGGCGAGTACATCGACTTTCGTGATCTCGATTGGAAGCCAGTGGCAGTTGCCATCGCCAGGTTGGAAGCCGAGAAGCGTGAGCTTGAGGCAGCCTCGGATCTGCTCAAGACTTTGACCGCACAGTTGGCCACGCTTGAAGGGGAGTTGAAAGAAACTGAGCATCAGCTTGATGAACGGAAGGACAAGCGTTCCAAAACCGAGCAAAAAATCAGCGCCGCGCAAGAGCTTCAACAACAACTACAAGCTCTTTTAGCGGAAACCACGGAAGATATTGTCCAGCGCTACGACCTGCTGGAAGCGATGCGTGAGGAGGCGCTTGGCGACCATGTGCTGACGATCGAATCCTGCGACAATCGCGAGCGTGACATGCGTGACTGGCTGCAGGCGAAAATCGATGCCGAGGACCGGAAACTCAGCCGGTTGTCCGAAAAGATCGTCAAGGCCATGGCCGAGTACAAAGGGACCTACAAGCTGGAAACATCGGAGGTCGATGCCAACCTGGCTGCCGCCCCCGAATACAGGTCAATGCTGGATCAACTTCAGGCTGATGACCTGCCCCGGTTTGAGGGACGTTTCAAGGAACTGTTGAACGAGAACACTATCCGCGAGGTGGCGAATTTTCAATCACAGCTCGCTCGCGAACGGGAAACCATCAAGGAACGCATCGCTCAGATCAACGAATCGCTCACCCAGATCGACTACAACCCTGGTCGTTACATCAGTCTCGAAGCACAGATGACTCTCGACGCCGACATTCGCGATTTCCAGACCGAGTTGCGTACCTGTACCGAAGGTGCGCTCACTGGCTCGGAAGATGCGCAGTATTCGGAGGCAAAATTCCTCCAGGTGAAGCGAATCATTGAGCGGTTCCGAGGCCGGGATGAACATTCTGATCTGGATCGGCGCTGGACGGCCAAGGTGACCGATGTGCGCAACTGGTTCGTGTTTGCCGCCAGCGAGCGCTGGCGGGAAGACAACACTGAGCATGAACATTATGCCGATTCTGGCGGTAAATCCGGCGGGCAGAAGGAAAAGCTCGCCTACACCGTCTTGGCCGCCAGCCTGGCCTATCAATTCGGCCTGGAATGGGGCGCGGTGCGCTCGCGTTCCTTCCGTTTCGTGGTGATCGATGAGGCGTTCGGGCGCGGTTCCGATGAATCGGCCCAGTATGGCTTGCAGTTGTTTGCGCAACTCAATCTGCAACTGCTGATCGTCACGCCGTTGCAGAAAATCCATATCATTGAGCCTTTTGTCGCCGGTGTCGGTTTTGTTCACAATGAAGAGGGTCGCAACTCGGTCCTGCGCAACCTGAGCATTGAGGAATATCGGGCCGAGAAACAGAGGATGCAGGGATGAGGTGGACGACCCCGGCTGATCTCAAAACTAAGCTGCAAAAGCTTTGGGATCGCGGCATGCTGCTCGCTTCGGTGGCTGGCGGTGAGTCGCTATTCCCTCGCCGTCTGACCCTCAAAGGCCCTGACTCCAAGGAACTGAGCGAGCGGTTCGCCGAGGTACGGGACTGGATCGCCAAATTGTCTGCTGCCGCCGGTTTCTATCGAATCGAATGGCGCAGTGTCAACCACCGAGTTCTTGGAACCAATGAAATCCCGCTGGCAATTTGGATCGATACGCTGGAGGACGCTCTCGGATTTCTTGGCAAACGCCGGGCCGCGGATCAGTTTACAACGCTGGTTGAACTGACCAGAGACAAACAGCCTGAATTGCTGCCTTGGCTGACAAAGCGACCACTGCGTGCCTTGGAGTTGGCCGAAGACTGGTCTCGACTATTGGATATTGTCGGCTGGTTGCTGAAGCATCCTCGCCCCGCGATTTATCTGCGTCAGATTGACCTGACGGGTGTCCACACCAAGTTTATTGAAGGGCATCGCGGCGTGCTGGCAGAGCTGCTCGATCTTGTGTTGCCGGAGGACAGTATTGATAGCACTCACCCGGGCATTGGCGGTTTCTGCCGTCGGTACGGTTTTCTCGATAAACCGGCGCGAGTCCGTTTTCGGGTGTTGGACCCGAATGTCCGGCTCCTGCCGGTGAATGCCGAGCAGGATATCACCCTGACACAGACCGCCTTCGCGGCTCTCGATCCCCCGGTAGCGAAGGTCTTCATCACCGAAAACGAGATCAACTTTCTGGCTTTTCCTGAGGTTGCTGATGCACTGGTGATCTTCGGGGCGGGGTACGGCTTCGACAATCTCGTGGCCGCCACCTGGCTGCACCAGAAGGACATCTACTATTGGGGGGATATCGATACCCACGGTTTTGCCATTCTGAATCAATTGCGCGGTCTTTTCCCTCAGGCCGCATCTTTTCTCATGGATCAACAGACACTCTTGGCCCATAAGTCACTCTGGGGAGTTGAAGCTCAGCCTGAAACCGGGCCGCTTGCCCGATTAAACACGGAAGAATCAATCCTTTATGATCAACTGCACCAGAACCACTGGGGGGAACAAGTTCGTCTTGAGCAAGAGAGGATCAGGTTCGATTTGTTGCTTGATGTTCTGCATGAGTTGAGATGACACAACGCGAGGGTCCTGAAAGGCATCCCATGAAGCAGATGAAACCGTTTGCCGGAAAATGGCGCATCGTCGAGATGGAGGTCTGGGGGCAGGATTATGTCGATATGGAGGTGCCGGGTTACATCCGCATCGGCTCGGATGGAACCGGACAGTTTCAGTTCGGGCTGGTCTCCGGGGATATCGATGGCCGGGTAGAGCAATGCGGCAATACGCCACGTTTTGAATTTTCCTGGTCTGGACAGGAGGAAAACGATCCGGTCTGCGGACGGGGTTGGGGCGTTATCGAAAATGGCGAACTATGCGGCCGCATCTATCTGCATCTGGCTGATGACTCGGCCTTTCGGGCCACAAAATCTGCGTGAGGCGTACCCGTGAGTGAATATCAATATCTTGAGTTTCTTGCCGTTGACCGCCCCTTAACAGCTCGGGAGATGGACAATCTACGGAGTATTTCAACCCGGGCGCAAATAACCCCGGTCAGCTTTATCAACGAATACAGCTGGGGTGGACTGAAGGCCGATCCTCGTGATTTCATGCGGCA
>RRYU01005375.1_pt1 | contig 13324 bp, 15 predicted proteins | sample 2162651 | NCBI WGS metagenome assembly RRYU01 (sample SAMN10267283, study PRJNA491782) | microbial mat metagenome | isolation source: biomat in the production well | place: Japan: Minami-Kanto gas field, natural gas well KTG3 | collected 2017-06 | reverse complement strand
GTCATCCTTGGGGTAAAAATACAGCACCACATGCTTTTGATTTTTGAAATCATCCAGCGCTATCCATTTTCCGGTTTGATTTTGCAGTTTGAATTGGGGGGCTTGCTGTCCGGTTTCTATCATGACTGACCTCATTGGTTGGGTGGAAATTGAGCTGAAATCTAGGATAATTCCCGAGTAATAATATCAACAATTATTGATTCAGCCTAGTTTCTGTCGTGATCGGCTAATTCGGTTGAGGTCATTTATTTTTTCGGCAGTGCTTAACAGTCTGGGTCAATGGTTTCTGCCGGCAACTTGTCTTTATTGCGGTCATCCGGGCGTTGATGGCGTCGATTTATGTGCTTTCTGCCGGCAGCGTTTGCCTGTCGTGACCACTTGTTGTCCTTGTTGCGCCGAGCCGCTTCCAGTGTCTCGGTTATGTGGCCGTTGCCAGCTAACCAACAGGTCGTTTCGGCAGGTTCATGCCGGTTGTCTTTATCAAGGCATGATCAAACACAGCATAACGCGCTTAAAGTATGGTAAGGATTTGGCACATGCCCGGTTGCTGGGCCGGTTGCTGGCTGACTCGGTTGCGGAATGTTTTACACCGAATAGCTATATAGTGCCAATGCCTTTGCATCGTTCCCGGTATAACGAGCGTGGGTTCAATCAAAGTCTTGAAATTGCCAAAGTAGTATCGAATGATCTGGATTTGCCGCTGTTGACCGATGTGGCGGCCAGAATTCGACCAACACCCAGTCAAGCCGGGTTATCAGCCAAGGCACGCCAAAAAAATATAGCCGGAGCTTTTGTGGCACTGAGGCCGCTTAAAGGGGAGGATATTGTCATTATTGATGATGTCATGACCACAGGCGCAACTGCAGATGCTTTAGCGAAAACCTTGAAAAAGGCAGGTGCGGGAGTGGTTGATGTTTGGGTTGCGGCGCGAGCAGGTCAGGCTTGAGGGTGCTGGAGGGCTTGCCGCAAAGCCGGCAGTTTAACAATCCTGGCCAATACGCCTTGGTGATTTTTGACGAAATTAAAGGCGTTTTGCGCCAGTTCGGCGCGCGCGTTGGCGTGCTGATAAAGTCTTTCAACTTCCTGCTGCAATTGTTTACCATTCTGGCACCGGATGCCGCCAGCGGATTGGCTTAATTCGTTGGCGATGACTTGAAAATTGCTCATGTAGGGACCAAACAACACGGGCACTTTTGCGCGCGCCGGTTCCAGCAGGTTATGGCCACCCACTGGAACAAAACTGCCGCCGACTACGGCAATATCCGCTGCCTGGTAAAAAGCTTTGAGTTCGCCCAGGGTGTCCAGCAAAAACACCTCGGTATCAGAGGATATCGGTTGTCTTGAGCTTCGTTTGCACAGGGTAAATCCTTGCCTGGTGCACAAATCAGCCACGTTGACAAAACGCTCCGGGTGTCTTGGCGCCAGAATCAGCAAAAGCTTGAGGTCATGTGCTTGCCAAATGCGAAGTGACTCCAGCAATATGGCTTCCTCGCCGTCATGGCTGCTGCCCAGAATCAGTACGCAGCGCCCAGCCAGCGCCTTTTTAAAAGAACGGCCAAGGTCAATGTCTGCCGCGCTCAAGGTGCCGTCGAACTTCAGGTTTCCGGTAACTTCTACCTGTTTGGATTTCGCGCCCAAGGCAATAAAGCGTTCGGCATCGCTTGGCGTTTGCGCGGCTATGGTCGTAACCACACTCAGCAAAGGTTTGATCAGACCGGGAAGTTTTCGATAACCGCGAAACGAGCGTTCTGAAAGGCGGGCATTGATCATGCAAATGGGTAGCTTTCTGAACGCACATTCACGGAAAAGGTTGGGCCAAAGCTCGGTTTCCATGATTAAAGCGAGCTTGGGTTGATGCTGGTTAAGGAAACCTTTGACCGCAAACGGCAGGTCGTAGGGCAGATAAATATGCTGGATCAGGTGGCCGAAGTGGCGCTCAACACAAGCCGCGCCGGTCGGCGTGGTGGTGGTAATCAGGACCGATTGGCCTTTGGCCAGCAAGCTGTTGACCAGGGGAATGGCGGCTTCGGATTCGCCGACCGAGACAGCATGTAGCCAGATTGGCGGGTGGCTCGGTTTAGAGGGCTTTGGATAAACACCGAAGCGTTCGCTGAAACGGTGACGATAGCCTGGCCGCCAGCACAGCCTGAGCGCCAGTATCGGAATTGCCAGATACCAGGCCAGGCTGTAGAGAACGTGTATCAAAGCGCTGAGCTTTAGCTTTCCGCTTCGATATTGACCGTGACTTCGGCATTGACATCGGCGTGCAGGTGAATACTGACCTGATGTTCACCAATCTGGCGTAAAGCACCTTCTGCCAGACGGACTTCCTGTTTGCTTACGGCAATGCCGGCCTCAGTGATGGCGTCGGCAATTTGTTGTGCAGTAACCGAGCCAAACAATTTACCTTCATCACCCGCTTTGTGGGTGAGGGTAACTTTCAGTTCGGCCAAGGCATTCGCTTTCTGTTCAGCGGTGGACAGTTTCTCCAGCGCGGTTTTTTCCAGCTCTGCCCGGCGAGCTTCAAATTCGGCAATGCGTTCGGCTGTTGCCATAACTGCTTTGCCCTGTGGAATCAGAAAATTACGGCCAAAGCCACTTTTGATTTTAACACGGTCGCCAAAATTGCCCAGATTGGCGACTTTTTCCAGCAAAATAACTTCCATTACCAAACCTCGTTTAATTTTTCGAATTGAGTCGTTGCCGCCAGTTGAACCAGCTATCGCTGACCCCAGCCAGAATGACCGGAATCAAGGTTTGCGGCACCAGGAATAACAATAAATAAAACAGCGGCAGCCAGATGCGTGACTGTGACAGATTTTTAATCAGAGCATGCAGTACTGAAGCGCCAATCAGGCTATATAACACCAGCATAAGCAAGGTGGCGTTGCGCGCCAGAAGCTGAACAGAACCGGGCAAAATTACCGCGGCAGCCAGGATTAACAGCATCACCACGGTGAAGCTGCGGTGCGTGGTCAGTGCCAGATATTCTTCGGCAAAACCGCCTGGGTTGTACAATGCTGCTTGCCACCAGCGAGCCAGAAACAGCGCCAGCAATACACTAAACACGCTCCCGGCGAAAATCAACCCGGTCATATACCGGGCCATGATTTGAATGGTTTCTGACGGGTCATTGCCGAGACTTTCGATCATCGGCGCCAGCATGGCATTCAATATGTCTTGCCAGAACCGGGTGGCATCTGTTGTCCAGAGAAAAAACAGTGCCACGCCGGTCATGCCAATAGCGACCACGATTTCCACAGTCAGTGATAACTGCCGACTGAAGCGAAGCAACCATGCAGTCAGCAGCGCAGGCAACCAGATAAACAGCGCAAACGAGCCGGCTATCAGCGGCAGTTGCCATATCGCCCAAGCCAGAACCAGGGCCGCCAAAGCTGCCGATAACATGACTTTGAAGCCCGCGCCTGCACCTAGACGCAGCGTGACCAGGGCGATGGCGGCTGCGCTGATGATACTGAATGGTGGCAGGATCATCGCCAGAAACGCGGCCACGGTGACTACCATTGTTGCCGGCATCAAGCCACGCATGATCAGCCGGGCCAAAGCCACCATCATGTTCAGTCCTTGTCAGCCGTGTGCATCGCAATACGGCAAAAGTGCCAGGAACCGCGCATGCTTGATGGCACTGGCAATTTGTCGCTGTTGTTTTACCGGAATACCGGTTACTCGGCTGGGAATAATTTTTCCGGTTTCACCGATATATTGCTCAAGAAATTGTAAATTTTTGTAATCGATCAGGTTTTCACCGGTCTCGGTAATCAGTTCTTCAGCTTTTGGATTGCGTGCCATGATCATGCTCCTTGAGAGTCGGTTTGCGCGGCCTCGTTTGCCGGTGCTTTTTCTTCGGGTTGCGATGCAGTTTCATTGACGCGATTAACCTCAGAAGAAGGTGCGTCGGCAGTCTGCTCTTGGGCAACCATGACTGATGGTTGGCTGTGAGCGGTATTGCGGGACAGGGTCAATGTGCGCAAAATTGCATCGTTGAACCGGAAGTTGTTTTCCAGTTCGGCCAGGGTTTCCTGGTCGCACTCGATGTTCAGTAAGATATAATGCGCTTTCAGCAATTTGTTGATGGGGTAGGCCAGTTGCCGACGTCCCCAGTCTTCATACCGGTGAATCTGGCCGGAGCTGGCTTCGATGGTGGCGCGGTATCGATCAATCATTGCTTGCACCTGCGAGCTTTGATCCGGGTGCACCAGGATTACGATTTCATAGTGTCGCATTGAACAATCTCCTTTCGGATTGATAAAGCTTTCCGGCATTGATGGCCGGTAAAGCAAGGAAGATGGCGAATAATACGCCAAAAACCCTAAATTATAAGTTATTATGCCTATGAAAAACAATTATTTTTGCTTTTTTAGATGACTGCTGACTCGGATTTTGTTGATCTGGAGATCGATGGCTTTCTCGATCAGCTTTGGGCGGAACAGGGGGTTAGTCATCACACGCTGGCGGCTTACCGAAGTGATTTACGCTTGTTTGCCAAGTGGCTGAAACAGAGCAGTTTAACCCGGGCTACCGAGCATCAGATCAATCAATATCTGGCATACCGATACGGTCAGGGTATCAGCGCCCGTTCAACCGCCCGTATGCTGTCGGCACTGCGCCGGTTCTTTGCTTTTATGGTCCGCGAACAAAAACTGGAGCATGATCCTCTGGCGCGCATCGAGTCGCCCTTTCCGGCGAAAAAACTGCCGGTAGTGTTGACCGAAGCCGATGTTGAGGCATTGCTGGCCGCGCCGGATACCGACGATAGCCTGGGTTTTCGTGATCGCGCCATGTTGGAGCTGTTGTATGCAACAGGTCTTCGGGTTTCGGAACTGGTTTCGCTGACCCTGGATCAGGTCAATCTGCGTCTGGCTATGGTGCGCTTGTTCGGTAAAGGCAACAAAGAACGTCTGGTTCCGGTTGGCGATGAAGCGCTGACCTGGCTAGAGCTTTATCTAGAGAATATCCGGCCGCTGCTGGCCAGGACTGAAACCGGTGCCGCTGTCTTTCTGACCCGCCGGGGACAGGCCATGACCCGTCAGGCATTCTGGTATTTAATCAAGCGCTACGCCGTGACAGCAGGGATCGATGCAAGCTTATCGCCGCATACCTTAAGGCATGCTTTCGCGACCCACCTGGTCAATCACGGAGCGGATCTGCGCGTGGTTCAGTTGTTATTAGGGCATGAAGATTTGTCCACCACCCAGATTTATACCCACATCGCCAATCAACGCCTGCATGATCTGCATAGACGTCACCATCCCCGAGGTTAATTATGACGAAAATTCACTCTAGCGCTTATATAGCCGAGCAGGCGGAATTGGCCGCGAACGTCGAAGTCGGTCCGTTTGCAGTGATTGAGGCGGGTGCCAAAATCGGTGAGGGTTGCCGAATCGGCGCGCACAGCGTAATTCATGGCGCGGTGCAAATGGGGCCTGATAATGTAATACATGCGCATGTCGTGCTTGGTGATCTACCTCAGGATCTGACTTTCGATCCTGCTACGCCCAGCTTTTTGTCGATTGGTCGCGGTAATGTTTTTCGCGAAGGGTTTACTGCCCACCGGGCAAGTCGCGTGGATCAGGCTACGGTGATCGGCGATCAGGGATATTTTATGAATTACAGCCATGTCGCGCATGATTGCCGGATTGGCGATCTGGTTATTTTCGCTAACAATGTCGCCCTGGCTGGGCATGTCGAGGTGGGTAGTCGGGTATTTTTGGGTGGCGCCGTGGTGGTGCATCAGTTTTGCCGGATTGGCGCCTACGCTATTGTGCAAGGCACCACCGGTATCAACCAGGATGTATTGCCGTTCAGTATGATCGGTGGACGTCCGGCGCGGCATTATCGGCTGAATCGCGTTGGACTGAAACGCGCCGGTATCGAGGGTGAGCGCTACCGGGTGTTGGAGCAGGCCATGCGCCGGCTTCAGCATAAACAGTCCCTGGCTGATTTACCGGAGACCGAAGAACTGGCTGTGCTGACGGCCTGGTTGAAGAAGGTCGGCAAGCGAGGGATTCACGATTTTATTGTGTCCGGTAAATCGGCGTCCCAGGAGCCTGTCCGAGAATAGCTTTTCGTCACCAGGGCGAGACTGATTGAGATGGATATGCACGATCATTGGAGGCGAACAGTGGTTCTATTTAACGACAAAACGGCAGGACAGCCGTTTTGCACGGCTTGCAGCTGCCCCAAAGGGGTGGAGCACAAGGATGTTCCATGAAAATGATCGGAAAGTCCGGCCAACGCTGAAAATCTTGGAAACGGAGCGTTAGCGAAGTGAAGATTTTTAGTCCCCGATAGCCGTAGCGCCGGGTGTTTTGCCGGAGTCTGCACGAGTCGGGCAGGCGTAGGCAAAATACAAGGCATCGCGACACGGCGTCAAGCCATTTGTGGAAGTGCTACGCAGTCGCATCGAGTATACGAAGATATGACGTAGTGGCACGGACGCAGGGCGAATCGGGGCCGCCGGAGGCCATAACCGCCAGCAAATTTTTCGCTGCTGAAATCGGATGGATCCCATTTCAGCTTTCGCGAAAAATGCTGGCGCCCTTATCCGGCTAGGCCGCAGTAGATCAATCTACTAAAGTTTACCGGCCAGAAAGGGCACAAAACTGACCGGCGTGAGTTGCTCGATCAGCACCTCCTGGCCGTTGCGGCTGATTTTATTCAGATGCTGATTGCCTTGAGCGCCCAGCGGGATGATCATGGCGCCGCCATCGGCCAGCTGTTGCAGCAACGCTTCGGGTAAGTTTTCCGGCGCTGCGGTCACCAGAATGCCGTCATAAGGTGCATGTTCCGGCCAGCCCCAACCACCGTCACTGTGCATATAGCTGATGTTTTTCAGGCCCAGGCCGCTCCAGAGCCGGTTTTTGGCTTGCTTTTGCAAGGACTGAATACGTTCGACCGTGTACACATGTCCAGCCAGATGCGCCAGAATAGCCGTTTGGTAGCCGCAGCCGGTGCCGATTTCCAGCACTTTATGCAGCGTACTGCGACCCGATACCAGCAATTCGGTCATGCGGGCGACAATCCAGGGTTGAGAGATGGTTTGATTGAAGCCGATCGGCAGGGCGCTGTCTTCGTAGGCGCGGCTGGCCAGGGCTTCGTCAACAAAAATATGCCGGGACGTCACTCGGAACGCATCCAGCACTTTCGGATGGCTGATGCCTTTTTCCATCAGACGCTGCACCATGCGCTCGCGCGTGCGTTTGGAGGTCATGCCCAGGCCATCGATGTTAACGCGCATCAATCCAGCTCCACAGGCAGCCACTGCGCCAATGCCGATAACCGGTCATAACGGGTTAAATCCAGTTGCAGAGGTGTGACTGAAACATAACCTTCCCGCAGAGCATGAAAGTCAGTGCCGGGACCGGCATCCTGTTCCGGGCCAGCGGGGCCGATCCAGTAAATATCGCGTCCGCGCGGATCTTGCCCCCGAATCACGCCTTCGGCTTTGTGCCGTTGCCCCAGGCGGGTGGATTTGAAACCTTTAAGCTCATGCCAGGGCAGGTCGGGTACATTGACATTGAGCAAGCTGTCGGTCGGTAACGGTGTGCGTTTGATTTTTTCCAGCAGTATCAGCGCGACTTTCGCAGCGGTGTCAAAATGATGGGGATTGTTGCCTGCCAGTGAGATGGCGACTGCGGGCAGGCCAAGAAAACGGCCTTCGGTGGCCGCGGCAACGGTGCCGGAATAAAGCACGTCATCACCCAGATTGGCGCCATGATTGATGCCGGAAAAAACCATGTCCGGTTCCTGATCGAGAAAACCGGTAACGGCCAGATGAACGCAATCGGTGGGCGTGCCATCGACTTTGATAAAACCGTTGTCCATTTGTTGAACTCTAAGCGGTGATTCCAGGGTCAAGGAATTACTGGCGCCGCTGCGGTTGCGATCGGGGGCAATGACAGTCAGTCGGGTCTGGCCGCGCAGGGCGTTGGCCAGGGTAATCAAACCCAACGCGCTGTAGCCATCGTCATTACTAAGTAAGATATGCATAAGTTAAGTGGCTGTGCACTTTAAATGAGTCAAAATCGTTTAATATTAGCAAGTTCTCAACGTAAAATCAGCTCAGCATGGGTAAAAAAAAGCTGGATCAGGCAGATATCGATTTATTCCGTCAAGCCGTGGGCGAAGTTGTGCCGGTGCGTGGCGCTGATAAAGTTTTAACAGAATCAAGGCCAAATCGGGGTCCGCGCGTTCGAGAGAACAGGCAAACGCAACTGGTACGCAATCCTGAGCCGGTCACCATCGAACAAACCCTGGCGCCGGAGGATCGAATGGATTTCCTCGCGCCCGGCGCGCAACAGCGTTTGTTGCGTAAGCTCAGGCAACAGGGGTTTCCACTTGAGGCTGAACTTGATCTTCATGGTCTGACCGTTGCTCAGGCCGAACTTGCGCTTGAAACCTTTTTATCAACATCGGTGGAGCGTGGCCAACGTTGTGTGCGCATTATACATGGCAAAGGCTATCGTAATCCGGACAGCGACCCAGTATTGAAAAACCAGGTCAACATCTGGTTGCGGCAATACTCAGTAGTTTTGGCGTTTACCACGGCACGACCACGCGATGGCGGTGCCGGCGCGGTTTGGATTTTGCTGCGAAATATGAAGGGTGCTTAATCTGGCAAGGTGTTGATGTTTCGAGCGACTTATATATTTGACGCAATGTTTAAGGAGTCCATCTTATGTCCCAAGATTACCGAATTTGTCTTACTCCCGTTGCAGATGATCAGCATCCGGCGTTGGCGACGGCGAAAAAAAGCTTAGGCTTCGTGCCGAATATGTATCGGGCCATGGCAGCCGCGCCTGGTTTGCTGGAAAGCTACCTGCACGGTTATGAGCAATTCCGCAAGCACTCCGGATTTACCCCGGCGGAGCAGGAGGTGGTATTTCTGACCTTGAGCCGGGAAAATACCTGTCATTACTGCATGGCGGCGCACAGCATGCTGGCCGAACAAATGTCTCAAGTCCCGGCCGAAGTCACCGCCGCCATTCGCCAAGATTCGAGAATTACCGAAGTTAAATACGCGGCCTTGCATCGGTTCACCAGAATTATGTGGGCAACCCGCGGCCGACCTTCGGCCGAGCAAGTGGCGGAATTTCTCGCTGCCGGTTTTAGTGAACGTCAGGTGCTGGACATTATTACCGCCATGGCGGTCAAAACCCTGAGCAATTACACCAATCACCTGTTCCATACCGAAGTCGATAGCCAATTCGCTGCTTACCGTTGGCAAGCCAATGACTGACTACCGGTTTCAGCGGTTCGACATCGGCATCATGCTGGGCGATATGCGCTTCAGCAGAGCCGGGAAAAGTCCTTTGCTTTTGGATTGTTCGCGAACGGTTGAGGTGCTGGATCAAGGCGCGGCCAGTCTGGAGGCGTTGTCGGCAGGCCGGTTGCTGGTGTTGGTGACCGGCTCGTTCAGTTGCCCAATGACGGTCAGCAGTCTGCCGGAACTTAATGCGCTGGTTGGGCGTTATGCTCAGCTGTTCAGTCCGGTTTTGGTTTATGTTCGGGAAGCGCATCCGGGCGAGCAGTGTCCGCAGGCTGAAACCCTGGACGAGAAACGCGCCCTGGCTCGGCGCCTGCGCGAGGAATTAACCCTGGATTGGCCGATTGTTATCGATAGCCTGGAAGGATCGTTGCATAAGCGCCTGGACATCAAACCCAATTCCCTGCATGTCTTCGATAAAGAAGGTAAGTGCCGGTTCCAGGCGTTATGGGCCGGTGATTTTAAGGCTATTAATCAGGGGCTGAATCGGCTGGCGAAAGGTCAAAGTCCGAAAAAACCGGTACGGCAAGCGATGCTGGGGCCTTTTTTATGCGGTGCCGGCTTTATTATGCCGGTATTGCGCAAAGCCGGAACCAAAGCCATGCGGGAACTGCGGATGGGCGCGCCGCCGATCTGGCTTTTGGCTTGGCTGGCCGACCGGTTCCGCTTGGTTCCGGTTACAGATCGTGGGCTTGTGGTGGCGGGCGTCGGCGTACTTTCGTTGTTGGCGTTGCTGGTCGTTTAGGTGACTCTTGTCGCCGGTTCCGGCAGCCCGGAGTACCATCGAGCCGGTGATCGGCTCGATGGCTTGCCCTTGATATCAGAAACGTATGATCATATCGGCTGAAATCAGCAGTTGATCGTCGTCGCTGGCGTCATCGAAGGCGTCACCGTCGGTGGTCCAGTCATAACGGACTTCCGGACGAAACGTCAGCCAGGGAGTTGGCTTGTAATTCAGCCCGACGGTGGCGGCCAGGTAATGATTGGGTATGCCCCCGGGCAAGCTGTTGCTGCGGCCAATGGGTCCCACTCGGGTGCCGTCTTCATCACGAAACCATTCGAAGCGGATACCGGTCGCCAGCTTGTCATTAACGTCATAAGTCAGATATTGATTGACGCCATACCATTTGGCGGCGTCGGCGTCCTGGCTGGCTTCTTGAACGCCCAGGTCGTGTTGGAAAGTGTAGTGCAGGGTGTCGGTGATATTGTGGCTGATAACGATGCTATACATGGTGCGGTGAAATTCATCGCTTTCGGTGACGCCCTGGGTGTCGCCGGTGATCAATGAAACCGCGACGCTGGTGTTTTCATCATCGGTGCTGTAGCTCACGCCGCCAAGGAAGTTTGGTGGTTGCTGGAAGAAAGAATCCCAGCCGGATACGACGCCGAAGGTGGCAGTGAAATTGTTGTTGATTGGATACGATGACAGAACGCCGGTATGGGTGAACGGCTCGCCGTACTGCATGGTGTAGGCGTGCGAGAAAAAGAAATTGTCCGGCGCGGTCACCACTTCGTTGCCGATGATGGTATAAAAATGTCCGATTTTGGTGGTCAGTCCGTTGCCGATTGGCGCGAAAATTTCGGCGTAGGCTTGTGGAAACACCAGCTGGTAAAAATCACTGTCCACCAGCGTGTCGTCGAAATTGGCCTGTGCTGTAAAGCGGGCGTCAGTGCCATACAGGACATCGCCGCGAAAACCAAAATCCCAATTTTTGTTCTCCGGATGAGTCGCGCGTTCGATGAAGCCATAGAGCTGATGCATGTTGAATTCATTGGCGCGGTCGTTGAATGTGACCGGGCCGTTGAAATTATCCCGTGGGTCGTCCGGGTTGCCGGCGATACCGGCTTCCACCCAGCCGCCGATGGTGATGCCTAAGTCTTTCAACGGATACGTATCGTTGATATTGAAGTCGGTCAGGCTTTCCACTACGCCCGCATCCTCACTGAGGGCGGCAACAGGCAGTGTTAAAAAGTGTGTTGTGGTAATCGCGATGGCAAGTTTTCGCTGGATAAGATTGCTCATGTTCAAATCCCGTAACTGTAATTTTGAAGGTCAGGTATCCCTATTCAGAGATAGCTCCCAATATATTTAGCCAATAACATGCCAATCAGTAAAAAAATATTTAAATTCAGAAATTTATGTTTTTCTTGGGAGGTGGGTTTTTGATCAATGCGCTATATCGGGGCGTAAAGCTTTAGGGAGTGCACTGTTTTGGGTGTTTTAGCAGGATGATATATAGCGCAAACCCAGAATAGTCTGGTTGTTTATGTCGTCGAATTTGAACCAGCAAAGCGTTGCCATTGCCTGGCCGGTGATAATGTCGGCATTCACGGTCAAGGCTGTGCCGACGTTCAATTCGGGATGTTGACCTGAAATGACCACCATCATGCCATCAGAAGAGAGGTTTTCGCCTTTAAACTCGTAGTTCTGCGCGTTGGCGTGTAACTGTCCGTAAAATTTTGTTGGACGCCGGTAAAATCGTCGTCTACGCCAGAGACGGTCGGCGTTGTACATGATTTCCTTAAATTCCAGTCCCATGACAATGTCGTTTTGTTCTGTGCGCAGCCATAAAATTTCGGCAACGCCGGTCAGGGATAAATCCTTGATGAACAGTTCGACCAGTGGGTTTTCGGCAAAAGCGGATTCAAAGTCTGCAATGGATTGTAAGTAATGTCCTGGGGTGACCGTTATCGAAAGGCCCTGGATGGAAATATCATGACTGATGAAATCCAGAGTTTCGCCGGCCAGGTAGAGTTTTCCGGTTGAACTGATTCTTTTTCTAAATGCACGCGTGTTATCGGTCATGATTCCTCCTGATGCTTTGAGATTGTTTTTGTTATTCTTTGAAGTTTATAACAGCCAGAAAAAAAGTTCTGATATTGCTTTGAAAAAAACCAAATGAGCATGCTTGAACGAAACCCTGAAAAACCAACCTACCCATAGCAGTAACGAATCCGGCAAGTTGAGAATACCGCGCCGACAAGGACAAGCTGTTTGGTTTTTTGGTCGGTCAGGTGATTAAAGTCACACAATTCAAAGACTCACCTGTTGCCAGGAAGTGTCTGAATATAAACAGAAGTTCCTTTAAAGCGTTTGCGCGGACATAACTTTGCCGTTGGCGTCTAATTTCAATCTCAAACGACCGTAACAGGACTTGATGTCCGCCTGACAACCGCCACCTTCCATGATGCTTTCCAGGAAAGTGACATAGATCAATACCTCACTCTCTTCACACCCGATGATTTCATAGCGGATAGAATCATCATCAATCCAGCCATTTTGACTGCAATAGGCTGATAATTTCGGTGTTTCTCTTAAAAATTCGGCAATATTGTCCTGTTGCATGCATTTATTCCCGTGATAACACTGAGTTTAGCCCTGACTTTTCCGAATTTTTTTAAATAACGCTTTTGCCCTAAAACAAGCTGGTTTTTCTAGCGTCGCGATTCCAAAACCGTTAGGGATAGCAAGTTTTTGGTTACCTGGTTGCCCGGCGAGCCCGGTTTCGAATTTGTCGGCTTGTCTGGAATGGATAAGCTATTGTTAGACAGAATTATCTTGAGGCAGTTTTGCCCGGCTGGTTAATGGTATCGATAAAAAAGCACCATGCCTGGTTTTTGCCTTGCAGGATTTAGGCAATGTATATCCTTGAATCAATACTGATGCCTTTGCGCTAACTTAACAGCTTGTTGCAGCAGGGTTTCCGCCATTTGTTTTAACCGGTTCAGGAGTTCCTGTCTATGCTCACTGTTTGCTTGGGGCCATTGTTCGATAATCTCACGAACATCCTGACGCAGTGTGATTAACGTCTGAGACAAAGGGGATGTCAGAGAATTATTGTTCAACCAAAGGCTTAACTGCCATTTTTTCAACTGTAACTTGGCTGTTGTAAGGTCATTTATTGCCAGTGCATGAAGTTGTACAGAGGCTCTGACCAGTGGCTGATGCAGAGCCGGCAAGGCAGATAGGTTCTGCCATACAGAGTTGGGGGGTAGTGTTCAGAATTCTGTGTCATTTCTTTATCCTACTGCAAAAAG
>RRYU01018365.1_pt1 | contig 13325 bp, 10 predicted proteins | sample 2162651 | NCBI WGS metagenome assembly RRYU01 (sample SAMN10267283, study PRJNA491782) | microbial mat metagenome | isolation source: biomat in the production well | place: Japan: Minami-Kanto gas field, natural gas well KTG3 | collected 2017-06 | reverse complement strand
CTACAAGCAAAAGGTCAGCTCCTCCGGCTAGCAAGGCCTCTGCCTGCTCCTGATAATCTGACACCAGCTGGTCAAAGGTAACTGCCCTGTAGCCCGGATCATTCACATCAGGCGACATGGAAGCTGTTTTATTGGTGGGACCCATAGTACCTGCCACATATCGGGGCTTATCAGGTGTGCTGAGGGTATATTTATCAGCAGCTTTTTTTGCAATTCTGGCAGCTTCGTAATTGATACGCTGCACCAGTTTTTCGGTACCATAGTCTGATTGTGAAATACGCGTACCATTGAAAGTGTTGGTCTCAATGATGTCAGCACCGGCATTAAGGTATTCACAATGTATAGAATAAATTAGATCGGGTTGGGTAAGACAAAGCAAATCATTGTTGCCTTTGAGATCCAAGGGGTGGTTTAGAAATTCTTCAGCACGATAATCTCCTTCCTGAAGCTGATGGTGTTGTATCATGGTTCCCATAGCACCATCAAGCACAAGTACACGTTCTTTTAATAATTCTCTGATTGCAGGTTTTGATATTGACATGCCGACATTATTTTATGGCATTAACAAACAAGTTTATATGCTGAACCTAAAGATACTACAAACAAGTGTAATCTCAATAAGCAAAGTGCATATACATTTCTAAGTTCATTGTCTCCTTCCTGAAGCTGATTAATTGCAAGCAGCAACTGCACGCGGGTTAGGTATTAGCACCACTCCATCATAAGGAAGGTTGCTAGGGTTTCATCGAGCCTAATCTCTCCACCCTTCTGTATAAATCAAAAGCCTTTTTAAGGAAGGACAATTGAAATAATTTGCTGCAAAGAAAAAACAATTGATCCAAAACTGCAAGCTTTATTGATTGAAGAAATAAATTTTCAGACAATAGGAGCTTTCATTCAATGATGATCCTTCCATTTTCATGTGCCGGCAACATCTTAGAATTCATCGAAATCGGTTTGTCTGCTGTCAGAACTTCGATCGCGTTCATATTTTTCACAATCGAATTCAATCTCGCTTGCCTGTGCGGGTTTACTAAAATCACCCTTACTTATCCGCAGGGAGTTATCATCATAAACGCGCTGCATATAGAGTGCCCAAATAGGAAGTGCAGTGTTGGCTCCCTGGCCTAGTGTAATGGTACGAAAGTGCACACTGCGATCTTCGGCCCCAACCCATACCCCTGTTGTGAGGTCAGGTGTAATGCCCATAAACCAACCATCCGACTGGTTCTGTGTGGTACCCGTTTTTCCGGCAATAGGGTTATTCATACCATATTTGAACCGAAGGCGTATTCCTGTTCCACTTTCGACAACGCCTTTCATCAATTCTATCATTTTATAGGCGGACAATTCATCAAGTGCCTCTATTTTTTCAGGCAGGAACCTTGCGATCAAATTGCCGTTTTTATCCTCAATACGGGTAATGAATGTAGGTTTAATATACACCCCTTTATTGGCAAATGTATTCATGGCACCGACCATTTCGTACAATGAAATATCCGGGGTGCCCAAAGCAATGGCAGGGACGGGGTCAATGGGTGCTGTTACCCCTAGTTTTCGTGCCATCTGCACAACCGACTCAGGCGAGAACCGCTTGATCAGGTAGGCCGAAATCCAGTTGTTGGAGTTGGCCAAGGCCCATTTAAGCGTAACCTCCTCGCCAATACGGTCGGTTGATGAGGTTCGTGGAGACCAAAAGCTGCCGTCCCACAACTGCACACTGTATTGTATGTTTGGCACGCTATAACATGGTGAATATTCGCCCTCTTGCATAGCCAGGGTATAAAGGAAAGGCTTAAAAGTGGAACCAACCTGCCTGCGCGATTGGGTGACATTGTCGTACTTGAAAAACCGGTAATCGTTGCCACCTACATAGGCTCGTACTTGACCTGTTGAGGTTTCAACTGACATCAGCCCGGCCTGCAAATGCGATTTGTACCAACGTATGCTATCAATGGGTGTCATGATGGTGTCAATAGGTCCATCCCACGAAAAGATGCGCATGCTTACGGGAGTGTTGAAGGCTTCTTCAATTTCATGCTGCGAGGCGCCTGACCGCCGCATGGACATAAATCTGTCGGTTCGCCGCATGGCCTGTTTCATGATCTTATCCACCTCTTCTGCAATTTGTTCAGGTGGAAATACAAATGGGGCATGTCTGTGACCTTCCCAGTGCCTTCGGAAGGCAGGCTGTATGTCGTTTGCCAGGTGTTCTCTTACGGCTTCTTCAGCATATTGCTGAAGTTTGGAGTGGATGGTAGTATATATTTTCAGCCCATCGCGGTAAATATCATAAGGTGTGCCATCGGCTTTGAAGGTTGTTGAAGCCCAGCTTCGCAGCTCACTCCTGAGGAACTCTCTGAAATAGGTGGCCTGCCCACTCGTGTGGTCTTGTATCCCATAGTTGGACATATCAAGTGGCAATTGGCTTACGGAGTCCTTTATGATTTTGCTGATAAAACCGTAGTTGTGCATTTGTGATAGAACGAGGTTGCGCCTATTAAGGGCGCGTTCCGGATTGCGCACAGGGCTGTACCAGGTGGGGGCATTTACCACACCGGCCATAAGTGCTGCTTCTTCCAGCAGCAGTGAGTCAGTTGATTTATTGAAAAAAGTACGTGAAGCTGACTGGATACCAAATGCATGACTTCCAAAAGGTACCGTATTCAGGTACATGGCCATGATCTCTTCCTTGGAATAATTGCGTTCAAGCTTTGTTGCCGTCACCCACTCCTGAAACTTTCTGATAACCAGCTGTGGTTTGGATAAGTTTTCACCGCGCGGAAAAAGGTTTTTTGCCAGCTGTTGGGTGAGTGTGCTGCCGCCTCCCTTATTGTTTCCGGTCAATACCCCCCATGCCACACGCAGCAGTGCACGCATATCAATACCCGAATGATCCTCAAATCGGATATCCTCAATGGCCAGCAATGCATGAACAAGATTTGGTGAGAGATCTTGAAACTCAATGTTTGACCTGTTCTCAATGAAGTAGGTGCCTAACAATACCCCATCAGCTGAATAGATTTCTGATGCAAGGTTGCTATCCGGATTTTCCAGGTCCTTGAATGTTGGCATTGGCCCAAACCATTCATCGGCAACACCATAAAAGAAAATTGTGATTACTGAAAGGAGCATAAAAAATATCAGCCACATTTTGATGATGTAGTTGAAGCGGTTGTTTTTTGCCTTTATTTCATTTGCCATCTGCAATTTAAATTAAGTTATACTGCAAATCAACGGCTTTCCTCTATTCTGATACCTATACTCGTAATGCCTTTCATATCTTCTCGCATGGCATGTTCAATTCGAAATAAGTACTGACCGCTCAAAGGAAAACGCAGCGCTGGATTAAGTAGTATCTGATGCTCAATCATATTTCCGGAATGATGCCCCAGCCAGCGCCCGCTGGGTTCGGCAAGCACACATTCTATGGTATCGCGGGTGATATTACCGTTGGGAAAGTGTGTAAATAAAAACACAAACAGGTTGCTGTAACGATAATGCTCAGTATTACGAACATTAATATAAAATGCGTAATTGGCTGTGGTATCCACGATATCAACATGAAACTCAGGCTTGAATTCAATTTCCCAGAAAGCATCTGGAATGTCCTGGTTCTGCTCAAATAATCTACCTCTGTCACAACCCGTGGTGACAATCAGCATCAGCACAAGCATTAACGGTGCCGTTTTCGCAAGGTATGGTTTGAATAATTTCATGAGTGGATATTGATATGCCTAACTATGATCAGTCTACTAAACCAAAATGACAAAGCAAAAGATGGGGTCTTATGGTGTCCGGCATCAATCGAATCTTCTGAGGTCGTTATCATTATTATTGCCATTATAATCGAGCTGTTGTTCCTTCATCTGCGCATATTCCTCAAGTTTCTCAGGAAGCTTGCCTTTTTTGTTGCTTTCAGCTATTTCCTTAACCTTGTCAATGGGAATGGCCATCAGGCTTGAACGGTCATTGGTATACGAAAACCACATTAATTTTTTAAAGATGTCGCTCTTTTGTGCTACGGCATCTCCTTTTTTCGATTTCAGCACAATTTGTTCATCAGGAAACTCCTGAAGGGCATCCACATAAGCTGCATATTCATGGTTGAGACAGCATTTTAGCTTTCCGCATTGTCCGGCAAGCTTCTGGGGATTGGGCGAGAGTTGTTGAATACGGGCCACGCTGGTTGTCACCGACTGGAAATCTGACATCCAGGAGGCACAACACAATTCTCTGCCACAGGAACCTATACCACCCAGCTTGGCAGCTTCCTGCCTCACGCCGATCTGCCTCATCTCAATGCGGATGCGGAACTCCTCAGCCAGGAGCTTGATCAATTCCCTGAAATCAACACGTTCTTCTGCTGTATAATAGAAAATAGCCTTGGTTTTATCGCCCTGGTATTCAACATCGTTAACTTTCATATTAAGTTTAAGCTCGTAGGCCAAATCGCGTGTTCTGTGTAATGTATTGTCTTCCAGGTCTATGGCGCCAACCCATTTTTCAATGTCCGAAAGTTTGGCATGCCGGTATATTTTTTTAAGGTCTTCGGCCTGGGCGTCAATTTTTTTTCGTTTCATTTGAAGGCCTACAATATCACCTGTAAGTGTGACGATGCCAATATCATGTCCTGACTGTGCCTCAACAGCCACTATTTCGCCTTCCTTGAGGTCAAGGTCAGGTCCATAGCTAAAAAAATCCTTGCGGTCATTTTTAAAGCGGACTTCTGCCACTTGTATACTATCGCCTGCAATATGGCTTTGGTAACCTTTCAACCAGTTATGCTGATCCAGTTTACAGCACTTATGCTGATAGATCGGATCGTTGGGGTTATATACTCTGGGGGCACGGCAACATCCTCGTTGCAAAAAACTTTCGTTAACCTTGCCTATATGATGATCATTCATTTTGTCCTGATTTACTGCAAAGGTAATTAAAAGCAGTGTGTTATCAATTGTTGTTTCCAAAAAAGCTTATAAATTGAGGCCCAAAATAATCATGGTGAAGTTAACACCCATTCAGGATATTATTTCATTGCTTTTTCCACAGGTGTGTGCAGCCTGTGGCACCTTATTGTACCGGAAGGAAGAAACCGTTTGCCTGTCGTGTAGGCACCTGCTTCCGGTGACAGGATATGAAACAGTTCCCGATAACCCGCTTGCCCGTGTGTTTTGGGGTAGGGTGAAATTTGAGGCTGTGACAGCCTGTTATTTTTTCAGTAAAAAAGGAAAAATACAAAACCTGATCCATGAACTTAAATACAGGGGCAACCGCGATGCCGGTCATTTTCTTGGTGTGCAAACAGGGAAATCATTATTAAAAACAAACTGGCACAAGCAAATAGATTGTATCGTGCCAGTTCCATTACATCCGAAAAGGCTAAGACAGAGAGGTTTTAACCAGAGTGAGGTGCTGGCACAAGGAATAAATGAAGTTACCGGAATAAAAATCATAGATGACAACCTGGTAAGGGTACTTGCCAGTGCCACACAAACCAGGAAATCCCGTTCGGCACGCTGGGAGAATGTAAAAGACATTTTTGCTGTGAAGCGCCCGGGAGAATTAAGGGGTAATCATATTTTACTCGTTGATGACGTGATCACCACAGGTTCTACCATTGAAGCTTGTGCAATGACCCTGGCGCAGTGCGGCGACATAAACATCAGTGTAGCCGCTGCAGCATGCGCACCTGTTTAATACTTACCTGGAGTCAGGTTGCTGCTTATTGTTGAAGATGTCTGTCTGGCGTTGAATGGATGCTTTATGCACAAGCTCCAGCATTTGAAGCAGAAATTTTCTTTCAAGTCCCAGGTTTTCACCTATTGCAAGCCGGTCTTCAATGATATGTCGCCAGCGTTTGAGCTGCAAAATAGTGATGTTGTTCTCTTTTTTATAAAGGCCTATTTCATCCACAACCTGCATTCTTTTGGAAAGCAGGTCGATCAGCTCTCCATCCAGCTTGTCAATCTCAGTACGCAGTCCTTCCAGCTTATATTCAAATTCGATACTGCCTTTTCGTTTCCTAACAATCAAATTATTCAGCAGTGTTTTCAGCTCGGCGGGTGATATCTGTTGTGCGGCATCGGTCAGGGCGTGGTCGGGGTCGAAATGGCTTTCGATCATAAGCCCATTGGTTTCCAGATCAAGCGCCTTTTGAGCGATGCTTTGCAATAAGTCTCTTCGCCCACTGATGTGACTGATATCTGTAATCACCGGCAAATCAGGCACCAGCCGTTTCAATTCGATCGGGATTTCCCACATGGGGGCATTGCGATAGGGTGATCTTTCGAAGTAATGGAACCCACGATGGATGGCAGCCAGTTTGTGAATGCCCGCCTTGTTGATTCTTTCCAATGCTCCAAGCCATAGCTTTAAGTCAGGGGTGAGCGGATTTTTTACCATGACCGGTATATCTACTCCCTTAAGTACATCTGATAATTCCTGCACCGAGAAAGGATTTACAACTGTACGGGCGCCTATCCAAAGGATATCTATCTGGTGCTCAAGTGCTGCTTCCACATGTTGTGGGTTGGCCACTTCAACCGTAGTAAGAAGGCCTGTCTCTGCTTTTACTTGCTGCATCCATTTTAGCGCAAGGCTGCCGATACCTTCAAAATCGTTTGGCCGTGTGCGCGGTTTCCATATGCCTGCCCTTTTCATTTGCCTGCCCTGAAAATCTTAACATTGCTGATCTCAGCCAATTGTTTTGCAGTGCGCAACAACTGGTCCTGGCTTTCGGCCGAGCAAGGGCCACTGATCACAAATGGCTTTTTACCTGGTGGCAGCCAGGCTGATTTTGAGATTATTTCAGGTTTAGGTGTCATATTATTTCCGACCACAAAGGTAATACATGCACATCAATCAGATGATTTAATTGATCTATCCGGATAAATCCTGTTGATCCGGCAATATCAAGTCAGACAAAAGCCTGTATCCCTGTGATATCAGCTCCGGTAATGAGTAAATGCACATCATGTGTTCCCTCATAGGTGATCACCGATTCAAGGTTCATCATATGCCTCATGATGGGGAAGTCGGCTGTGATACCCATGGCACCCAGCACCTGCCTTGATTCGCGGGCAACCTGTAAAGCCATGTTCACATTGTTGCGTTTGGCCATACTGATCTGTGTGGGGGTTGCTTTGCCCTGGTTGCGAAGTACGCCCAGCCGCCAGGCCAGCAGTTGTGCCTTGGTAATTTCGGTAATCATCTCGGCCAGTTTTTTTTGCTGAAGCTGAAAAGCTGCTATCGGTTTTCCAAACTGTTTACGTTCGAGGGCATAGCTCAGTGCCGTATGATAACATTCGAGTGCTGCACCGATCACCCCCCATGAAATGCCATAGCGGGCGGAGTTAAGGCATTTTAGGGGGCCTTTAAGGCCTGTTACACCTGGCAGGAGGTTCTCTTTCGGAATGTTCACATCGTCAAATACCAACTCGCCGGTGTAGGACGCCCTGAGCGACCATTTATCTTTTGTTTCGGGTGCTGTAAAACCCGCCATGCCTTTTTCCGCTATAAGGCCCCGCACCTTGCCTTGGCTGTCCTTGGCCCAGACCACTGCAATATCTGCTATGGGTGAGTTGGTGATCCACATTTTAGAGCCATTAAGCACATAATGGTCTCCTTTGTCTACAATCCTGGTTTGCATGCCACCGGGGTCGCTGCCATGATCGGGCTCGGTGAGGCCAAAACAGCCAATCATCTCGCCGGTTGCCAATTTGGGTAAGTATTTTTGTTTTTGTTCTTCGGTGCCAAATTCAAAAATGGGATACATCACCAGAGAACTCTGAACCGAAGCTGCAGAACGTATGGCGCTGTCACCGCGCTCAAGTTCGGTCATGATGAGTCCGTAAGCAATTTGATCCAATCCTGCACCACCGTATTTCTCAGGAATATATGGCCCCAGGGCTCCCAGTTGTCCCATCTCTGTTATAAGGGTTTCAGGAAAAACATGATCCAGTGCCGCTTTCTCAATGATGGGCTTGATGCGCCGGTTTACCCAATCGCGTATGGAAGACCGAATGATTTTATGTTCTTCTGAAAGAAGATCATCCACAGCAAAATAATCAGCCGGTCGGTATTTGTCTGCCTGCATATGAGTCTTGATTTTAAGCATGTAAAGGTAGCAATATAGTGGCATATCCTTTGGCTACCGCCAGATTGGCTTTTTTTTGCACCGGAATTATTATCCTTACGTTTTATTTTCATTGATACCTTGGCCTGGTGACAAGGAGTAGTGATGCGCTTTTATTAACCACACAGGACCCCATAGAACACTTAGCTTTTCAGCAAAGATTTTAAAAACTGATCCTAAACGGCAATGCCATATCCATGCTATGTGGTTCAAACATTTACCTTCACTTTCAAAGTACATGAAGGTTGAAATTAGGATTTTGCTGCCAGATTTCGTAAATTTGAAACCACGAACAGGCATGATAAAGAAAAAATCATTCTCTATTGAGCTTCAACCACATCATGAAAACCATAATTCGATAATTTTATAATACCATGATCTATGAAGAAAATTATCAGCACCAAACAAGCACCCGCAGCCATTGGGCCTTACAGCCAGGCAGTGGAAGTGAACGGCACCTTGTATATTTCGGGGCAAATCCCCATTGACCCCGCAACCGGTAAAATCGTTGAAGGCGGCATTGCGGAGCAAACCACCCAAGTAATGAAAAACATAGGCGCAGTCCTGAGTGAAGCCGGATATCAATATAGTGATGTGGTGAAATCAACCTGCCTGCTGAGCGATATGAGTCATTTCGCCGAAATGAATGCGGTTTATGGTAGCTACTATGCCCAAAAACCACCGGCAAGAGCTGCTTTCGCAGTTAAAACACTGCCATTGAATGTGCTCATAGAGATCGAGACCGTTGCGGTGAAAGCGTAGATGCAGGCCTTCTGCCTTATGAATCATTTCGTGTTTGTTAAGATTAACCATGGTTCTAGCAGGTGGGGGGTAACCAAAACCTAATAATGAACGCTCTGATGTTATATGCAAGATTGAGTTTGTATGTACTGTAGGGAACAACCCCTGACCATATGCATTACATAATAAATAGAAAACTTAATGAAACAAAGAAAAATGAAAACACTTTTTACCACAATGATGCTGAGCATGACCATGGTTGCATTTAGCCAGACCTGGCAACAGATCAGCCCCACCACAGGCCTGAACGGATTGAACGACATCAGCATGCTCAATGACAACAATGGACTGGCCGTGGGCAACAACGGCAGCATTCTGCATTACGACGGCACTGCCTGGTCCGCGATGGAAAGTCCTGTAACACAACACCTCAATGGCATTCATTACCTTGCCCCGGACAAGGCCTGGGCCGTGGGTGAGCAGGGTGCCATCTTGCATTTCAACGGAACCGCATGGGTGCAGCAAAACAGCAATACCGATGCAAGCCTGCATGATGTTCATTTTGTAAATGAAAGCTTTGGCTGGGCTGTGGGCGAAGCCATACTGCATTACGATGGCCAAGAGTGGCAGCCGGTACTTGACGATACACAGCTGCAAGCCGTTCATTTCTTCGATGCAAGCGAGGGCTGGGCTGTCGGTTTCGACAGGATTTATAAATATGAAGCAGGCAACTGGGCGGTCTTCATCGAAACCACCTACAGTTATTTTTTCACAGATGTACAAATGACCGGGCCTGCATCCGGATGGATATGTGGGTATAGTTACGGAAGCGGACTTCTTTTTTTTGAATATGACGGCACCGACTGGCACGATGCGGGCAATGGCATACAGCCCGGCTATGGCCTCAGCTTTCCTGAACACAACCAGGGATGGGTGTTGCACAACCAAACCATGCCGGTGGTTGACCGGAACTTCATTTACAAAGTAACCGAAGGCAACTGGGAGAAAGACCATGCCATGGGCTGGTGGGGCGCGCGCTTTACGGGCATAGATGCCACCCAACCGGGCCATGCCTGGGTAACCACAGATGCAGGCCACATATTGCAGCATGCCAGCGGCAACTGGACAACAGCCAACGGCATCACACACGAACCCATTTATTCCATTGATATTGTTGGTTCCGATAAAATATGGGCGGCTACCGGCCTGAATGGCTTGCAATATTACGCAGACGGCAACTGGTCCACCATGCTGCACGAAACGGATTTCAACTTTACCTATGTGCGCTTTTTTGGCCCTGATGCCGGTTGGTCCCTTGCCGGCAAGCTCGATCCAGAATTATTTGAAACAGCCTACCGTGTTTACAAATATGAGGACGGCAGCTGGACTACTGCTTATGAAGATGATGATTTTGCCGTTGCCGGCACCATGCATGCCATTGATGAAAACCATGTCCGGATGTTCCAGTCCGAACCGGCGAAAATGCTGGGCTTTAGTCCTGAGGGTGTTGAAGAAACAGCGGTACCCATTCTGGATATGGCAGAGGCCATGTATTTTAGCGATTATCAGACAGGGTGGCTGGCCGGTTGGCACACATCGCCTGTACTGGGAGGAGCTATCTTAAAATACACGGCTGGTGATTGGATTACCCAATATGAAAATTCGAACCATGCGATCAACGATTTCAGCTTTCTGGATGATGGCACAGCCTATGCAGCAGGCAATGGCGGATTATTGCTGCATTACGATGGAACATCCTGGAGTGAATTGCCTGGTCCTACAACAGTGGATCTGACAGCCATCAATATGATTGACCATCAAAGCGGATGGGCAGCAGGCGAAGGCGGAGTTGTGCTGCATTTTGACGGCAGCCAATGGGAAATCAACGATGCCGGCCTGGGCGCCAGTATTTTTTCCATTGCATACGCCGGTACTGATTTTGTTTTGATGGGCGGAGTACATGGGGCACTCTTTGCCACGCAGCCGCTGCCTGTGGGCCTGCAAAATCCTGTTGGGGATGCAGCCTCAGGCAAATTGTCGGTATATCCCAATCCTGCTGCATCAAATGTATGGATCAGATTGACCACCCAAAAGCCGTTGGCTGATGTGCAGGTGGAACTGCTGAACCCTGCCGGTCAAAAGCTGCTTGAAGCCAAACCGGCTTCTGCTGTTTTTCAAATAGATGTGGCCCACCTGCCGCCAGGCTTGTACCTGGTGCGGGTGTGGGATGGTCAATGGTGGTTGGTGGAGAAGTTGGTGGTGCAGTAGGTATTAGAAAAAAGACCTTCAAGGTTTTTGAAACCTTGAAGGTTTGAGTTACTAAAACAACCCGACTTTTCGATTATCCGAAAGCATTATCTTTGAGGTGATGGCCGCCAACTCCAACGAATTGAAAAAATGCAGGCTATTAAGATAGCTGGGAAGTAGCATTTAGGTTCGGAAGTAAAAAAATCTTTTTATTCAATACATAAGAATCTTTTTGTCCGGCTTGGCATCACTTTGATGCCGAGAAAGTATAGGGTACTGATATAACCATGCGATTCCACCTGGAGTTGTGAAAAGCCGTTAACAATGATAATAGGAAAGCGCTGATCAACAGCACCTATAATTCATAATCATTCTAAATTGGATAATGACCTTAAAAAACCATAATCAAATGGTTAGGTTTAAGGGCTTATGGGTATTAATGTATAGAAAATACCATTTTAGTACCGGAACCATTAAAAAATGAACCATCCGGCCACATCCCGGGCAGAGCAGTTGTTCATGCCGGCCGAAAGAGCTGATTGGCATGCCGCAGAGATTTGTAATGATTTGTATAACATGGTATTAACCCCCCCCTCAATCAATCACGACTTTCTATTTCAGACACAATATTTTTATGCAGGGCTAAATCCTGAGCCCCATTTTGGCCGTAGAGCCTTAAGACACTCTGTCCTCTATTGCACCACGAAATATATTTTTTGGCTGGGGAAGAATAAGTTTGTCCGAACAAACGCCATCCCTGAAAGTGAAGTGCACGGGGGATGGCGGTCGCCAGGGGATACCGGCGATCAATCATAATCCGCCAAAGTCTAAAAACTCTTTTTATTCACATCAAAAACATTATACCATGAAACACAAAATATTTAACATCTCACTGGCGTTGTTGTTTCTGACGCTTTTTTCCTGCAAAAAAGACATGCCGGATACACAACTCTTGAACGCAGAAATTGAAACACCCATGCTTTCAGAAATGGACCAATACCTGCTGGAATTCAAGCAAAAGATGGACAACCCGCTGAAAAGCGGCGAACTTATGTCCCTTGAGGATGCGCGCTGGCACCTTTCGGCTACCTTGAATTTCTCCTATGCCGATACAAAAATGGAATATGAAATACTTCCCTTGGATACGGTTTTCGTGAACGTACCCTTACAAAGTGGTCAGGTCAGCATGGAAGCATTTTCCAATGCCTTTTTTGAAATAACAGGTTTTTTATCGGCCAGGTACCATGAAATCGAAGCAGCCGAAAAAACACTTGACCTTGTCAGTGTAAGTATTTCAGGCCAGGCTAATGATCAGGCAGAGCTCATGGCAGTAGCCATGATGGGATACAACTCGGGCCTAAGCTGGGGCTATCCTTTCAGCGAAGGCCACTGGTGGTACTGGGGTTGGGGACTTGGCCGCTGCGGCCCCTACGAAGGTGAAAATATTGGCTCTGACGCGGCCAAGAGGCTTACTTTTGCGGCCAACATTACAGTACCCGTACCGGGCCCTGGAAGGGTGTATTGGACAGATGAATACACAGCTGTAGTTCATGCGGATTACTTTCCGGATGAGATGAGCCCTTCAGGCTATAAATTATTTGCAAGTCATATCCCGATTGATTACCTGGATCCAAACTTCCAACATTCTTGTTTACCGCCTGATGATTTAAACTATTATCACCCTAATATTCTTGAATTTGGGGTAATAAATGAGCCACCTGGATTATCCCTTATCAAGTATCATGTGATTGATGATATTCTCATGTATAATTATCAAAGTTTTCCACGTCACACACTAATGATCTATTATGGTATACCACATATTTCTGGTCAACCCCAAGAAGATTTATAGTTTTATTTACCTTGGTTGTCTAACGACAACCAAGGTGACTTAATTACAGTTACATATGCTAAGCAAATTAATTCATATAAAGCGAAAAACACATTTATTAATTATTTTGAATGTATTGTTTATCTCGTTTATAGAAGCACAAAACAGTTTTTATTTTGAACTTGAAAATTCATTTCCTATGCAAGGAATGGATATAGTTGAGACAAACAATAATGAGTACATTATTTTAGTATTGGTACATCCAACTTATGGTTACGATATTCTCGTTAAACTGTCAGCTAATGGTGAAGTATTATCTCAATTACCTCTTGGTAGCACTGATACTATTATTAATCTATCTAGAATTCA